>OJAU01000686.1_pt1 | contig 11972 bp, 10 predicted proteins | sample 1589791 | NCBI WGS metagenome assembly OJAU01 (sample SAMN05416849, study PRJEB24817) | seawater metagenome | isolation source: Sea water | place: Canada:Atlantic | collected 2013-07 | reverse complement strand
TGCTGAAAAAGGAAACTTACCAATTTTAAGTTCGTATCCAGCTTCTTTGGCTTGCTTTTCGGTCATACCAACACTTGCAATTTCGGGAGAAGCATACGTACAGCCTGGGATGTTTCCGTAATCTATAGGTTCTACGTGAAGGCCAGCAATTTTTTCAACACAGGTTATCCCTTCTGCGGAAGCAACGTGGGCTAGGGCAGGACCGGGTACCACATCGCCAATGGCATAATAACCGGGAATGTTGGTTTGGTACCAATCATTCACCATAATTTTTCCTTTATCGGTAACGATGCCGACTTCCTCCAATCCAATATTTTCAAGGTTTGAGGCAATTCCCACAGCAGATAGTACAATTTCGGCTTCCAGCGTTTCTTCGCCTTTTGAAGTCTTTACAGTAGCTTTTACCATTTTTCCGGAAGTATCCAATTTCTCTACGGAAGAATTCGTCATCACTTTAATTCCCGCTTTTTTGAAGGAGCGCTCAAATTGTTTTGAAACGTCCTCATCTTCCAAAGGCACTAGGTTTGGCAAAAATTCAACAATAGTGACTTCCGTCCCCATGGAGTTGTAGAAATGGGCAAACTCAACGCCTATGGCACCACTGCCCACAACAATCATACTTTTTGGCTGTTTCTTTAGCGTCATTGCCTCTCGGTAGCCAATTACTTTTTTGCCGTCCTGTTTTAGGTTTGGCAATTCGCGAGAACGCGCGCCAGTTGCAATGATTATATGGTCTGCGGAATATTCCTTTCCGTCAACATCTACCTTTTTTCCGGGTTTTAATTTTCCAAAACCATTAATGACTTCAATTTTGTTCTTCTTCATCAAAAACTGCACGCCCTTGCTCATTCCCTCGGCTACGCCGCGGCTTCGCTCAATAACCTTTCCGAAGTCTTTGTCAAATTCCTTTACGGTAAGTCCGTAACTATCAGCATGTTTCAGATAATCAAAGACTTGGGCGCTCTTTAAAAGTGCTTTGGTAGGAATACATCCCCAGTTCAGACAAACGCCCCCAAGGCTTTCCTTTTCAATAATGGCGGTCTTTAAACCTAATTGTGAAGCCCGTATGGCGGTAACATATCCCCCCGGACCGCTTCCTAAAACTATTACGTCGTATTTACTCATTATGTAATTTTAAGTGTATTTCTTTTGAAGCAACGAATTTACGAAATACCAAGGGAAATACTCAATTCCTATTTCCAAATTCCAAATAAATTTTCTGGACCAAGGATTATTAAAAATCTCCAACCGTAATCAAAGTAATGCTTTACAGAAAGTGTAAATATAAGATTAAAGCTTACATTTATTTTTTTGATGAAAATTTGCAAAGCCCTATGTGAATGTCGTACATTTAAAATTTGATAGTCAAGACTCCCCAAAATAAATCAAATTTCAAACCTTCGAAATTTGGTATGCCGACTGTAAGCCGACTGTAAGCCGACTGTAAGCCGACTCTAAGCCGTCTCCATGCCGACCTTACCCCACAGATACTTCATTGCTGCTCCCTAATTTAACCTATTAATCTCTCCTTATAATAGAATATTAAGGCGACAGTCCTTTCCAAGTTTTATAAAGGTTTATGGATAGAAGGATTGCCAATAAAAATGGAATAAACGCTAGCAAACGGACTGGGGTCATGATGGACTGAAAAGGCTAAATTAGAGAATATCGAGCGTTCAAACATAAAAAACATCAAAATCCAAAATTTTAAAGTTTTGGATTTTGATGTTTTTTATCCTTTTGAGAATCTAAAACTTGAAGTTAAAATATAGGGATTACTTCTTATTAAAATTCAATGAAAGTGAATTTACACAATACCGCTGTCCCGTTTCCGTAGGGCCATCATTAAAGATATGCCCTAAATGGCTACCGCAAGTAGAGCAAAGAATTTCAGTACGAAGCATGCCGTGCGAAGTGTCTTTCACATATTCTACTGCGCCTTCAATTGAATCGTCAAAGGAAGGCCAGCCGCAGCTGCTATCAAACTTGTTCTCGCTTGTAAATAGCGGGGTAAGGCAAGCGCCACAAACATAAGTGCCGTTTTCAAAATGCAGGTTATACTCCCCCGTGCGGGGGAACTCGGTGCCCTTCTCACGAAGAATGTGGTAGCGTTTTTCGCCCAATTCCTCGCGCCATTCGGCTTCAGATTTATTGATGGGATATTTATTTGGATTCTCCATTTTCGGGTATGAATTTTAAAGCGACCCCGTTAATACAGTGCCTTTTACCAGTAGTTTCAAGAGGTCCGTCATTAAAGACATGTCCTAAATGGCCCCCGCAGGTTGCACAATGCTCTTCTGTTCGGGTATATCCAAGCTTAGTGTCTGTTGAATACGCAACATTTCCTTCAATGGCACGGTCAAAGCTTGGCCAACCTGTGCCGCTATCGAATTTGTGTTTACTTTTAAAAACGGGCGTTCCGCAGCCAGCACACACGTATGTACCCTTTTTATGATTATCATTTAAGCTACTTGAAAATGCACGTTCGGTACCTTCGTGGCGTAATACCTTATATGCTTCAGGTGATAGCTGGTCTTTCCATTCGGCATCCGTTTTCGTAATCTCAAAAGTCTCTTTCTTGGATTCCTTGCTTTTCTGTGCTGGTGAATTACAGCTGAAAAGCATCATGCATAATACAAGGAGCGTGCTTAATATTTTCATATATTAAAGTTCTATTTTTTCAATTTGTGAACCATCGGCTTCCATCACTTCCAGAATATCTCTCATAGAAGGATTTGTTTTTGCAAATTCGGCAGGGACTACAGCTACACGGAATGTTTGACCATTCACATCATTGGGATCAATATTCGTCAAGTCGAAATTTCCTTCAATCGTGAATTGAACACTTATAAAGGTGCTATTGTAGTTATATTGAAAAATATCTCCAGTACCATCCTGATAATAGATGCTTTGTGGAAGTTGTGTCCAAATATCGGCTGGAGGTGATACGGTATTATCTTGACCTGATAAACGGTAAACCAAAACTACGTCGCTCTCATACACCTCAAAAGGATAATTATAAACCGAAGTAAAATATATATTTTCGGGATAGTCACTATAACTGAAAGCGGGACTTACCTCAAATACATTAGCAAACACTAAACCTCCATCTTGTCCCGGAGGTCCTGGGTCACCTTCGCAAGAAGAAAATAAAACTGTTGATGAAAGGGCTAAAAAAAGAAGTATGTTTTTCATATTGAGTAAATTTTTAAATTACGACTTTATTTATTCAAAAGTCGTTCCAAGTTTTTTAAAGTCTATAAATTTAAAGGCTTGCGGAACATTTCACTATTAAAAAAACATTAAAGTTTAAAAATTGTGGAACAATTGTTGGAAAATTAATTTTACAATAATTTTAGGAGTGTAATAAAATTTATATATCTAATTTTAACATTTAAACAAAACCATCATTTATGAAATTTATAAAATCACTTTCCATTTTACTTATAGGTGCACTGGTCGTTGCGTGTAGTACCAACCCTTTTACGGGAAAACAAACTTTGGCATTGGTTCCAAATTCGCAGATATTGCCAATGGCATTTCAGCAATATCAAGAATTCTTATCTGAGCATAAAGTTGTGAATAATACTGCGGACTCACGAATGGTTAAAAGTGTAGGACAAAAAATTGCAGCTGCTGCAGAAAGATATTTGACCGCAAATGGTTATGCTGGATATTTGGCAGATTATAGATGGGAATATAATCTTGTGGATAGCAAAGACGTAAATGCTTGGTGTATGCCTGGCGGTAAAATAGTAGTGTATACAGGCATTTTGCCAATCACAAAAAATGAAGCAGGATTAGCTGCGGTAATGGGGCACGAGGTAGCACATGCGCTTGCCAATCACGGACAGCAACGTATGAGTGCGGGTCAATTGCAACAATTAGGGGCTGTAGCTGGAAATATTGCTTTGGCTAATAACCCAGAAAATGCGCAAATTTTCAATACAGCATACGGACTGGGTACAAGTGTGGGCGTAATGCTTCCTTTTAGTAGAAGTCACGAAACAGAAGCAGATCATATAGGTTTAATTTTGATGGCAATTGCGGGTTACGAACCGAGTGTTGCCGCAGAATTATGGCAGCGTATGCAAGCCCAGGAACAAGGTGCGCCACCAGAATTTTTGAGCACACACCCTTCAAGTAGTACAAGAATTCAAAACATACAGGCTTGGGTGCCCGAAGCAAAAGCTGAAGCTAGAAAATTTGGTGTTACAACTTTTAAAAGATAAACAGAATTACATAAATTTTTAAAATCCCGCATCACGCGGGATTTTTTATTAGATTAGTGGCGTCAAAAATTTAAAAGAATATGCCCAATTTAGCCAAAGGAAGTAAGAAGCTACTAAATGCGTGGGCTTTTTATGATTGGGCAAATTCAGTTTATAGCCTTGTGATTGCATCGGCTATATTTCCTATTTTTTATCAGGCATTATTTAAGACCGCGGGGGTAACGTCAGTTTCTATTTTTGGTGGTACAATTAGAAGTACTCCATTAATTAGCTATACTACAGCAGCAGCTTTTTTGTTGGTTGCCATTATTTCTCCCTTACTTTCGGGTATTGCAGATTATGTGGGAAACAAGAAAAACTTCATGAAATTTTTCTGCTATCTGGGCGCACTTTCGTGTATGGGGCTTTATTTTTTCAGTATTGAAACTATTCATATTAGTCTGCTATTTTATTTTGGTGGGCTCATAGGTTTTTGGGGAAGCCTCGTTTTTTACAATTCCTATCTGCCGGATGTTGCTTTTAATGAGCAGCAAGACAGGGTGAGTGCACGGGGATATTCCCTTGGGTATGTAGGAAGTGTTGTATTACTGCTGTTTAACTTAGCAATGGTAGTGAAGCCTGAACTTTTTGGATTCGGTGAAGGGGGAGAAGCCAGTATGAAAGCCATGCGGTGGTCGTTCGTTACCGTAGGAATTTGGTGGATACTTTTTAGTCAGTACTCTTTTTATTTTCTTCCGAAGGGAAACAAAAGTGGAAAAAAAGTGAGTACAAAAATACTATTGAATGGTTTTAGGGAACTGAAAAGTGTTTATAGTTCATTATCGGAAAATATTCAACTAAAGAGGTATTTGGCGGCGTTCTTCGTATACAGCATGGCCGTACAGACCGTAATGCTTGTGGCTACCTATTTCGGTGAACAGGAAATTGCTTGGGGTGGTGACAACGCAAAAACCATGGGGTTAATAGTGAGTATTCTTATTATTCAATTGGTGGCCGTGGGGGGCGCAATTATAACTTCCCGAGCATCAGAGAAATTTGGCAATATTCCCGTGCTTATTGTAATCAATATTATTTGGGTGGGCATTTGCGTGGTTGCATTTTTTATTATAGAACCTATTCAGTTTTATATTACTGCAGGAGTGGTAGGCTTGGTTATGGGCGGGATACAATCACTTTCACGCTCTACATATTCAAAATTTTTACCAGAGACAAAGGACACCACTTCCTATTTCAGTTTTTATGATGTTGCCGAGAAAATAGGGATTGTTATAGGAATGCTTATTTACGGATTTATAGATCAAATAACAGGAAGTATGCGTAACTCAATATTATTTTTAGTCATATTTTTTATGACCGGAGTATTTTTATTGGCAAGAGTGCCACGAAATAAAAACCGTTAAACAATTTTTGTTTAAGTTTGCGTTTATTACCTACAAACTACTTATTTATGAAGAAAATGTATTTTTTAAAAGGAATGCTTTTAGTATTTCTTGCATTTCAATTCTTTTCCTGTGAAAACGAGCCCCTTACAGGTGAATTTGTCCAAGAAGAACAGAACGATGCAGATGAGGGACAGTTTAAGGCACAAATAGAAGGCCAAGAGTTTATTGCAAATTCTGTTTCTGCTACACTTACTACCGATAACCAATTGGTAATTACAGGTTCAAAACCAGGGGGCGAAAATATAACTCTTGCAATTGTGGATGCTGCAGTAGGGTCTTTCAACCTATCCCTTGGTGGGGCCATTCAAAATTCTGGCTCATATTTTGACGGTTCAAATAATCCGCTTCCTTATATCTCGGCAGATGCTTTGGGAGGATATGGGTTAATGAACATTACCGCTCTGGATGCTAGCGCTGAAACCGTTACAGGAACATTTAGTTTTGTAGGAGTACGAATTAAAGTTGATGGTGACGGCAATCCGATTCTTGATGGCAATGGAGATCCCGTGTTAGAAGAAATTGCAATAACAAATGGAGCTTTTAATGCCATTCCTTACATTATTGATGATACCGGAGGTGGGGGAGGAACAGGCGGAAACCCTGAAAATGAATTTTTCGCTAAAATAGATGGAGTTGATTTTGTAGCTGATACTATTTCGGTTACAGAACCGATGGTTGGCGATGTACACATGATAAAGATTGAAGCTAAGTCCAATACCGGAGAGCAAATACGAATTGACGTTCCCCGTTCCTTAGGCGTGGGTACATTTGAGATGGTACAAATTTCTGACGGAACAAAATTAATCGGAGTTTACAACGCAGGCAATGGCGCCGAAAACCTGACATCAAATCCAGGGACAATTACAATTTCTGAATTTGATTTAGAGTTAGGGATATTAAAAGCAACCTTTGCCTTTACGGCAACCGATCCATTAAACCAACTTCCAGATGTTGTTGAGGTTACCGAAGGTAGTTTTACAGCTTACTTTGAAGGGGTGCCCGGAGCCAATAATGTGTTTAGTGCCAACGTGGATGGTGCAGCTTACAATTCTGAAGATATTACAATAACTACCGATGTTTTCAATCAATACCCTACTATAACCATTACTACCCTGGTAGGTGACCAAAGAATGAAACTTACTTTTCCTGCAACCATTACTGAAGGTTCATTTGAAATGAGCACTGAAGTAATAGATGGAGATGAAATTGTAGCAACTTATACCCCAGTTGTGGGAACCTCGATAACGTATGTTTCAAACCCAGGAACTATTGTAATTACAAATTACGATATTCCAAATGGTATCATTGAAGGAATTTTCAACTTTACTGCTGTAGATGCCACCGGGCAAGACCCAACGGTATATCAAATAACTGCAGGAGAATTCTTGGCAGTGCTTCCGTAAATAAAAAATAAACAAATTTTGAAAAGCCGTTTCTGGAATTTCCAGAGACGGTTTTTTCTTTTTAAAAAAGGAAGAACAGATAATATCCAGTACCAAAATGTTTCACTAAAACAGTAAGGTGCCAATAAAATATAACTGGCACAACTCTTGACCTATAAAGGATAAGAACACATAAAGCTATTGAGAATCAATACTTTTTTATTAAGAAAAACATAAATTATAAATTTTACACATTGTGCTTACTACATTTGTGACACAATGTCTTAAAAACATATATGGCGAATTCAAAACTTACATCGTTAGACAAGTTGTCATTTCAAGATTTAAAGGAAGATGCAGAGTTCATCCCACTTATGTCCGCTGAGGATGAAGATGCTATGCACAAAGAAGAACTCCCTGAAATACTACCTATCCTACCTTTACGAAATACAGTACTTTTCCCCGGAGTAGTTATTCCAATTACTGCAGGACGGGACAAGTCTATTAAGCTTATTAATGAAACCAATAAAGGCAACAAGGTAATTGGTGTTGTTTCCCAAATAGATGAAAACGAGGAAGAGCCCGGTATTGGTGATATAAATACAATTGGTACCGTAGCCCAAATACTTCGTGTTCTCAAAATGCCCGATGGCAATACCACAGTAATTATTCAAGGAAAAAAACGCTTTGAGGTGGCAGAGGTAATTACTACCAACCCCTATATGACTGCTACCATCAGAGAAGTTGCTGAAGCGCGTCCAGAAAAAGAAAGTGACGAGTTTAGAGCCATAATAGATTCTATAAAGGAAATGGCACTGAGGATTATTAAAGAAAGTCCAAATATTCCTTCTGAGGCTGCCTTTGCCATTAAAAATATTGAAAGCTCTAGCTTTTTGATAAATTTTGTTTCTTCAAATTTAAATATTGAAGTAGAGGAGAAGCAGGCACTTTTGGAGATTAACAATCTTAAGGATCGTGCACTGGAAACGCTCCGCTATATGAATATGGAAATTCAGAAGCTCTCACTTCGTAATGATATCCAGTCGAAGGTTCAGAGTGACATAAACCAGCAGCAGCGTGAGTATTTTCTTCAACAGCAAATGAAGACCATTCAGGAAGAATTGGGTGGATCATCAATGGAAGAAGAAATAGAAGAAATGCGTGAACGTGCCACAAAAAAGAAGTGGAACAAAGACGTTGAAAAGCATTTTAATAAAGAACTCTCAAAAATGCAGCGCATGAATCCACAGGTTGCTGAATTCAGTATCCAGCGAAATTATTTGGACCTGCTTTTAGACCTTCCGTGGAATAAATACAGCAAAGATAAATTCGACTTAAAACGCGCCCGAAAAATTTTGGATCGTGACCATTACGGCCTTGATGATGTTAAAAAGCGCATCATAGAATATTTGGCCGTTTTGAAACTAAGAAACGATATGAAATCACCCATTCTTTGTCTCTATGGACCTCCCGGTGTGGGTAAAACCTCTTTGGGAAAATCTATTGCAGAAGCTTTAGGCAGAAAATATGTGAGGATGAGCTTGGGCGGACTTCGCGATGAAGCTGAAATAAGGGGCCATCGTAAAACCTACATTGGGGCCATGCCGGGGCGTATAGTGCAAAGTATTAAAAAGGCTGGTACAAGCAATCCTGTTTTCGTTTTGGATGAAATTGATAAAATTTCCGCAAGCAATCAGGGCGACCCTTCTTCAGCAATGCTCGAAGTTTTGGACCCAGAGCAGAATAATGCCTTTTACGATAACTTTTTAGAATTGGGCTATGACCTTTCAAAGGTTATGTTCATAGCTACTTCAAACAGTTTAAGTACCATTCAACCTGCGTTGCGAGATCGAATGGAGATTATAAACGTAACAGGATATACTGTTGAGGAAAAGGTTGAAATAGCAAAGCGCCATTTGCTTCCCAAACAATTAAAAGAGCACGGAATGGAAAGTGAGGCTTTGAAAATAGCCAAACCCCAACTTGAAAAAATTGTGGAAGGTTACACACGTGAAAGTGGTGTACGTGGATTGGAGAAGCAAATTGCCAAAATGGTTCGCTATGCAGCAATGAAAATTGCAATGGAAGAGGAGTATGAAATAAAAGTGACCAATGATATTATTATTGAAGTCCTGGGCGCTCCCAAACTGGAACGCGACAAATATGAAAATAATGATGTAGCAGGCGTGGTTACTGGTCTAGCTTGGACTAAAGTGGGCGGAGATATATTGTTTATTGAATCTACCCTTTCCAAAGGAAAAGGTGCGTTAAATATGACCGGAAATTTGGGTAAGGTTATGAAAGAATCTGCTACAATTGCTTTGGAATACATAAAATCCAATGCTGAAAAACTTGGTATCAATCCAGATATATTCGATAATTATAACGTTCACATTCACGTGCCGGAAGGTGCAACGCCCAAAGATGGCCCAAGCGCCGGTATAACAATGCTTACTTCATTAGTATCGCTTTTCACACAAAGAAAAGTAAAGAAATCCATCGCAATGACCGGTGAAATTACTTTGCGAGGAAAGGTATTGCCCGTTGGCGGTATTAAGGAAAAAATTCTTGCAGCAAAACGCGCACGAATTAAAGAAATTCTACTTTGTGAAGACAATAAACGCGACATAAACGAAATAAAACCTGAATATTTAAAGGGGCTCACTTTTCATTATGTAAAAGATATGAGCGATGTCTTAGAGTTAGCCCTAACCAAGGAAAAGGTAAAAAACGCCAAAAAGCTATAATTTTGAGCAAAAAGATGATTAATGCAGAGTTGCCAAAACCAATTATGCATTAATCATCAATCATATTATTGCCTACGTTATTTTTAAAGTTTAATTGGAACTTGCAGCTATCAAGCCCAAGCATTATAAAAATTAATCATGGATGTTTCTTTCCTTTGCAAAAATAAATTATACTTGCATTCGTTTAGTTTTTAGTTACGGTAACTTACGTCTATGACCCAAAAGGTTTTCTTAGTTGTTTCCTTATTTATATCTCAGCTTTTGGCAGCCCAGATAGGAGGTAAGGCAACTTATCAGTTTCTAAACCTTGTTAATAGTCCTAGAATGGCTGCTTTGGGCGGAAAAGTAGTTACTAATTATGATTACGACCCTACCCAGCCACTATTCAACCCCGCAAGTATTAATCCTGCAATGGACAATCAGCTTTCGCTTAATTATACAAACTACATTGGGGATGTAAACTACGGTACGGCTACTTATGCCTATCTATGGGATCGAAGAACACAGGTTTTGCATGCGGGTATTACCTACGTTAACTATGGGCAGTTTGACGGCTATGATGAATTGGGAAACCCAACAAACAGTTTTAGTGGGGGCGAAGTAGCCCTTTCTTTGGGACATGCCCGAAATATTGCATTCACAAATTTTCACGTAGGTGTAAACCTAAAGCTTATTTCTTCTAAACTGGAAAATTATTCTTCATTTGGAGGCGCTTTGGATATTGGTATTATGTACGTTTATGAAGATTGGGATCTTCATATTACGGGAGTTGCTAGAAATTTGGGAACACAATTCACACCCTATCACGAAGAATATGAACCCCTTCCGTTTGAACTTATTTTTGGAATTTCACAAACATTGCAGAATGTGCCTATTCGCTGGCATTTTACCTTGGAGAATATGCAACAATGGAACGTAGCTTTTTCTAACCCTTCAAGAGAGGAAACTGATTTGGAAGGAAACACTACCGAAGAAAATATAAATTTTATAGACAACGCTTTTCGGCATATGATTGCGGGAATTGAACTATTTCCCGAAAGCGGTTTCAATATTCGGTTGGGGTATAATTTCAGAAGAGGTGAAGAGTTGCGAATAGCAGAAAAACGGGCTTTCGCAGGAGTAAGCGCCGGCTTTGCAATTAAACTGAATAAATTAAGATTGAGCTATTCCTATTCAAAATTTAGCACCGCTGCTTCATCCAGCTTTTTCGGCTTAAATATAGATCTTCAGTAATGGGAAAAATTACTATTGCCATTGACGGATATTCCTCAACCGGAAAAAGTACGGTTGCCAAGCAATTGGCCGATTATCTGGGCTATGTTTATGTGGACAGTGGTGCAATGTATAGAGCCGTAACGCTCTATGCTATGCAAAATGGTATTATTTCCAAAGATCATTTTGACACTTCCAAACTTATAGAATTACTTCCATTAATCCATCTTAAGTTTTATAAAGAGCCTGATTGGGGCAAAGCACATATCTTTTTGAATGGAAAAGATGTGGAAGATAAAATAAGAAACCTTGAAGTATCAGAGTTTGTAAGTCCCATTGCGACAATTCACGAGGTAAGAGCAAAACTGGTTGCCCAGCAAAAACAGATGGGCCTAGAAAAAGGAGTGGTTATGGATGGTCGTGATATTGGCACAATAGTTTTTCCCCAAGCCGAACTAAAAATATTTATGAATGCATCTGCTAAAGAGCGTGCCCAAAGAAGGTATAAAGAGCTTTTGGAACGTGGTGAGAACATACAGTATGCTGAGGTTTTAAAAAATATTCAAGATCGTGACCACATTGATACTACCAGAAAAGACTCTCCCTTGGTAAAAGCAGCCGATGCTATTGAAATTGATAATTCTGAAATGAATCTGGAAGATCAGTTCCATACAGTACTACAGCTTGCAAAGGATCGAATTGCTGGTCGCGTTTAACTTCTTTTTTCTTTCTGAAATCTTTTCTATTATTACACTCTAATAAAAAATCAACACATGGCTTCATTTTTTCAGGAATTTAAAAACTTCGCCATAAAAGGCAATATGATTGATATGGCGGTGGGTATCGTAATAGGTACTGCCTTCAATAATGTAATAAGTACAATTGTAAAAAAGATTGTAATGCCTCCGCTCTCAATGCTGTCTCTTATACACATCTGACGCTGCCGACGATCTACTC
>OJAU01000676.1_pt1 | contig 12138 bp, 12 predicted proteins | sample 1589791 | NCBI WGS metagenome assembly OJAU01 (sample SAMN05416849, study PRJEB24817) | seawater metagenome | isolation source: Sea water | place: Canada:Atlantic | collected 2013-07 | reverse complement strand
ACGAGATAGGAGTCCGTCTCGTGGGCTCGGAGATGTGTATAAGAGACAGTAAAAAGGTGTGGTTTCTTTTTGCGGAATTTCTTGTACTAAACCATACAACTCAGAGGTAGACGCTTGGTAAAAACGGGTTTTCTTTTCTAGCCCTAAAAAGCGAATGGCCTCAAGCAAACGCAAAGTACCCATGGCATCGACATCGGCGGTGTATTCTGGTGATTCAAACGAGACTGCCACGTGAGATTGGGCACCAAGGTTATATACTTCATCTGGCTGCACTTCTTTAAGAATACGAGTCAGGTTAGATGAATCGGTAAGGTCACCGTAATGAAGAAAGAAGTTTACGTTTTCTTCATGCAGATCTTGGTAAATATGATCAACACGCTGAGTGTTTAACGATGACGCGCGACGTTTAATACCGTGAACTTCATACCCTTTTTCGAGCAAAAGCTCAGCAAGGTAAGACCCATCCTGGCCGGTAACACCGGTAATTAAAGCAACTTTTTTAGACATTTAAGATAGTCCCTTACAGTTTAAATATATGAAATTTATGAATCGATCAATTTTTTAAGATCATCACGAAAGCGGCTTAAAATAGCCTCTTTATTTAAATTCTTTTCTGCGTAATCACGTGCAACAGAATTTACACCAGATTTAGCAAGCTCAATGTCTAGCCCAGCACAAAAAGCACTCACATCTTCAGGCTCTACCACGGTATAAATACCGGGGTACTCATCAACCAAACGCCCTAGCTCTGTATCTGCCTCAGCAGTGATAACCGCATTACCACCGGCAGATAAAATATTAGTTAACTTAGATGGCAACACTGCATCTGCTGCACCTTTACGCTGAATCACCAAATGCACATCAGCCATCGTCAGCATTGCAGGAACATCTTCCCATGCTTGCAAGGGCTTAAATTCAACATTGGTCAAATTTCGATCAACCGCTATACGCTTCAGTTCATCGACAAAAGCACCGGAACCCACCATAAAAAACTTAACTTCAGGGCGGAAAATATACAGCGAAGCCGCTTCCATCACCAGTTCTAGGCCTTGTTTGGCACCTATGTTACCAGCGTAAAGTACGACCTTTTGTGACTCGTTAACACCCCATGCTGACCGCAAGCTTGCACCGTCAACATCAGGATGAACAAAAGAGGTATCTGACCAGTTAGGGAAGAAAACTAACCGAGAAGGGTCAACCCCCTTCTCTTCTGCTTTAGCCATCATGCTATACGAGATAGTAGAAACCGCATCAAAGCGACACATTAGCCAGCGTTCAACCGAGAATGTAAATTTAGATAAAAACCCAGCTTTGCCAGCCATGCCCAAAACAAACATGGCATCTACTTCATAGTCCTGAATATGCAGTAAAGCTTTTGCACCTGTTAACTTGCAGAATAGCAATACAGAAGGCACACAGAACAATGTTGGTTCAACAACCAAAACCACATCTGGCTTTTTAAATAACCGACTAAACAAAGCCACGCTAGAACTAATCGCAAATGACGCTAAATGAACTAAGCGCTTAACAGTGGTCGGCTGAGCAGGTACATAGGTTGGGCAACGAGTAACAGAAACGCCATTCTCAATTAAAGTAGCAAACCGCTTACCACTATAACCTGAGTGAACTTTCCACTCAGGATAATACGGCGGCGCACAAAGCACAGAGACATCATCCCCCTGCAAAACAAACCACGGTGCCATTTCACCGTTATATTTGCCAATGCCGGTTAGTTCAGGAGCAAAATTAAGAGACGCGAGAAGTAACTTCACCAACCATCCTCCTGATATCTTCTATTTCATTAGAAGATCGCTTTTTTAAGTCCGCAAAATGAGTAGAAGCCGTCTGACTAGCCTGCAATCTCAAAGTCTTAGAGCTGGACATCTCATTTATACGTTCCAAGGCCCGCTCAGAAAAGTTTTCGGTTGCACCTACCGTAAAATCATCACCAATCAAGTCCTTAATAGTACCTCGGTCTGCTGCTAAAACGGGCACTCCATACTGTAGGGCTTCGACCAAAACCATAGGTTGTGCTTCATTTTCGTAACGAGTAGGAAATAAAAACAAATCGATATTGCAAAAAAACTTGTCTTTGTCTTCACCGTAGACAGGCCCGTGATACTCCACCAGTGCTCTTTCAGCATCGGTGAGGCTATCAAATAAAGCCTTAGACTCACTATCAGCAAAAGGGCCTGCGATGTGAAACTCAATATACATTCCTTCAACACCTGTTGCACGTCTGATAATATCGCAAATTGTATCAAACCCTTTATCTAGCGTAAGGTTGCTCAAATAGCCTACTTTAATAACACATGAGCCAGCGGCTCCTAAAATTCTAGACTTATTCGCAAGATCATATTGAAATATATTATTAAGGCATACTGCCTTCGCAGAATGTGGATAGACAATATTATAATCAGACTTCATTCTTGATGATAAAAAAACAAAATAATCATATTTATTCAATACACTCGATATCATTCCAACCCTCCAGTCTTTACTATTAATATAACCGTAAGAATGGTGATGAATAATCATACTCCGCTTAAAAAGCTTACATATAGAAACAAACAACAAATCCAAATAAAGCCCCCCCCCCGAGTTAAGCGTATAATAAACGCATTTATTATTACTCACTATTAGCTTTATTGCAGTCAAGTACCGAATAGTCTTCTTTAATTTGTAAAATCCCCCCCCCCCACCAGACACGTCAACCTCCTCATATTCACCTAAAAACTCATCTGCAAAATTCTTAAATGCTATGGACTGACCTGTACTTGGCGGGGGAAATACTCCAACTACACAAAATTCCATCATATACGTCTCCAAATTAAACTAAAGTACCGATTTGTAACCAAGTCGAGAAAGATAATGCGTTATTAAAGCTGCATTAACGCCGACTAAAGGATCGACAAATAAAAAGGACGAAGCAGTAAGCGAGATAACATATATTCCTATAATATAAATACAAGCAAAAAACACTAGAGGGCTAGAATTATCTTCAATACGCAACGAGGAAAAAGCGGCGACAAACGCGAAAAATAAGAGAAATGCATAGAGAGCCAACCCTATAACACCAAAACGAAATAGTATTGCTGGGACTAAAAAATGTACATTATGGGTTGTTGCTGCCCCCATTAATTGGGATGATAGAACAGATGTGTCTAGGCTGTAACTCATATCAAGCACCGGCCCAAATCCAAACCCGAAAAAAATATTAAACCAGGAACTACCAAGCCGCTCGTAAACTAGCTTTGCTTCATATACTCTTTGATAAAGAGAGATTGAGATTTCAGGATCGATACCAAAGCGGAATATATCTATTGTTTCTAAAATACGTCGTTTAGCAGAACTCCCATCAAGAATATAAAGTATTTCCCCCCAATTATAATAAATCAGAAAAAGCAAAGATAGTATTATAAAAAATACAAACAGACCTCGATGCCTCTCTCTACTGGTGAAGACAGCAAATAAAGAATACACGAAAACCACTTGTAATATGAAGGCTCGATTCAAATCTGATATCATAACAACTATAGACACAACAAGGAGAGTATAATACCACCAATGACCCAGCCTATAAAAGTAAGCTGCCAAGGCTACAGATGCTATAAATACCAGGACAGGAACATAAGGGACAACTCCTAGGAAGTATAAAAAAACAATCGCAAAAGTAAGAAAAATAGATAGCCGATACAGTGAACCAAAACACCACTGAGAATCAGGATCAGTATTCTCCAATAAGCTAAGCCCTTGAAAGTACCCCAAGAGAAATATAATAAAGTATACCAGATCCGTAACAACATAAATATTAGCGTTAGATACACCGACCCCAAACCATATAAAAGTAAAACATGAAAAGATATAAAATAAACCTGACTGCCTGCCCACCCTGAGTCTATATTTAATACCCAACAGTAAAAACAAAAGAAGCATCAAAACCCCATACATCACTCTAATATAAGGTAGTGATGCAAATCCCTCCATACTCAATACAACCCGAAATATCAGCAAAGCTATTACGACAGTTACAAAATAGACCTTAAATGGCGTCAAAACACTAATAGCTATTTTCATAAGAATTCTGAGTAACCAAACATTTCAAAATCTTCCCTATAAATATCATAAACCAAACGCCGCACCATATCATTCTTATAATAATCTTTATAATCAACTGACTCACCCGTTCTATTTTTATCGGAGAAATCAGCTATATGATATTGTGATAACCAACTTACAGTATCTTCGATTTCCTCAACCTTGCCTAAGTAGTCAAGATCCGACTTCACCCCCCTTAAGAAATAAGCCTGCCTCTTCAAACAAAAATCCAACACATCTACGTCTTTATCTCTAAGCCAAGAAAGTACGAAACGCTCAAAGCTTTCAAAATCAGCAATTTGATACTGCTCAGGACTATCAACAGGAACTATATCCGTCCCACCCTGCTTGAGAAATCTATAAGAAGAAACAAGTCTAGAATACGGATTTCTTGAGATAGCAAATTTTACACATCGATCAAACTCTTCAGCATTTGATCTCTTTAAAAACTCGCCAGGTAGATGTGCAATACTCCTTCCATATAAATGATAGGCAAAACTTGTACCTGCTGCTTTAGGTATATGAATAAAAACCACCCCTTTTTCTTTATAATAAGACGGAAACCCTAGACTTAGATAATCATCGAAAAATCTCCTTAAAAAATAAGGTATGACTATCAAGTATACGTTTCTCATTAAAAGTTTTTTATCACCTAAAAACATAGCCCTACCTTTAAAACACCCAAAATCCTAACTGCCTTTTAACTGAAACAACTGCCAAGAGATTTTGAATTATTACTCCCAATGCAATTGCATAAGCGGCCCCCAAACACCCAAAAAAGTGGCTTAAAAAAAGTGCTAATAATATTGCTATTACACCAGAGTATGAAACGATCACTCTATAAACGATTTCAAAGCCACACATATTCAGCAGATACCCTACTGACCCTGTCGCTACATTTACAAACTGACCAACAGCCAGAATCATCAACAATACCGTAGCCTCTTCAAACCCGTTTCCAAACAGCCCCATAACCTTTTCTGGCCATACAATCATCACTGCAACAATCGGTAGCACCATAGCAGTCATGCCACGGGTAGACCACTTGGCCAAGTACCGAATACGCTCTAAATTACCCTCTTTCCATAATTTGGCGTACCTAGGGGCCACGACCATATTTACAACCATTAATACAAAGCTTGTAAGCATGGCCGTGCGCTGCGCAGCGGTTAGTAGCGCGACATCTTCTGCCTGGAGCATAGCACCGCCGATGAGTATTCCCGACCACTGTACAGCGAGGCTCATGATGGAGGCCGCCCAGAGGTTTATACTGGCCTGAGTCAGTTCCTTATCTTTGTAGCTAGTCACGTTAAAGCTAGTGCCCTTTTGACTAAACCATGTAACTATCGCAGCTAAAAATATGACGCCTGCTGCACCTGCGTATATCTGTGCAGCGGTTACGGCGTTGAGCACTTCGGGTTGTTCATACCATAGGTAACCAAAAGCCGCGACGAATATGGTTGAGATACCAAGGTTTTGAAAAATGGTGGTTATTACTACGCGATGTTGTGCCTGAAATGCCATGGCTAATAACATGAATATCGCCATGGCTGGCAGTGCTAGTAACATCCAAAAGAGTACCGGGCCAAAGGCAGGTTTGTTGAATATGTGGGTGGCGATTTGCTCGCTGAAGAACATGCCTAGCGCGGTCGATGGGATGACGACAGTGGCAATCCAGAGCAGGCCTCGGTTGAGCTTTTCTTGGGCGAAGGCGTCAGTGCCGTGAGCGCTGAGGTAGCGCAAAATAACGTTGTCGAGGCCAAGGCGGAAGAATATAGACAGTACAGTGAGTATGGAGAAGCCTAATAGAAATAATCCGGCTTCGTCGTTGGGCATATTTCGGGTGACGAGTGCGGTTAACCCAAATGCGATAAAGGCGGCGCTGAGTTTTGCCCCTGCGGCGAAGGCAAGTTTTATCAGGGTGGCGGCGCGGCCTGTGGCGAGGGTGTGGCCTGTCATGTTGATAGGTGTTCCGTTTTAGTTTGTTCGCGGATACGCCGGTGCCCGGCGTGATCCCCTCCTACAGTTAAAGACATAACTAGGTAAATTCAGCCCAGAGGGTGTCGATTTCTGTTTCTAATAGCCTATCTATACCTGCTGCGCCTTTGCGCCCGCCGCCGCCAAATTTTACAGCTATGGTGTCTGCGCCTACTAAGTTGTTTTTTGCGGCGCGAATACTAACTAAGTACGTTTTTTCTTTTTGACCTTCTGGGCCTTCAACTTGCTCTTCGCGCTCGGTGAGTATGGCGTGTGCGCGGTCTGGGTATTGGTTAGCCAGTTCGTTGCCTAGTACGCCGCTGATGCGTCGTGCCCATTGTTCGTTGGGGAGCATGATCATGGCGGCTTTGTCGTTGCTTCGTACGGGGGTGATGCTTAGCCCTTGGTCGAGGTCGCTTTGGTAGCCGCCCGTTAGGGTTTTGTAAACATCGGCGCGTTCTTTTATAAAGTCGAACGGGCTTTGGTAGGGTGCCGCCAGTTTGTAGAGTTCGGCTGGGTGGTAGAAGAGGTCTTCTAGGCTTGCGCCATAGCCGTTGTAGTTCATGGCGACGCCCAGTGCGCGTAGCTGTTGGCGTTGCTCGTCGGTTAACTCAGCTTGTGTTGCATACTCGTCTGCCACTTGGGTGATGTTGTCACCGTAGGCCGCAACAATAGCCCAGTCGCGGTATTGGCCTTTGAGGTAATAATCAATAATTAGGCCGGTGCAGGTATTCGATGCGGTATTGATATGTGCTTCGAGTGCTGGGTGCTCGGGTATATCACCTGACTGATGGTGGTCAGCGTAGAATACGTTCGCTCCAGCATTAAGTGCCGCGTGTAGGCCAGTTTGGTTTTTATCCATCGATACATCAAGCACGGTGATGTTGTCGCCTGCTTGTGCTTGTAGGCCGTTAAGTAGTTTGATCTCGCGCTTTACGCCGGTAATTAAGCTGGCTTCGCGTGGCTGGGCATGGCGCAGCTGTATTAGTGAGCATATGCCGTCGGCGTCGCCATTAAATAAATCGTAGTTCGGCATGTTTGCGTGGTGTCCTTTCCTTTATAGGGAGTTATATTTTTGCTGCTAAATTTATTCTGGAAGGATACCCGCATTGTTCAAATGATCAATCACCCGGTTTACACATTCTTCTACCGTCATGCTTGAGGTATCTAGAGTAACTTCTGGGTTTACGGGGGGTTCGTAGGTTGAATCAATCCCCGTGAAGTTTTTGATCTCGCCTGCGCGGGCTTTTTTATACAGGCCTTTTGGGTCTCGCTGTTCACAGGTTTCTAGTGGGGTACCCATAAACACTTCGAAGAATTCTCCGTCTTCTACCAGCTCGCGTACCATTTGGCGCTCTTCACGAAATGGGGAGATAAAGGCAGAGATTACAATTAAGCCTGCATCAACAAACAGTTTGGACACTTCTCCTATGCGACGAATGTTCTCGATACGGTCGGCGTCGTTAAAGCCGAGTTCTTTATTTAAGCCGTGGCGAATATTGTCGCCATCTAGTAGGTAGGTGTGCTGTTCAAGTTCAGCTAAGCGTTGCTCAAGGGCGTTAGCAATGGTCGATTTGCCCGAGCCACTAAAACCGGTAAACCAGAGAATGCAGGGCTTTTGGCGATTTAACGCGGCCCGTGTCTCCTTAGTCACTGCGGTTGAGTGCCAAACGATGTTAGTGGCGGACATTCTCACTCCTTGATGGTGTTCAGGGCTACTTACACACTTTATAGCTTTTAATTATATAGCTATAACTTGCACGGTATATCTAGCTGTGAAATGTACTGCATTCTCACCTAAATTGGAACACGACAACGAGCCGGAAGTGGCGTGATATGCCAATGTGTTCAATGACATTCATGTCTATTTAGAAATCTATAGGTTTATTACGCTGTCACATTCTTATGAGTGATTCCGTGGTTTTACTAGTTGCGCGGGCATTCCTACGTAGACGCCTCCTTCTTCGCAGTCTTTTAGGACAACTGCCCCAGCACCTATGCTGACATTATTAGCAACACGTATAGGGCCAAGCACTTGAGCGTTTACGCCAAACTCTACATTATTACCTATAGTGGGTGCTGCCGAGATTACGCCATCGCGTTGTATCTTATTGCCTATGCAGCACCCTTGCCGAATAATTATATTGCTACCCAATGTGGCTTCTGAGTTTATCACTAAGCCAACACCATGCAGGATAATTAAGGGGTATCCTATTTTAGTTTTGGCTGGAATCTCTATCCCTAGTATCCAACTGCTCATTAGGTTATGGAGAATAATGAAGGGGGCGCCTAGTATTTTCCCTGCCCGACCGTGTGAGAAAAAGTAATGAGCGATTCGATACAATATGAGTACGGACATGCTTTTGTAATAAATATTGGCTTTTATGTCTTCACGAATGGCTTTGAATGTTTCAAGAATTCCCATCTCACCTCCTCCTTGCTTCAATGCTTTGCCATTTTGATTATCGATCATAAATTGAGCGCAATTTGACAAAAACCCGTAAATTTCGATAAGCCGAAGTTGAATACACCCATGCGATGCACTTTTCCTTGAGGCTAATATCTCTTTCTACGCGTGGTTCATAACCATAACTTTCTAACTCTTTATTACATATTGCTGCGTATTTATGCCACGGCTGTGGCGCTTTTTTCCATGCGCTCAATCTACTCACATCGGGCTTCTCTGCGGCTTTACTCTTCCATGCTTTTTCATAGTCTGGGATTGCATCAAGTGCTTTGCTATCTGCAAGTAACGCTTCACTAAATTCAAGCTCTGGGCTGATGTGTTTAAGGATAGCCACAATTGTTTCTTCAGGCTTTGATATTAAATCCTCGTATTTCACTTGAAGCATTCCTATTTGGTACTTTTTTTCAAAGCGCTTGGTTTGACGTTGAAAACATCGCCATTCAACCATGTGCTTCAATGGGTCATTATGCGCCCAAGGAGATTCAAGCAGCGAGTGTGTTGTATCTCTCACATCTCTTACAATATTGATGATTGGCGCGTCGGGGTAGGCCTTTCTAATACTGGGAATCACATCCACATGCACGGGTGATTTTTCGACAAACCATTCAGCGTGTTTGGTTTTCGCGTAACTGGTGGAGTAAATTGAAAAGTACTCATCTCGAGTCATTTTTTTATCTGATTCTTCATCGTCGGTTAAGCGATAATCAATTATCTGAAAACGTCTATTATTTGCTATGTAGTTATTCCACCAACGTTTAGTTTTTGGCAAAATTGGCAACAAGTTAGTTGCAAGAAAATAGTGTGTTTCGCCCATGGTGCATAGTTTGTTATGCCTTGAGAGTATACTTGCCAACAATGTGGTTCCTGAGCGGGGAAATCCCGTGACAAATACGATTTTACTCATGATTCTTCCTGCTGATATTTGTCTAACTTTTTAATAACTTTTGCCGGAATCCCCCCAACAACGGTGTGCGGCGGCACATCTTTAGACACAACAGAACCGGCTGCCACAATTGATCCCCTGCCTATTGTGACCCCTTGCAACACGGATACGTTGGCACCAAACCAAACTTCATCTTCTACAACGATTGGTTTACACATCCTCGGGCGTACGCCATCTTCGTTGGTTTCTAACGTATGACCCCCAGTATCAAAACTGGTACACGACCCGATTAAAACTCGATCGCCGATGGTAATAGGAGCTCCACGACAATCCAACCTTACGCTGGTATTAATGTAGGTAACATCACCGATTTTCAGGTTATCAAGCGCATCAACCGGAAAGTGTATTTTTCCCATGAACATGCACTTACGGCCTATATTCATCCGTAAGATGTATTTATAAATAACCCAACGTCCATAATTAAATACGCGAACATCTGGAAACATACTCATAACCCCCAAAACGATGGCTAGATAAAGGTATAATGGAGTCAGTAATATTTGTTTCATTCGATAGCTCTCCTATCATGGTATCGCTCTAGTGCATAAATGTAATATGCACTCACGAGGAATAAAAACATATATGGGCTTGATATCGTATTATCCGTGCCGCAGGATGCAAAAAACAAGAGTATTGCGCCAAAGTAAAAAAGATCAAACCGCTTAAAATAAAGCATAGGTGACATAAAAGTTAAAAACATAAAGAAGAAAAAGAAGACGGATGGAATGATCCCTACCTCTAGTGCTACTCGCAAATATTCATTGTGTGCTGACCAAGATGCCGTCATGTTGATTATATCTTCAGGGGTGCTCAAAAACTGATGACCAAAGCCGATCCCAAAATCTGGATATAAGTTAATCATATAAATAACAAAATGCCACAAAATATCACGGCCACTTAAGCCACTGTTTTCTATACGCTCAAGCATTGTCGGGGCTATCGCCGCAAGCCCGACAATCCCTAAAAAGAATAATGCAATGGTAACATCTACTTTTGTTTTTTTAGTTATCCCTGCAAAGGTTATAAATCTCGCATAACAGAGTATGGTACCAATTAAGATAGCCATACGACCTAGTGTAAGAATCAAACATAAATAAGAAATAACAAATACATATTTAAAACGATGATCGTATCGTAGCCAAAGATAGAGTGACGTTAAGGCTGACATAATTGACAAGCCCGCCATAAAAGCAGGGATGGTACTGCCTCCAAAGCGAGCTACCCCTGTCGCATATTCAGCTTTGAATAATTCTCGATATCCAGCGGCCATAAATATAATACCAACCACTAACGCTATTGATGCTGCAAAGCTAATTATTTTCAAACACAGAACCATGTAACGCTCTTCAAGCACCGCAATAAAGAAGAAAAGTATGGCGACAATTTGTGTGTACGACATGATTGATGTTTTATAGTCGAAGTATTCATATTCAGTGAATACTGCAGAAATAAAAATAGTGATTGAAACCAGAACATAACCGACAACAGCGAACCAATTGATACGCCCTAGTGCAACGGTTGTCATTGCCCAAAGTATCACTAGGCCTTTTTCTATTTGATTCGCATTAGGTATATCAAAATTACGCCCAAGATCCATAGACATAAACACCATAGTTAATAACGCTATAAACAACAATGGATATGTTTTAGGTATCGTAATCATAGCGCTGCCTTATTTCTCGTCACTAGCATTCGTAGACGTGTCGTGAAATCGGTGCGATTTAGTAGTAGGTTGATCAATGCATAGACCAGTACTCCGACTGGTAATGCGATAATAAGACGCGCTAAAACGTTGATTTGTTGGAGGTTTGAATCTACGAGTACAACCACAAAGTACATCGCTGTCGCTATTAGAATATACATACCTAACGTTATGCTTTGTTTTAGTGTCAGTAGTGCTCCTCGTATCAGGGTTAATATGATAAATAATGCTGGAATAGCCATGGATGCTAGTACGCAAGCCGTTACAAATGTGTGTACATCTGCTATTCCAACAAATAAGTAGATGCCGGATATGATGCCGAAGCGTAGCACTTGCAAATAAACAGGAAGAAGACTGCTAGTACCAGATAATAAGGCTGCGTATACAATAAATTGTAAAACCTCAACCAGTCCCAGGACACAAAACAGTTTAAGGTAAGAAGAGGAAATAGCCGCTTTGTCTGCGCCCACTAATAACGTCAGTATTGGCTCTGCGACGGCAGCACAACCAAGGAAAATCGGAGACGCCAACATAGCAACGGTAAGGAGTGCTTGTTGCGTCTGTGCTTTACGCTCTCCGTGTGAGGTTTGGTGTTTGTCATTGTGTATGTCAAATATATAGTCCTGGAGCACACTCTTTAGGAAATATGCGAGTACGTTATATATACGTGATCCAATCACTAAGGCGGCAAGTATTACAGGGCCGAATTTCAAGAACACAAATAGCTCTAAGCTTCTTCCAGACAAGAAACTACTAAGCTTAAAGCTAAAGAACCGTAACACTTGCTTACTACTTTCGAGCCAGTTTGGTTCAGTTTCGGCATGTGTGTATTTTTTTTGTTTAAGCATCAAGAATAGCACTGATGTCAAAGCCGATACGAGAAAGTAGCACAGCATGGCATTTGCTGATGGGTCGTACATGAAATATATTATGCCTGTCTCTTATACACAT
>OJAU01000673.1_pt1 | contig 12246 bp, 19 predicted proteins | sample 1589791 | NCBI WGS metagenome assembly OJAU01 (sample SAMN05416849, study PRJEB24817) | seawater metagenome | isolation source: Sea water | place: Canada:Atlantic | collected 2013-07 | reverse complement strand
AAGAGACAGGTGTCGTCACCGCCACCTTCACCGGCAAGGCGGCTCTGGTTTTGAGCCGAAAAGGCACACCCGCGCGGACCATTCACAGCCTGATCTATTCCGTGTCGGAGGCCACAGAAGAGGAAATAGCAGCGGCAGCGCAGAAAGTGCGCGAGGCAGAAATCAGCGTCAGATCCTTGTCCGGGTTTGATCGGACAGCGGCGGAAGCTGGAATTGAGGCAATGCGGCAGGCGCTGTCCGCGATGAAAAAACCCCGGTTTGCGTTGAATGCGCAAAGCGATGCCGCCGACGCCAGACTGATCGTGCTCGACGAGGTGTCCATGGTGGGCGAGGATATGGCGCGGGATTTGATGAGCTTCAAGAAACCCATCCTTGTGCTGGGCGATCCTGGTCAGCTTCCCCCGATCAAGGGCGACGGGGCGTTTACCAACGTCACTCCGGATGTGATGTTGACCGAGATCCACCGACAGGCATCCGAGAGCGCCATCATCCGTCTGGCCACCATGGCGCGCGAGGGCCAGCCGATTGGTTTCGGCAGCTATGATGACCATGTCGCAAAGATGCACAAGGCCGATATCACGCCCGATCAGGCGCTGCGCGGCGGGCAGCTCATTTGCGGCATGAACGCGACGCGGCTGCAGTTGAATAATGCCATGCGCGGAGCGGCTGGTCTGGCCGGTGGCGTCCTGCCCTCAGGAGCCGCCGAGAAGATCATCTGCCTTAAGAACCAGAATGACCTCGGGTTGATCAATGGCATGTTCCTGACGCTCGAAGACATCGTGGACGAAGGCAGCCTCTACTTCTCGGCCGCGGTGACTAACGAAGATGGCCACCGAGTGGGAACGCCTCACCCCAATGGCAAACCTGGCCGTCTGCGTATCTACAAGGGACATTTCGAAGACCATATAGATTTCGATCGCACGCGCCATGACCGCGACTGGAAGGAGAAAAAGCATCTGATCGAGGCGACGTTTGGCTGGGCGATCACCGCGCATAAGGCGCAAGGCTCGCAATGGGAGAACGTGATTGTCTGGGACGATGGGCTTGGTCGCAGCGAGCTTGACCGCCGTCGATGGCTCTACACTGCGATCACCCGCGCGGAGCGCGGTCTCGTGCTCCTTGCGTGAGGTATGGCCCGTGATCGATCTCAACGATGTATTCGTCCCCGCCGCCCGACATGACCTGACCGCCATCAAGGCGCGGCTCGCGGCCACGGCCCACGATTGGTTGCCGCCGCTTTTTCCGGAGGCGCAGCTGACCCATGACAAACGCGCGATGCGGTGCGCCGATCTTTCCGGGCGCCGTTCTCGCGGTGAGGGCTCCTGTATCATCCATCTTGATGGGCCTTACGCAGGTTGGGGCTTCGACTTCGCGACCGGCGAACGCGCGGGGCCGATAGACATGATCTACCACGCCACGGGCATGAGCGAAGGGCGCCTCTTTGATGAGGCTGCCCGTCTGGCCCGTATGGAGCGTGACCTGCCAGCACGACCAGCAGCGCCAGCACGCCCCGACCACAGCCTGGAAATCCGTCGCATCCTGGACGAATGTGTGCCCTTGGCGGGCAGACTGGCTGAGACGTATCTGCATTCGCGCGGGCTGAGGGATCCGGGCTCGCCAGACCTCCTTTTTCATCCTGACCTCACTGATTACAACAGTCGCCGAGGCTGGCCCGGCATGGTCGCGATCCCGCGTCTGACAAGCGGCGAACCGGTTGGCGGGATCCATCGCACTTTCCTCACGGACGACGGAAGCAGCAAGGCACCGGCGGGCAAGAAGATGCTGGGCACGATCGCGGTGGCGGCGGTGCGGCTTTTTCCGCTGCCCGAAGACGGTCATCTCGGCGTGGCGGAGGGGATCGAGACAGCGCTCGCTGCACGCTCGATCTTCGGCACACCCGTTTGGGCGGCCTTGTCGGCCGATGGCATGGCAAGGTTCAAATGGCCTCAGGGCACACGCCACGTCACGATCTTTGCCGATGCGGGCGAGGTAGGGCGTCAGGCGGCCGCAACTTTGTCAGACCGGTTGAATATGGCGGACATCCCAAACGAGGTGATAGCACCGCTCCATGGCGATGATTTCAACGACGATCTGCTGCGAGGGGCAGTGAAGACGGATTACGACAGTCCGGCAATTACCCCCGAGGGCACGCTTATTGCCGATGACCGCGGAGCGGCGATGCCTGCCACAGATCCGGAGCGTGCCGCCAACACACTGGCCACCGCAACCGAGGCGCTCACCAATCCGCCCGATCTCGCCCAGTTGGGCACCCTCATGGGGCGCATCGTTAAAGAGCGACTTGAGCCCATGGAAGAACGACATGTGCTGTCGCTCATCAAAGTGCGCACTGGGATCGCGATGTCGATCCTCGACAAGCAGCTTGGCGTCCTGCGCCGCCGTTTGAACAGCACCGGCGATCTTTTGAAGCCTGCTGCCCGCCCGGCTTGGGCGAACCGCCTGCGCCTTGATCTTTCGGGAACGCCCGAGCGCAACGAGGCCAATGTCATCATAGCGCTGAGCTCCGATCCGGCCTTTGCCGGAACCATCGCCTTTGATGAATTCCGCCAGGAGGTGGTCGTGTTGCAGCCAGTTCCTTGGGATGAGCAGGATATGGACTATCCGCGCCCGTGGGAAGACAGCGATGACATCCGGCTGGCCGAATGGTTACAGCATCGGGAAGTGAATGTTGCGCCGCTCGTCGTGGGCCGCTCGGTCGGCGCAGTTGCCCGCGACCACCGCATTCACCCGGTGCGCGCATATCTCGACTTGCTGCATTGGGACGGTACGCCCCGTATCGAGACCTGGGCCAGCCGCTACTTAGGCGCTGAGCCGACGGATTTGACCCATGCCATGGGCAGCCTGTGGCTGATATCAGCCATCGCGCGTGTCTATCGGCCGGGCGTGAAGGCTGACCACATGCTGATCCTCGAGGGCGAGCAAGGTGCGCGCAAATCGACCGCGCTCAAAATACTGGCCGGCGAAGACTGGTTCACGGACGAGTTGCCAGACCTCGGGTCCAAGGACGCCGCCATCCACATGCAAGGTGTCTGGATCGTGGAAATCGCCGAGCTCGATGCCATCGGCCGCGCGGAGGTCTCGCGGATTAAGGCATTCCTGACGCGCACCACGGACCGGTTCCGGCCGCCCTATGGCCGCCACACGGTCGAGATCAAACGCCAATGCGTCTTTGCCGGCACGGTGAACCCAGACACCTATCTGCGCGATGAGACCGGCAACCGCCGCTTTTGGCCGATCCGTTGCGGCGACATCGAAATCGAGGCACTGCGCCGGGACCGCGACCAGCTCTGGGCCGAGGCCGTAGTCCGGTTCAAGGATGGCGCCATCTGGTGGCTTGAGGACAATGCACTCATCAAGGCCGCGAAAAAGGAGCAGGACAACCGGTACCAATCTGATGCCTGGGACGGGGTGATTGACCGTTGGCTGAGCCATGAAAAGCGCCCCATAAATCGCGGCTACGCTGGTGTCGATGACTGGCAGGAGGAGGAATTCGAACGATTGGAACCGCTTCAGGACGTTTCGGTTGGAGAAATCCTTCAGGGCGCTCTTTCTATCGAGCCAGCGAAGTGGACCAAGTTGGACCAGATGCGCGTGGGGGCTTGGCTGAAATCCAGAAACTGGGAGAGGTATCAATGCAGGACGGGAGAAGGACGCGAATGGAGGTACCGCAAGACGGGCCCAACGCCGGAATGAACATACCTCGTGCCGCGTGTTTGCTGGGCACTCCGCCTGATGATCTTCTCTTATTCCTGTTCTGGGCCAGATATCTTTACCGCTATACCGGAGTCGGTCAGCCGCGGGCCTATGTGCGATGGGTGCGCGAAGGTTTGTTCGTAAACAGGCCGTACGAGGTTCTATTGACGCAAGCGGGACTTGATCGGATCCGCAGGACGCGTGACCTCTGCCAGGAATGCTGATCACGCCATCATCCGGTTTCGTCGGCGAGGGCATCCAAACGGGTGCCTTTTTTGTTTCAAGCTGTCACCACCTTGGCTTTGTCACCACCTCGACGGTCAAGTGGTGACAGAAAAAACATAACAAAATCAATCGTGTCACCACTGTCACCACTTTTGCGACCATCTTCTTTCCTTATACATATACAGGTGTGTTAGTCACCCAGTTCACCCTCACTCATACAGACAAAGGAATTTGGTGGTGACAGGTGGTGACAGTGGTGACAGCGTTGTTTTTAAATCGTTATTTCTGTCACCACCTTTCCTCGAAGTGGTGACAGGTGGTGACAGGTGATCACCTGGTGAATTTTCTTGTCCGTCACGCTGCGGCGGGATAACTTGATCAAGACCAAAGCCGAAGGCCCACTCGAATTCGTGAGCCTTCACAATGAACACACAAGACTTGATCCCGAGCCAGACGCTGCCTGAGACCTTTGGCGGCGCCAAAACCATTCTGGCCCTCGACCTCGGCACGACAACCGGCTGGGCCATCCGTGGCTTTGACGGGCTGATCACCAGCGGCACCGTCAGCTTCAAGCCGGGCCGCTACGATGGCGGCGGCATGCGCTACCTGCGGTTCACAAACTGGCTGATAGAGATCGATCGCCTGTCCGGTCCGATCGAGGCAATCTACTTCGAAGAGGTCCGTCGGCACGCAGGCACCGACGCAGCCCATGTTTTTGGAGGTCTGCTGGCGGTTTTGACCAGCTGGGGCGAATTACGCGGTGTGCCGTACCAAGGCGTCCCAGTTGGCACGATCAAGCGCCACGCCACCGGCCACGGCAATGCGAATAAACAGGCCATGATCGAGGCCGCCCACAAGCGCGGCTTTAGTCCCACCGATGACAATGAGGCGGATGCCATCGCCATTTTGCTGTGGGCAATCGAAACGCAGGGAGGGCTGGCCTGATGGGCATGCGGTTCACTCCCAAGGGTTACGGCGGCAATCGCCGTGACCCTGAACAGGTCAAGCGTGCGGGTTGGCAGGAGCAAGGCCTGCTGGCCGTGGCCATTGATGACCACCGCCTGACCTGGCCGGAACGGGAACTGGTTCGCCAGCTGGGCGAGAAGCTATATGGCAAGCTCCCAGCCGTGAGGGAGGTACGTCATGGCCGATGAATGGACACGGGGAATGGTAGCCGACCGGCTGGACCTCGCGGCAGACGTCATGCGCTCGATGCCGCCTGTTCGACCGCAGGGCTATGTCAGCGCTTGGCCGGAATACGTCTCGACTTTTGCCGATCAGGTCGAGCAAGAGCCAAAGATGAAAAAGCCGCTGCCATCACCACGGATGATCACGCAGGCCGATGAGGCGATGCTCTGGCTGCGGTGGGTGGACAAGGACATCGGTCAGATCCTCTGGGCGCGGGCCAACCGCGACGCCTGGAAGAAAATCAGCTGGCACCACGGCATCAGCCGTTCTGCCGCCAACCGGCGGCACGAGTATGGGCTGGCCGTGATCGTCTGGAAGCTCAACGGCCGGACCGTGCCGCGGAAGCGGTCGATGGAGTTTGTGATTGAGCAGACGGTTTGATGCTGGGCGCCGTGCTGGGCTGGCGAGGCGCCTCGAATGGCCCAGACTTCAGCTACAGTAGCTGCTTGTTACAGAGCTTGCGACATACCTTTGCGCGGTATATCTTTGCGGTATGATATCGGAGTGCGCCACTATGACAGCTGTTGCCAAAAGAAAGACGTCTCTCACGCTTGATGCAGCTGCGCTGGACAGTGCGAAGGAGCTGGAAATCAACGTATCAGCTGTTGCCGAGGCAGCCCTAGTAAAGGCAATCGCAGAAGCTCGACAGCAGCGTTGGCTCGAAGAGAATGCCGATGCATTCGCAGCGCAAGCGAGCTGGCACGAGCAGAATGGGCATCCGCTCGCAGAAATAATTGCTGCGCCTGGAGGCTCATCTTGGACCAGCTAACTCGTTACGATGTTGCGGAGTACAACGGTGTTCCCATGGTTGTGGTCGAAAGTGACTTGTTGCCGCCAGATCCTTCTGTCGTCGTGATTCCTCTTTTGCCTGAATACCCGGCTGTTCGGCTACTCAATCCCGAGATCGTTTACTCCGGCCGTAGGTTCGTTCTGGCAACGCGACTAATTGCGGCTGTGCGCCGCGCGAGTTTGCGTAGGGCGGGAAACGTTGCCGACCAAGGGGATAAGGTCACGCGGGCGATTGATGTGCTCATGGCGGGCGTCTAGCTCATGTTGCGTCACAGTGAACTTGCTTGACACAATATGGATCCAGTTATGTTCAAAACCGGCATCCTCAAAGTAGGCACCTCAGCCGTGGTTACGCTGTCAGCGGAAATGCGTGAGGCGCTAGTCGCGTGCAAAGGGGGCGCAGTCTACGTGGTGGGTGGTGATGACGGATGCTGGAAGATCATGATGCAGAACCCCGAATTGGATGTAGCTCTCGCAGCAGCGTATCTTGTCATGGATGAAAACTGTGACATGCTACAGGCGCTTGCATGAGATAGCTGGTTTGGCAGCCCTGCTGGGCTGGCGCCGCGCTTCAACTCTTGGCTTCAGTCTGACGGTCGAGGGGGATCCCCTCCAGCGGAGCTGAGCTCATGAGGTTTTTGAAAGTCTTTGCCGGGACAGCTGTTGCTCCTGGCTGCTCTGGCGCCGCATCACGGGTTTGGGTGCGCTGCGCTTGGCTGGTCGTAAGGGGCCTATCGTTCATCTCGGTTCCTGTCACATGGCTGGTAAACGGTCGCACATACTGCCGCTGATTTGTAGGTCTTCTTGCCGGCTTGGGACCGAACATCATGGGCGGCGACGTTGACACTGCTCGGGCTTAACGTTATAACGATCGTTATAATTTTTGATAGGAGCCTATCATGCAACCCCTAAAACTGACTACTATCGGCAATTCTGTCGGTGTCGTGCTGTCAAAAGAGCTATTGGAGAAGCTTCGTTCCGGCAAAGGGGACATGCTCTACGTAACGGAAACCCCTAATGGGATTGAGCTGAGCCCTTACGACCCCGAGTTTGCGCAACAGATGGAGCTTGCTGAAAAGATCATGCGTGAAGACCGTGATGTCCTGAAAAAGCTTGCCAAATGAAGGAACCGATTTGGCTACGGGCAGACGTCTTGATCGCTGCGCACCGACGACAACTTGCGGAACACGGTGGGCTCGATGGTATGCGTGATAAAGGCGCGTTTTTGTCTGCGCTCGATAAGCCGCGCAATCTATTTGCTTATGGCCAGCCAGCGCCAGACTTATATGCGTTGGCCGCTGCTTATGGGTTCGGTCTCGCGCGCAATCACCCTTTCGCAGACGGAAATAAGCGGACAGCATTGATCGCGATGCGACTATTTTTGAAGGTCAATGGGGCTGAGTTCAGTGCATCTTCTGAAGAGAAATACCGCATGATTGTCGCGTTAGCTGCGGGTGACCTTCTGGAGAGCGAAGTCGCAGACTGGCTTCGAAGCTCTTCCTGATGTGGTTGGTGGATTTTCGAAGTTGATAATCCCTGTCGCCAATTGAACCCCAGCATGCCTGTCAACCCCTTTCGGTCCAGCGGGACACTTTTCAGCGGGACATCGGAAGGCGAGACATCCATCGAGCGAGAGGCTAAATAACGGATATACTCGGTGTCGTGCGCGTGGGAGGCAGGGTCCGTGAACGTGATAATCCGCGACCTCGATCAGAGCCGCATTCACTTCGAAGCCGCCGTGGCCCGACTGGGAGAACAGGCGGCAACCCGAGCCTTTAATCGCGCGCTGAACAGCGAGGGTAACAAGGTCCGCACCCAGGTGCGCCGTGCCCTGCGGCAACAGACCGGCGCGAAGGCCGCGCTCATCAACCGCGAGACACGCTCGATCCGATCGACGTTCTCGAACCTGACCTACACGATCGAGGCCCGCGGCGACTATCTGGGCCTGTCGCATTTCAGCCCACGGCAATTTGCCTACGGCGTGCGAGCCAAGCCCTGGGGCCGCTGGCAGCGGTTTGACAGTGCCTTCCTCGTGGGCTCGCTGGCGGGCAACGCCTTCGTGCGCGAGGGGAGTGCCCGGCTGCCGATCAAGAAGATGTTCGGCCCAGCCATCCCGAAGGAGATGGTGCAGGACGCAACACGCGACGCATTTGAGGCCGCGCAACCCGATGTGCTGGCCGAGGCCACGCGACAAATTGAGCAGTTTTTGGACGTGTGACGGCCGAGCGGGACAAAAAAGGTGAGTCTTTCCAATGGCAACAAGAAAAGAAAACAGCGGGACATTTATTTGTTGGACCGCGAGTCTTGGCCGCGATAAAACACTTGCAAGGGCCAAATCAGCGTGCTGACAGGCCATCACAGAGACAGACAGGGGACCCCTTGGGTCCCTTCCTAGAAAAAGTTCGATGCGGGGCCGCCGCCTCGCGATATTTGAGCGTTTTTTCTCGTTTCAAAAATCCATTTCGCTTCGTTTCAAAGAGGGTCCGCCTCAATGAAATCAGGGGTTTAGGTCCTGAATTGGCGAAATGCACCCCCCTGAAATCCACTTCGTTTCGCGCAAGGCGAGCAACGCTCAGACGCACCAAACCCCAATAAAACATGGACTTTAGCGACCTCGCGAAACGAAATGACCCCCTGCGGTTCGTTTCGTCTCAGTGGGGCGGTGACCCATGCCCGACAGGTATCCGATGACAGCCCAATCCAAAATCACACCGCAGGCTTGGCCCGCGGCGCAGGTCGAGATGTGGCAGGTGGCCGACTTGGTCCCTTATGCAAAAAACGCCCGGCAGCATCCGCCGGAACAAATTGACCAGATCGCCGCCTCGATGGAGCGCTTTGGGTTCACCATCCCGATGCTTGTGGCCGAGGACGGGACGATCATCGCGGGCCACGGCCGGCTGATGGCCGCTGCGCAGCTGGGGTTGGCCGAGGTCCCGGTCATGGTGGCGCGTGGATGGTCGGAAGAGGACCGGCGGCTCTACACGCTGGCCGACAACCGCCTGGCAGAAATTGCCGAGTGGGACCCGGAGATGCTGCGCATCGAGATCGGGGAGCTGCGCGAGGATTTCGGGATTGAGGATATGTCGCTGATCGGCTTCAGCGCAGAGGATCTTGCGGAAATTTTGCCCGACGCGCTGATCGACACCACGGGCGGCCTGACGGACCCCGACGATGTGCCGGAGGTGCCCGAGGCCCCGGTAACGCGCCCCGGCGATGTCTGGCTCATGGGCAAGCACCGGCTGCTCTGTGGCGACAGTACGGTTGCGACTGATGTGCAGAAGGTGCTCGGCGATGTAAAGGCTGATCTCTGCTTTTGCGATCCGCCCTACAACGTGGATTACGCCGGCGGTGTCGGCGCCGAAAAGGCCGGCAAGAGTCGGCGGATCAAGAACGATGCCTTGGGCGAGGGTTTCGGTCAGTTCCTCTACGATGCCTGCGTGCTGATCAACGCGCATACCGATGGCGCTGTCTATATCTGCATGTCGTCGAGTGAATTGCAGACGCTGCAGGCAGCATTCAAGTCCGCAGGCGGCCATTGGTCGACCTTCATCATCTGGGCCAAGGACCGGTTCACGCTTGGCCGTGCTGATTATCAGCGCCAATACGAGCCGATCCTATACGGCTGGCCTGAAGGCGTGAAGCGCCACTGGTGCGGGGATCGGGACCAGGGCGACGTCTGGAACATCGAACGCCCCCACAAGAACGATCTGCATCCCACGATGAAGCCGGTGTTTCTGGTTGAACGCGCGATCCGCAATTCGAGCCGCAAGGGCGATCTGGTGTTCGATCCCTTCGGTGGCAGCGGTACGACGCTGATTGCGGCAGAAAAGACGGGGCGCCACGCATCCCTGATTGAGCTCGATCCGAAATACGTCGATGTCATTGTTCGCCGCTGGCAGGAGTTCACGGGCGAGGCCGCGGTCCTGGAAAGCAGCGGCCAGAGTTTTGACGATCTGCACTCCGGCGAGACCGTGCCGGTCGACGCCGAAACCGGGGCCTGACGCGGCTACGCCATTGACACTCCATGGGAAAACCGCGCTGATGGGCGTTCACCCAGAGGAGCGATGAGTGGCGCAAGGGCAGACGAAACTGAGACGGATGGTGATCGGCAGCGCGGTGACAACCGTTGTTGCGGTGATCATTGCCGTGCTCACTCTAGCGCCGATGCCTTCTGGTGGTCCGGCTGGGTCTGACAAGATCTACCATATCCTGGCCTTTGCCTGTCTCGCGTTCCCGCTGCCGCTCGTGCGGCCACGCTGGACGGTTTGGGTTATTCTGGGCGTCATCGCCTACGGAGGTGTCATTGAGGTGATCCAGCCTTTCTTCGGCCGGCAGGCCGAATGGGCTGATCTCGTGGCAGACGGGATTGGTGCTGCTGTTGGAGCGGTGACCGGATCTGCTCTGTCGCGTTACGTTATGACTTCGCCACGCTATCGGGGTTCCTGACAGTTTTCTGTTCCACGCGATAGACCCGGCCACGCTGATCCTCCTTCTCGGACGTGATGGCCAGCCCTAGCTTTTTCTTGAGCGCGCCGGACATGGCGCCTCGGCAGGTATGTGAAAGCCAGCCAGTCGCCTCGACCAACTCTTCGATGGTGGCGCCTTCGGGCCGCGACAGCATGTCGATCATGATCTGCTGTTTCGTGACACGAGGGACTTTGGGGGCCTTGGCTTCTTCCTCTGCAAGCGTCTCGGGGTTCGTGGTCTTTGCGGCCTTGGCCATGGTCTTCTCCGGTAGTTGGGCGCGGCAGTATGCGACGCCTTCTACTGCCGAAAGCCCGCCACGCGGGCGGGCTGATCGGGTCCGGGTCCGGCTCAGGTTCAGTGCTACTCTTCCATGGTGGCGGTGACCGCAAAATGCTGAACCCAGCCCGTGAGGTAAGGCTGCCCGGCGGGAATTCCGTCGCTGCGCTCTGTCGCGCGGGTGATGCGCCAGTCCTGCCATTTGGCTATAGCGGCGGCGATGGCGGCTTCGCAATCCGGCGCACCGTACTGGAGCGCGCCAACCACCTCGTCCGCGAAATGCCGACCCGAGCGGCTATCAAGAAAATCGCGGATGCCGATCATCTCCTCCTCGGAGGTGGCGTTGACGGCTTGGGCGATCAGGCGGCTTGCGAGGATCCAGACCTCGCTCGTGCGCCTGTCGCGCTCCGGGCAGGTGGTCAGGGTTCCGAAGAACCCGTGATCGGTGTTGCGGCTGGGAAGAGTGGCGGCGTTGGTCATTGGTTTTTCCTTAGCTCAGGCCGCTGTTGCCGCTTCCAGCGTGGCGATGTGCTGCCGCAGTGTTGTGGCCTCTTCGCGCGCAGCATCGGCCCAGAAAACCGCGCGGGCATTGCAGGCTATGGCAAGGCGCTCAGCGTCCTCGCGGGTGAAGCGATTGACCTTGTGTGCGCTGCCATGCCCGGTGCAGATCGCGCGGTGCTTCTTGCCCTCGGGCGTCAAGGTGAAGGTCAGCGGCCCGAAATCGTCGATGACGATCCAGTTGTGCGAGGCGATCGTGGCGCAGCCAGTTGGGGCCAGCAGGCGGTCAATCTCATCTGCGCGGGTGCGAAAGTCGGCGATCAGGGCGGCGGCGGTGTTGGTCATTGCGGGCTCCGTAGACTGAGTTGCGTCTCGTTTTGTGAGGTCAGAGTCGCTCCACTGCGCCGGAAAGTGTAGCACAATCAGTGTTTTATTATTGCGAATTGATCATTTGCGCGGTCCGTAAAATCGATCCATTCACCATCCTGCCATATGTAGAGATGTGAGAGCTCGCAGGTCGGTCGTGGCAGGATGCGGGGTGCACGGGGCGGATCGAAACAGTCCAGCGTGTCGGCACGAACTTGGCGGATTTCCTGCGCAGCAAGGATGTCCTCTGGCGTCCAAGGCGCCAGCGCGGGCAGCATGTGCTCTTGGTAGCCGTCAAAGTGGCAGTAAACATGGGCCCATTCCTCGGGTCCGGTTTTGATAGCGATCTGTGCGCGCGTGCTCATCGGTGTTTTCCGTCAAATGAGATGAAGTTCGGCTAAGACGCGGCTTGCCTTGAGCAACTGGTATGTGGGCAGTTCAATCTTCAGATGCGAGAAAACGTCGGAGGCTTGAGCGGCGACCCCATCTTCGCGCAGCGCTGTCTGGATGGCCTCCGCAACAGCATCCGGCCGTGAACGATCGAAATGCGCGGGCAGCGTGTCGTGGTAAATTCGGATGGTGGTAATGGCACTCATGTTTGGGTCCCTCAGTTCTGCTGGTCGATCATGGCGAGGATGGCGACGGCCATGCCGCCGAGAAATTCGCTGCGGCGAAAGACAATCTCGTCGATGTGGTTGGCGTCGGTGATGGCCCTGTCTCTTATAC
>OJAU01000658.1_pt1 | contig 12519 bp, 18 predicted proteins | sample 1589791 | NCBI WGS metagenome assembly OJAU01 (sample SAMN05416849, study PRJEB24817) | seawater metagenome | isolation source: Sea water | place: Canada:Atlantic | collected 2013-07 | reverse complement strand
GATCTACACAGAGTAGATCGTCGGCAGCGTCAGATGTGTATAAGAGACAGGCTAAGAACATCACCACGACAGACACCAAAGGCATCATCGATCAGATTAAGTACAATTTGATCAGGGCCACTGACGCGTGTGGTCATCCACGTATCTAATCCTGTGCGCTGTTTCAAAATAGCCAACACCGAACGACTCGCCTTGCTAAAATCTCTAAGGCTATTCACCTCTAACATGTCATCTAATCGCATATACAACTCCGACATTTAAGACAAACAACAAAAACGTCCTATAACAACAGTATCAGCCACCTTATGTAATAAACCACGGCATTTATGAATAGATATGTATTGATTTCATTGGCCAGAACACAAACAAACACTCCATCAAACCATCAAAATGCAACACTTAAACCCCACATTGCCGCACAACCTATAGATTCAGCGAATTCCATTCAGTTCCGTATCTCTCGTCGTTAAGACACCCTTTAACCTAAATTGACGACGTCACACGGTGACAATAGAGACAAACACATCACTGACGTGAATCTCTCTTAATTCACACATAGGTAACACTGCCGATTGTTCAATATTGTCAACGAATTGTAGATAAAAGGCAGACTGAGCAAAGCTGAATAAATTCGCTTACCGACAATAAAACCATGGAATATAACGTAATAGTTCAATTAAGCATGAGCGTTTTAGCATTCTCGACAACCCTAACCTGTGAGTGCGCGCTTCGCATAATTTAAGAAGTTTTATAAAAGGAATACTAATGAATAAACTACTACTGACCTTATTTGCAACCTCGATTGCTACATCCAGCATGACTTACGCCAAAGACAAAAACACGACCAGTGAAGAGCGGGCTGCATTCAAAGAAGCCAAAGAAATTTGCCACGATGCAAACCCAGATGATCGTGCCGCCATGGCAGAATGCATGCAAGCTCTTGGTTACGAAAAACCATCACGAGACGGTGGCAAGAAGGATAGACATAAAGGCAAACATCATGAGAACAGCGAATTAAGAACAGCTATGAAAGAATGCCGTGATACCGCTGATGGTGATCGTGAAGTATTCAAAACCTGCCTAACTGATAAAGAGTTCGATAAACCCGAAAGAAAAAAGCATAAACATCACAATGACGATGACGATGACGAAAATACTAAAATTTACTAAGCGTTAAGCACCCAGCAAACAAGCCCCGACGGTTAACGATCACCCTAGGGGCTAGCGCTAGCATAAATTACAATCAATGAGATTTAGCCAGCTCAATTATTTTCATTAACGAGGCTTTTAAATCTTCGAGCGCATCACCACTAGGCACAGCTTTCTTGGCGCAGTCATTCAATGAAATGGCCACATCAGTGTAAAAACGATTATCAGGAAAACGTTTTTTAAAGCTTTCAACTAACCCGCTTTTATAAACATCGACCTGCTGCTGAAGTGCCTCGGCCTTATCATTATCGCCACCTACGTATTGAAGTAAACCCGGCGTTATTATTTCGTCTTGAATATAAACGTCATACGCCTGCACACCTTTCAAAACGACATTGATATCTTTCTCACTGTATACCGAGCGAGCTTCAGTTGATTTTATTTCAACGAAATCGATCACAGCCTGACAACCTTGCATTTCGTTAATCGAAGGCGTCGCATTCACAGAGTGCGACAACCCAAGAAGACCAGTACCCATTAGCGTTGCTGTGAAGATAGTATTTTTTAAAGACATATGACGTAACATTGCTAAAAAGCCTCTGTATATTAACGAGTTTGATTATTGTTAACTCTAAACACTTATGCTGTAGGTTTTAACACTCGATTGCCAAGTAAGCATCACCCAACAGGGTGAACATTAACTCTGAGTCTAGATCCGTATGAACGTCCACCATGAGAACCCAGAAGAATACTAAAATATTGTCAAAAGTTTGCTATAGGTTTTTTGGAAGGATTCAAAAAAATTCTGAGGGAGCATCCCCGAACTTCACCGCTCAGCTGTAGTAGCTGTAACTGTAGTAGCTGTAACTGTAGTAGCTGTAACTGTAGTAGCTCCGACTTTATTGCTTAGCAGCCTCGTAACATCCTTGTTAAACCACCCGCAATAAAGAAATCAGCGTTTTCTGTATTTTTTTTCCATGCCATCAAGGAAATTACGTAGCAGCTGGTCTAAGCACTGTCGGTAATTCTTATGATCAGGGCGTCTAAAAAATGCGCTTAACTCATGCGAGCTTAGGGTGAAGTCATTAAGCTTAAAGATCGCAAGCACGTCGTCGGCTTGTAGGTTTAGCGCAATTTTGAGCTTACGAAGAATGATATTATTCGTTAAAACGTATTCAGGCTCAGGCACACCGTCATCTTTTGGGCCGCGCTTGTGACTAATCAATCCGTTCAAGAAACGTGCAAGCATCTCGTCAGAACACATAACAAAATCTGGTTCTTCTTCACGAGCCAACCATCCGACCAACTCCAGCTTAGTGGCTTTGTAGCCACCCAACTCAAACATAGACAGGACGAGCTGATCGCTAAAATCGAAGATATAACGAACACGACGCAAAACATCATTATTTATGATAATTAACCCTCCTCTTCAAACGATTCGTTACCAGCATCGGACACAACCGCCCTTGGCATAATCTCAACATAGATGGTCATAATATTATCAGCCACAAGTGCATCAATGCCTTTGGTTAGTACAGACAAATGTACCTCTTCTGCGACTTCTTCAGACTGGCCTAATTTACAATCAAAGCCCCAATGGCTTGTGCCTTCGGGTAACACTTTTTGGCGCTCTTTTTTCAAAAACTTTCTGATATCGTGTTTGATCGAATCGACGACACGAGGCACTTTGATTTTTGGGTGCTCTAGCTTAAAGGTCTTTTTCATTGAAATCCTACAGGGTACACAGTGACAGTAAGTGTACTGTCTTTTCTGATTCAAGACTCTCTGGGTGAGCAGTAAGGTACTGACCATCCATTCATCGACGAATTGTAATGCCAATTCGGCCTAAATGCTCGTAGCGAATGCCGATTGATACAAGATAGTCCACACCAAGCCAACAATCATCCTGCAACCGCCCTGCAATCAACCTACGACAGCAGGCGCAAACAGTATTGAGAGGCTTACGAACCCACCCCAAATTACCACCCCCAAACAAACTCTCAAAAGTGCAGCGTCGAGCCTGCACGTTTTAGTCAGTACTTCCAATGGTGCATGAGGCCGTCATTCCCGATAAACAAAAAAATACCCCGCATCGCGAGGTATTAATCTATGAGATAGGCAATTGAACTAAACAGGCGAGAGTCTAAACAGACAACCCAGACATATCCATCACATAACGGTGGGCTATATCCCCTTTTGCCATGACCTCAAACGCATGATTGATTTCATCAGGACGAATGACTTCACACGTAGGGTGAATGTCGTGCTTAGCGCAAAAATCGAGTACTTCTTGAGTTTCTTTAATACCACCAATCAAAGAGCCCGCCACACGACGACGCCCTCTTACCATAGGCACAGTCATAAACTCACTCATCGGGCCAAGCTGACCAACGATCACTAAGGTACCATCCACATCTAACAGCGGCGCATAAACGCCAATATCATGTTTAACCGGCACGGTATCAATGATCAAATCGAATGAGGACGCAGCTTGTTTCATTGCTGCCTTGTCAGTTGAAGCCAAAATCCCATTCGCACCCAATGCCTTGGCTTCATCTTCCTTCTTACTAGAACGACTGAGCACCGTTACTTCAGCGCCCATCGCCGCAGCCAACTTCACCGCCATGTGCCCCAAACCACCCAAACCGATCACCCCAACACGACTGCCCTCTTGCACATCCCAAGTACGCAACGGCGAGAAGGTGGTAATGCCCGCGCATAAAATAGGCGCCGCACGAGACAGATCAAGGGCTTCAGGGATACGCAAGACAAACTCTTCACGCACAACAATATGCTTTGAATAACCACCCTGTGTCACCTCACCTGAGACGCGGTCTGGCGAACCGTAGGTAGCCGTCATGCCATGACGGCAATACTGCTCTTCACCGTGGTCGCATTGATCGCACGACTGACAGCTATCCACCATACAACCCACACCAACCTGATCACCGGCCTTGTAATGCTTAACCTCTGAGCCAACCTCAAGCACACGCCCCACAATCTCGTGCCCCGGAACCAATGGATACGACTGAGGCCCCCAATCGCCATTCACTGTATGCAAATCAGAGTGGCAGATGCCACTGAACAGAATCTCAATCGCTACATCGTTAGCTCGTAAAGCACGACGTTCAAAATGGTAAGGCACCATCTCTGCATCAGAAGAATGCGCAGCATAACCAACCGTTTTCATAAACACCTCTATACAATGGAACAGATTAGTGAACACATTATAGAAGAAAGGTTCAACCACTACTTGCCTAATTCTATGCGATAATTGCTTAGTGCATCCCTAAACACTGGACAGATGATAACCGCTTCAGGTAAGTGTACTTCAAAGATAATTTCAGCTTTCATCAGTAAACAATAACGGTGAATTCTCAACGCTGATATTACCATCTTGGTGGATAGTCGCCGTCAGGGAGTAGATGTTAGGCGGGTAGTTCAACGCTACAGCTTTTGAGTACTGGTCAATACTGATAGGCCCATTATCTTCATGTGTCCCAAACATTAAAAAGTAACTAGGCTTGGGAGTAATAACCACATTCATATTTGGCTGGCAGTTCACTAAAAACGCAGGATGCCCCGACAATGCAAGCCCAACTTGAGCCATACCACTCGGAACATTAGCTGACTCCTCAATATATAAGCTACCCGGAGAATCACCTTGTACTTGATCAGCAAAGTGGAACGCTTGATGACCTGAATCATAATCTAATGTAATTTTGTTATTCGTTTGCAAATCCGTTGGCACTATCTGCTGTGACTCATTAATTGAGTTAATTTGTTTCCACATAAAGGCCCACTGCATCTGCCAAGAAAAATCAGCTTTAACGCCTGGGTATAAAAATTTTGATAGCCATGCGTAAGTTTGAATATCAGGGGTATTGGCATCTGGTTTCTGACAGAAGATCAGAACATCCCCTTCAGTCGTCGATTCGTTATTGACGATTAAATTATAGCTTGGAGCAGTCATGGTGAATTCCTTTTTAGTGTTTTTATAAAGTACCCTGCCTTAGCAGTACTAAGCTACGAACATTTAGCAGAGAACAGTGCTACACAACCCACCACTTCAATCTCTACGTTGTTAAATCGCTCAGAAAGAGCACTCTCTAGACCTTCAAGATCATCTCTCCCATTAGAAAAAATTCCTTTCTTATTATAGAAATTCATTAATTTACGTGCCGTCCAACTACGTGCAACCCCGCCCTGAAGAATGGTAGAACCAAAGACCTTACAACCCGGCCTCATTAGTTTCACCAAATGATCAAACACAACCGCCTTTTCTGATATTGAGCCAGGCACGCAATGGAATAAATAGTTAATTCCAATCGAGTCGAACGGCTCCATTTCATGATCAATTGGCTCAAGAATATTTTGAATGTAGGTTTCAGGCCGATACCTGGCAATACGCTTAGAGGCAAACACTAGTGTATTTGGATTCATATCCATCAGACCAACGCGTGGATGCTGAGACGGAAAATGACAACGATCCGGAAAGTAACCCGTACCAACGCCAACCTCTAAATGATTGTCTGAGACATGCTTGTTGTAATGCTGTTCAATTCTTACCGAAGGACACTTCCAGATAAAACTATTCGAAATACCCAAAACGACAATATCGTAAACCGACAGCGTTCCTCGGGTATACACCGCTTGACCAGCTTCAATCTCACGTTTAGATGGCTGCATCGACACTTCTCCTTTGTTCGAGTGAAGACTACTGTATAGGTCTCTACCTGCACACTCTTGTGCGAGCTGAAAATTTATAGCTCTCAGCTCTCAGCTCTCAGCTATGTGATATGTAGCCATGTGGATATGCGGCTATGTGTTATTGCCATTTTCGTTTTCACTTTCACTTTCACTTTCAAAGTGAGCAAATATCTCGGCACCGGTCATGTTCTGAGTCTCATTAGCGAAGTCATAATAATCTGGTTTTTCGTCAATAAAAATCTGATGGCTAAAATTGAACGACAACTCGCCATCAAATAACCCTGCAGGAAAATGATACTGCTCTGCAGGTAATAAGTAGTAAAACAGACTCGTGCCACACTTATTGCAGAAACCCCGCTCTGCCCACTCCGACGATGAATACCGAGTAATAAAAGACTCACCCGATACATTTATAAGCTTGCCACTATCGATAGCCAACATTGGCCCACCGAGCCATTTTCGACACATACTGCAATGGCATGCAGCAACTTCAGGTTTGGAGGTTGATAATTCAATCTCAAAATTAACGGAGCCGCACAGGCATTTTGCTTTAGTTTGCATTAGTTATCTCTCCTTAGAATATTCGGTCAAACGTTTACTAAGTTCGTTAAAGCGGGGAGGATCACTGAATAAACCCGGACTGAATAAACCCGAACAGTTAGCCTAATGATAATGCCTGATTTTCTAGTAAGGTCAATTCCTGTACGGTTCTACTAAGAACTAACATCAGGAGGCACTATGCCCAAGCCAAGGAAGGAACTGATCTCGCTCGAAGCGACACCCTATTATCACTGTGTGTCTCGCTGTGTTCGCAAAGCGTTTTTGTGTGGTACAGATTCAAATGGTCGTAGCTTTGAGCATCGTAGAGGTTGGGTTGAGCATCTACTTATTGAGCAAGCCAAAGTCTTCTGCATTGATATTGCCGCGTTTGCTGTGATGTCTAATCACTTTCATATCGTACTTCACGTAAACCAACCTAAAGCCCGCGATCTAACGGATGTAGAAGTCGTACAACGCTGGCACCAGCTTTATAAAGGTAATCTGCTAACCCAGAAACTTGAGCGCGGTGACGAGCTGTCAGAAGCTCAACTAGCCATACTTGAAGACATGGTTAAAGAATTACGCGAAAGACTCATGAGTATTAGCTGGTACATGCGCAGGCTTAATGAGACTGTCGCTAGGCTAGCCAATGAGGAGGACAACTGCACTGGGCACTTATCACTAAGGCCATCCATGGCCTTAGCCCTGCGGGCAGCCTAAAGGCTGTGCAAATTGTTCCATACAATTTGTGGGAAGGCCGCTTTAAGTCTCAAGCACTGCTCGATGAAAAAGCGTTAGCTGCTTGCATGGCCTATGTTGATTTAAATCCCGTTCGCGCAAAAATGGCCAAAACACCTGAGAGCTCTCCCCACACATCAATACAAAAGCGAGCGAAGAAAGCTAAAAACGCATATTCACCCAACCATCCGCAACAGCAAGTACCCGAGCTATTCAACTTCGCAGGTAATCCCAAACAAGATATGCCCGATGGCATACCTATGCGGCTGACTGACTACCTAGATTTGATTGATTCATTCGTCTCGTCCATGAGACTCACCCTGCGGGCAGCCTAAAGGCTGTGCAAATTATTCCCTACAATTTGTGGACTGGTAGACAAATCAGAGAAAATAAACGCGGAGCAATATCAGAAAGCGAACCCGCAATAATGGATCGCTTAGGTATAGACCCTGAGCACTGGCTCTACATCACTCAAAATTTCGAATCGGAGTTCAAAGGCATCGTTGGCGCTGTGGATGAAGTGAAATCTAAAATCTCACTCTTCTGGGATGACCAGCGAGAACGAAGGCGAACTGCAGGGATTCAGGCCTGCAAGCTAAGGCTTTCTTAGCCAAAAAATCTAATCAAATTAAAAACCAAAATCATCAGAAGCCTCTGAGATTAAGCCTCGCTTAAAAAACAGACAGTTCGTAAAAAAATCAGCAGTTATTCGCATCTACAACTCACTACCACCAGGATAATTTCAGCGGTGAAATTTAATACGAATCTTCGACAAGTTTTCTCATACCTTGACTGTCTTGTTTATTGTCACACCTTGACTGTCTTGTTTTGCTTTTATTTCATGATTTATTCTCCTATCGTTGGTTAAAAGTGTGAATCTATAATATCGGTTGCAAGCCTAACGCTTTGCTCACCGGCACATACTGCGGAGAGCGTTTTTGTGTAAATTGAGCGCAGCGAAACACAAAAACGAGCGTAGCAGTATGTGTCCGCGTGCAGCAACTTGTTATGCGCTTGCATTTTTTTGCTGGCTTAAATAGTTTGAATGAGTATCCACAACCACTCTCACGCAAGCCTCAATGAGGCAAATTTCCCTGCCAAAGTCTGCGTATATGCCGAAATCGCTAACGTTTAACGGGGTAGTTGAATCTAAAAGATAGTGCGCCACCTTGTTCCTGAATTCTGGTTGAAATCGCTCATCGAATACTTTTTTGATTGGGAGGCCAACCAAGTTAGAGAAATTTTGTTGGATAATACTTGATGCGGGCACTGCTTCTTTTTCTTTATCGAGACTAACGCCCAGCGCCTTAGCTGTTTTAAATAAATTTGGCCGTAAGATCAGGTAAATACCTTCTAGAATCTTATAGAAACACAAAAAGCGATAAAACGGACTATTAGCATTTTTTGCTTCACGATATAGCGCATAGATTGGAATCAATTCCTCGAACAATTCAGCTTTGTGAGGATTAACAACAATTGATGAATATGGTGCCGTATATACTGTGCCGTGAATACCATTTTTCTTATCAGTTGTGGTTATCTGCGTAATATGTATCGGTACGCTTCCCAAGTAGCTAACATGATCAAGATACGGTGCAAAACCCTCAATAAATTTTGTTCTAGCTTCATTCGCACTGCTCGCTCTACATACGTATTCCGCTCTGCAAAGTTCACGTTTTGAGTTGTGATGAATAAATATAACACCCTGGGGTGAGTATAGCTTTGTCACTACAGCATCAGGATGTGCATATACGTATGATTCACCTTTTCCTTCTGAAATTGATAATGCTACTTCGCCTTTCAATTCAGAGTGTTTGCCCAGTGATGCTAAAACTGTAAACTCGCGCCGCTCTATGTCTTGGAGCTTATGCAAGTCTTTTTCACGGCTTTCGCCCTCCTGAGCATCTACAACATAAAGTTCACCGAATGCTCCTGGAGGATCAAGATTGACACTTGGAATAGTTGTTTTCAAAACGAACTCCTTTCACGCATAACGCTCGGCCTTGGGGCGCGCGCTTTTGGCGCGTCCCGCCACGCTTTTCAGTGGCATCAACGGCCGCTTGTTGTATGTTGAAAATTTCACATTCGACCTCCCTGGTCAATCTCATTCAAAGTTGCAGACCTTGACCTCGTAGTCATACGAGCCGCCAGCATCTAAGCATGAATCAATTTCTATTTGCTGCACCAAGTTGAAGTAAGCGACTAAGAAGATTAGCGCTAGCACTCCAATAACAGTCCATTTCATATAGTGATTCTTGATACCAACTCTACTCTTAGATACATACAACGTACAGCTAAGTGGCGCAGTTTACTGCGTCCATTTTTAAGCGTCTTGTTAAGCATATAGAACCTCTTTAGACTCAAGTGCAAACTCTGTACTTTTAGTAGAAAACTGAAAGAGCGGTATTTGAACTTTATGCTTTTTAAAACTTCGATTATTTGCTTCTTAAACTCTTCACTTGCTTTAACTCCAAGGTAAACACCTAGAATACAGTCCTCTGGAATTGAATTTAAGATAATTGGTTGCCCCCATTTATCACTTCCAATATTAACCGCCGAGTCAGGGGTATCCTGAAGAAACAACCTCTCCTCTTCTTCGTAGGCCCAATCAATAGCTTTCTCTAAAACTACGTGTTTCAAAATATCCTCTTTACTAAACGGTATTTTAGCACCATTAAAGTTTGCACGAATACGCCGATACCTAACAGCCTCAGCAGTTGAAAAGAATGAATGATTACGATCAAAAGCTAAAACATAGCCCTCATGAGAAGCTGAGTAATGTGACCACATAAGTAAATTTTCATTATTTCTAGATAAAGAAACGAATTTAAAACCATTATCGCCAAGCTTGTGATCTACGAATGCATTTACATCCCCTAATCTCATTAAGGACTCATACGGATCATTCAGAGATACGACAGAAGTAAAACGAATTTTCATATTTTCCAAAACATCAATACGTTCTGGCGGTAAGTATTTAAAAAGACAGTCTTTCATGAATCAAGAAAATTCCATTTATGCTTAACGCTCGCGTAATAGGCGCGAGCTTGCGAGCGTCCTGATTGACGCGCTGTTATGTGAGGCAAGTTACAAAGCTGACTTCCAGTCATCACAATCACCTCCTTCTATCTTCACATTGGTAATCAAAAAATTAGCCGTTCCATTTTCGCTTGGTTTTAATAGCAGCTCTACATGTAAGCTATCACCACCTTTCACAGGGGCTTTTACAATTTGAAACCCACGGCCAGCGTAACTTATATCGCTGAAAGACCACCCCTTAGATAGGCTTTTTCCTAAAAACAGTTGGAATGTACATACACCAGACTGTATTGAAGAGGCGGCAGAGCCCCCTGCTTTGTGACTGCTTAGTCGACAGGACGTGCCTTCTGTAGCAAAGAAAGTAAAAGAAAGGCCACTCTTAAATGCATGTCGAGCTAACTGTGCGCCCGATAAGCTACATGTTTCAGCTTGAGAAATGCTGGAAAAGCCCAGCCCAATAAAAACTAATATTAACTTCAGCTTCATCTGAATAGCACCGGGTTAATATCAAATCCTGGAACATTTGGAATGGAAACCGGAACGTTGAGAGCTCGATTCACTAATAAATAATAGTTGCCCGGATATATATTATAAAAATAATAAAATCCATCCATTCCAGTAAAAGTTACGGCTACCGGTTGATTATTCATAGGGTTTACGAGCGCCACCTCAGCTCTAGGTAATGGCTGATAGTAGCCATTATATGGATTTTGAGTGTCAACTCGACCACGTACATCTGTAGCGATTACTAACGAAGAAGTTAACAGCAAAGTGATCGCCGTACAGAATTTAATAAAGATCTTCATAAGCCATCCTTACTCGTTAATATATTCTTGCCCCGGTTGAGGGTAGACATTTTTAGAAGTACTAACCTGCTTTATTTCAACTGGAGTTAACAAAGTTATATATTTTTGATAGTTATCCACTTCAATCTCCTCTTGCTTGAGAGAAGCAAGATTTATTTTTTTTGTACCACCAGGAACATTCAACTGAACAATAGGCCATTCAGATCTTTTTAGTCCTGGAATCTTTAAAATCACCTTGTCTTCGCTAATCCTGTGCATATCTGGGTTAAGAAGGACTTCAATATTTCTAAATTTAGTAGGGTTTGCATCACTATCATATCCATGAATCTCCATCTCAACTGTCCAAGTGGGGCTGTAAAATCCACCTACGGAAGACGTTAATTGCTTCAAAGGTGAAAGCATAATTACCGCTAATACAATCATATAAGCAGCGAATGCCCCCGAAGCATTCCACGTCAATGCTCCAATTGTTCCTGAAGCTTTGATATGAGTATTTGGAAAAATCTTATAAATTAATATTGCGGGGAGAAGTGGTAATATAACAACGAGAATCAAAATTAGAGCTGATATACCCGCTAGTGCAATCTCCACTGCTAAATCTGAATTTCCCATAATTTTTCCCCTAACCCTTTCTTAGAGTTGTATCTACAGCTAAACGACCACATAACGCTTAAGTAACGCGCCACCCAGTGACGATGCTGATGGTAACTTGTTGTACAAGTGGCCATCATTATTTAGTAGAAGCCACGTCAGGGTGGTCGCGTTGACTTTTTTGTTAGGCATTTTTTTTGGCCTTGATATTCCGTTCTAGTTTGTAGTTGAAAATATATGCGTAGGCTGCGCCCAACAGCACAAATAACGGCGCTGCACCAACGAATGCCGCTTTTTGAAAGTTTCCTTCCTCAATTAGAATGTCAGCTATTACAAAATACAAGGTTCCACTTTGCATAATAATTAGCATCGTATAGATGAAAACAAAAATACCATTAAGGGGATATAGGAACCCAATTTTGCACGACTGACATTCACATTTCAGAAAGCCGCCAAAATTCCTTTTGTTATTGGTTTGCGCTAACTTGCCACATTTTTGGCATACGACTATTTGACTTAAATTTTGCATAGTTTCCCTGCTGCGGTAATGCCTAACGCCCCGCTAGAAAGCGAGCGAAGCGAGTCCTAGTGAAGGCCACGCTTTTTGTGGCCGTAACGAATTTCAGCGGTTTGTTATGTGCTAGCTGGCAGCGCATAGTTTGTATACTTCTAGAACCAATGCGCCTGCTGCGATTACAACAGCAGCAAAAGTTAGCCAATTTAGACTTTTGGTTAGTTTAGTAGAGGATTCATTGGCATTTTTAAGCTCCGCAGTCAGAGCCTCAGTGTTAACGGCAAGCTTTTCAAGAGCCGATGCAGACCGATTTAAGGACGAAAATACTGTGTTCTTGCTCATTGCCTCATAGAAAGTCTTCTCTACATCAGCCAATGTGCGCTCACGATCATCAGAACTCAATTTATTCTCCTTTCACTATTTGCACATAAC
>OJAU01000655.1_pt1 | contig 12565 bp, 21 predicted proteins | sample 1589791 | NCBI WGS metagenome assembly OJAU01 (sample SAMN05416849, study PRJEB24817) | seawater metagenome | isolation source: Sea water | place: Canada:Atlantic | collected 2013-07 | reverse complement strand
CTGCACTTTGCTTAGGGGTTAAGGGGAAACGCCAGTCTCCCCTACCCACACAAACACGCAGCGTTTGTATAAGTGGGCACTTCGTGTCTTGCTCTCTACATCAACGTCAGCCTAAAAGCAACTTAAGGCAGTGGCAAAGGGGCCCAGAATGGCGCGGACAATAGATCAGCAGATTGCATCAACGCAGGCCAAGCTCGCCCGCCTCAAAACCCGCCAGAAAGCCAGCGAGACCCGGCGCAAGATCATCGTCGGGGCCATCGTTACAAGTGCCGCCTTGAACGACCCAAAGATTGCACGCTGGATGGCTTCGACCCTGCGCAAGAACGCCACCCGCGAAGTCGATCAGAAAGAACTGGTCGGGCTGCTGGAAGATCTCGATCAGGTCGCGGCGAAGGCGGATCAGACATGAGCAAGGATCCGTTCCAGATACTCGCCGATGAGCTGACCTTGATCCGCAAAGACATGGACCAGCTCCAACGCACCAGCCTCGACAAGGACGAGGCGAAAAAGCTGAACCAGATCGTGACGGCAGCAGTCCTGAAAATGGCAAAGGCGGCTGAGGATGCGCCGGGGGACATTCAGGAGGCTTTGGAAACGGACCGCGACCAGATGGCCCGCAGCGCCACACAGGCCGCAACAAGGGCTGCTGAGAGCGCCATGGCCGGTATCCGGCACGACCTCGACAACGAACGCGCAAAGCTCTCACAGGCCGCCGGAGAGGCTCGTAGAGAGGCATGGCGCTGGTTTGGCGGGTTCTGGGTGTGGTTGGCCTCCATGCTCGCCACAGGGGCCATTATCGGGGCGCTGGCGATGGCATGGATTGCCGGGCGGGGCGATGCCCGTGAGTTCGGGCAGTTTCCAAGCATCTATTGTGGCAGTGCGGGCGGTCAGGTGGTCGAACAGAACAACGGGTCCAGCTACTGCGCGATCTGGATCAACAGGCCGGATCAGTGAAAATCAGTCCGGCCATGCGTGGGGATCAGAGGTTGAGATTTGCGTCCTGCCGCTGATGCAGCACACGAATCACCTCGATCTGGTCGCCATTGTCGCGGAAATAAATCATATGCGATCCGACCGGGCATTTCAGATAGTCGGGGCGCACATCGACTTCCCGGCCCCTTTTGGTGCCAGATACCAACCCCTCGAACGTCGCAATCAAATCACCGTGGTAGCTGTCAGCCTGCGCAAGTGACCAGTTTTGAAACGTGTAGAACCAGATTTCTTCAAGGTCGATTTCAGCCAGTGGCGAAAGCGCGTAGGATTTACCCTGCATGTTTGGCAGCGTGCTTCGCGTGCATGCGGCTCAAGAAGGCCTCACTGTCGAAAGAGCGCGGTGTCCCTGACTGTTCCCCAGCAATCAGCGCATCCTGCAAAGCGCGGACTTTTGTTTCGTGTTCTTCGAGAAGCCTCAACCCCGCCCGCACGACATCACTGGCGGACCCATAACGGCCAGCTTGCACTTGCTCACCAATGAAATCTGAAAAGTGAGTTCCAAGGGTTACGGACGTGTTTCGGGGCATATCGACAATCCTTTTTCTAAGCAGACCCAGTATGTACCAATAAGTATTACAGTGCAATCCTGTCGTCTCGGCTACCTCTGGGTTCCGAAAAGGCCAAACTTTTCTGTCTAGCCATGCCTCGGTTCAAACAACATCGTTCGCCGCAGCGTCGATGATCTTTCGCACGGATGCCATTGCATCCTCATGGCTCACCGTCCGGCCAGCTTTAACATCCGCAAGCCCGCGCTCGATGCCTCCGATGATGGCCCGCTTTGTTTTGAGAACGGTAGCTGTCGGGCTGCTGGGTGTCATGGCATCGGCTCCCATGGGTTGATGGTCTGCACGCCTGTCGGTTCAAAATCCGCAACATTGCGTGTGACGATTGGCATGGCGTGGGTGATCCCTGTCGCGGCGATCAGGGCGTCCCGGTCACTGCGGGGGTCTGGGACATGCAAAGCGGCACAGCAGAGCGCGACAGGCCCGTCCACGGGCAAGATACGCCCCTCGAACACCGGAAGCACCCGATCAGCCATCCAAGCCCTCAAGACGGCGCCCTGCGTGCTATCACGCCTCTCCATCTGCCGGACGCCCATCTCAAGTTCCAGAAGCGTGATGGCGGACAGAAAGAGCGCTGACGGGTCTTGGTCCTCGGCCCACGCAACGACATTGGCATCCGCCTTCCCTGCTTTTGCCTTGCGCAGCTCGGACACCACATTCGTATCGAGGATGAACATCAGGACAAATCAGCGGGACGTGTGAGGCGACCCAAGCGATCCGGTTCAAAAGCTACATCTGCCGCCTCTGGATCGGCCAGCAAATCAAGAATATTTTCCTGCGGCCCTGCAAGCCGTCTGTAGGCTTCGATGCTGAGCAACACATGAGCGGGTTTGCCCCGGTCCGTGATGAACACAGGTCCGTCCTGTGCAGCCCGCTTTGCGCCACTTGCGTCCTGGTTGAACGTTCGGCTGTTGATCGTTGTCATTCCCATGGCTCATACCCCTCTAAGCACCTTAATGTAGCAACGTAACTACAATTAGCTGAGATGTCAATCTGGACCCGTTACGACAAGATCAGGGAGTGCAAATTGAGTGCCAAAATCACTCAAACATATTTACCAAAAAGCGCGTAGCGCCTTTCTTGTTCTTAAGTTCTATAAGTTCAGGCGGATATTACCGTTATATTTCAAAATCGTACGCGTCTATAAGTGAGGGATTGAGACGGTTAAGTGAGGAATCGAGACGAACAGGTGAGGGATTGAGATTCATAAGTGAGGGATTGAGACAGAGCTACGAGTTGACAGGTGAGGAACGCAAACATATTAAACTCACTTATGGGAAAGACAACTGAAGTGGCCGCTGATCGAGCCTATGACCAAACCAAAACAGTGCTGCCTACGGAGGTCGCGCAGGGTGTCTATATGCAGAACGCACCCAGCCTGCGCGCCCTCAAAATGTTTCACTTGATGATTGCCACTGCGGGCGGGCGCATGGCGGATAATGTGCGCCACGAGATACGTCTATCTGATATCAATAAAATTGACGGAATGGTGAGGCATGATCGTAAGACAATCACCCCGATTTTTGGAGAGTTAAGCGCTGCAACTTTGATCCATGACGACAAGGAAAAGAAGCGAGTAACCATCGGGGGGCTGCTCGATGAAGCCCAGATTGATTATAGCGAAGAAGACGCGACAGGTGATTTGCTGGTAAAATGGACTTTTCGCCAGACTTTTCGTGATATGGCGCGAGATTCAAACCACTGGGCAATCCTCGATCGGCAGGCGGTGTTTCATCTGGGTAGTAAGTATTCAGTGTTGCTTTTTCAGCACATCGCCAGCTTACAAAACCTTAAACACAAGAACAGCAAGCGGTTCACTGTTTTGGAGTTGCGGGCGCTCTTCGGGATACCGAAGGGGACACTTTCGCGCTTTGCTGACTTAAACAAATGGGCCATTCAGCCTGCTATGACCGAGATCAATAGCGATCTGACCCGGCTGCATCTCACAGTGAATCTTCACAAAATTGGCCGCACGGTGGCAGAAATTGAGATCGCTTGGGAGGTCAAAGAAGACCTGACGAAAGTGAAGGACGAGCTGGATCGGCCCAAGGTGGGCCGAAAAGCGCGACGGGATGGAACAGCGGAAACGCCCGTGACGGCCTTCCCTGACTTTGGAAGCGTCAAGGACAGCCAGCCATGGGACCGGATCGCACGGGACAATGCGCCGCGCATAGACGGGCGGCATGTGCCAGACCTGCGCAAGCTGGCCGATACATTCCGCAAGTGGTGCGGCGAGAAGTCGATCCCGTTGGATGGGTCTTCTATCGAGAAAACTTTCACGACATGGTGTAAGAGCTATTCAGCGCGATAAACCGTTCAACAAAGGGTCCTTTTGGGATGGCGAGCCGCTATCGCTGGTGACGCCCGTAGGCTTCAAGGTCTGGACCGAGAACGGGGTAAGGCACAGCTACCGCTACGATCAAGTGCGCGATCCGCGCTATGGAAAGCTGACGTATCGCTGCCTTTGCGAGAAAGACGGGGCGGATTTGTTCTGTGTTCTAGGTCCATCAGCAGTGTCTGACGTCAGCGCTTGTGGGTCCAAATAGCGGTATTTGATAAGAGAGTGTTCTTGGCTCATCGTAACCACTGAGGAGTGGAAGATGAGACAGACAACCGGAACACGCAAAAGCCCTGGCGAGAAGATCGTCAAAGATATCAAACGGGCCACGCGCAAACATTACTCATCCGAAGAGAAGATCAGGATCGTCTTGGACGGCCTGCGCGGCGAAGACAGCATTGCTGAGCTGTGCCGTCGTGAGGGCATATCGCAGGGCATTTATTACAAGTGGTCGAAGGACTTCATGGAGGCTGGAAAACGACGGCTGGCTGGGGACACGGCGCGTGCCGCTACGACTGATGAAGTCAAAGATCTGCACCGCGAAGCCCGCGATCTGAAGGAAGTTGTGGCTGAGCAAACGCTTGAACTGCGTCTTCTCAAAAAAAGCATGACAAGCAGTGGGGGCGACCACGAATGAGATACCCAGCATCTGAGAAACTTGAGATCATCCGGCTGGTCGAAGAAAGCCACCTATCAGCCCGTCAGACGCTGGCCAAGCTGGGCATCCCGCGCACGACATTCTACCGTTGGTATGATCGGTATCTGCAGCGTGGCGAGGCTGGCCTTCAGGACCAATCACCCAAGCCAAAACACGTGTGGAACCGCATTCCAAACGAGGTGCGGCGCAAGGTAGTCAAACTGGCGCTGAAGGAGACGGAGCTGTCGCCACGGGAATTGGCAGTGACGTTCACTGACAAGGAAAGATATTTTGTATCAGAGGCTTCCGTCTATCGCGTGCTGAAGGCGCACGACCTGATCACCAGCCCCGCGTTCATTGTCATCAAGGCCGCCAGCGAGTTCAAAGACAAAACCACGGCCATCAACCAGTTGTGGCAGACAGACTTCACCTATCTCAAAGTGCTTGGCTGGGGCTGGTTCTACCTCAGCACGATCTTGGACGACTACAGCCGCTACATTATCTCATGGAAACTCTGCACCAACATGAGAGCTGAAGATGTAACGGACACGCTCGACTTGGCGTTGCAAGCGTCTGGGTGCGATCAAGTGCATGTCGTTCATAAACCTCGACTGCTCAGTGACAACGGGTCCAGCTACGTCTCTGGCGACTTGGCCGAATGGCTGCAGGGCAAAGGCATGAAGCACTCGCGTGGCGCGCCGTATCATCCCCAAACACAGGGCAAGATCGAACGCTGGCACCAGACCCTAAAGAACCGCATCTTGCTGGAAAACTACTTCCTGCCGGGCGATCTCGAAGCCCAGATTGAGGCCTTCGTCGATCATTACAACCATCAGCGTTACCACGAGAGCCTGAGCAACGTCACACCCGCCGACGTCTACTTCGGACGAGACAAAGCCATTCTACAACGAAGGGAAAGGATCAAACGTAGGACGCTTGAAACGCGACGCTTGCATCACAGACAGCGCGCCGCATAATCGAACCAACCAGATGAGCCAAACTCTCTCTTAGTTTAGAGCGCTCTTGGACCCAAAAACTCTGCCGACGGACAGAAAAGACCAAGGCTTCGGGTCGGCGGCGGCGAAAGGGTTCTGCGCCAGCGCGCCGCCCGGGGTTCCGGCGGCCAGCCCTGCGGCACCTAACTGCAAAAGAACGGCGCGGCGCGAGAACGCGTGGCTCATGACAATCTCCCGTGAAGTTGGCTCCATGCTTGTCAACACTAAACGCGGAACGCGCCGATTGGTTTCAAAACCATCGACATTGCCGGTGCCACAAGGGCTCGATATCGGTGAAAAACTCGCCGCACCAGAGGTTGTGGATTGGAGGTTTACACCTTTCTTGCCCCCGCCCGCATGGCGGGCTTTGCGGGTAGCTGTAATATCCCGGAGATCTTCATGTTGGTACAAGTTTTACGAGGCGTTTGAGGTTTTGGGCGGTGGCTGCGAGGAGGGATTCTTCTTTGGCTCCTGATAACCCTCGAAGCCGGAGGCGGGTTAATTTCTGCCATCGTTTGAGGTGAGCAAATAACATTTCAATTTTCTTGCGTCGGGTGCGGGCAACTTGAAACGCTTCTGTATCGGCCAGTGTATCGGCCAGATCCCGAGCGGTCTGTCGTGCCTCCTCGTCCATCAACCGCATGACAGCGCGCGATGGTGCATCCGTGCATTGATTTTTAAGCGGGCAGTCACGGCAGTGGGACGAAGGAGGACACCGAATTCTAGGGTCTGTTCTGTGAGCAGTTTGGCAGTTTTGGTAGGTTTTTGTCACAGTGAGCCATGACCACTGGATACGCCTGCGTCTAAACAACAAATATAGTGTTAAAAACCATGAAACGAAGCCTTAATAATAGTTTTTGATATTACTCCACCCCCTCCGTCAGCAAGCACCTAACGCACCAGTTCAGATTTGTCGGCCCACGCCTCACTTCTGACTGTTGATTGAAAAAATCGAAACGTCAGATCCTTGAAATTTTTGAGCCAAAAGCTATCTAAATGAATGGATAAAACAGAAAATAGAAAGATATTAACATGAAATACAAAGCTGTATCTGCAATCGCGTTTTCCTCACTAATAGCGCTTTCTGGAGCCGCACTTGCTGACAGTCCCCCTGTCACAGCAGACATGAATCAGCCGGACGAAGGTATGAACATGCATCTGGATGACGGAATGAAGAGACATTTCGAATATCTCGACCACGACAATGACGGCAAGGTGACCAAAGCGGAAATGGACGCTCACGATAAGATGAGCGAACACTTTCACAAAATGATAAAAGACCGCGGCGGAAAAATCTGATCTGCTGTCAGCGCCAGCCTGAAGTGACAAAATCTAATAGAAAAGTCTATACTTGTTTGGCATCAAAACGCCTGATCCCCTCGCTGACTGTGGGGGGATCAATTTTTACAGCCACTGACCTTACTGGTGAATGTCACTCGCGATTGACCCGGTAGAGGTCGAAATTTTCACGGAAGAATTACAAATTTATAACCTTATCCCCGACGTAATTTTTTTGGGGGGGGTGGAGGGGCACTTCACTAGGCGGTAAGTATTCATATGGCCAAGCAAACCTAAGCAATCTGCTGCCAACCAACTCGATTGGGGCCACCACAAACCCTGTTCAAAACCAAAGCAGTTATTTAAGCTTTCACCTTCTTGAATGGCCACAGAACCCATCGAGTTGCGCCCCCCTGCCTTGTTGTTTCAGTTTCGTGTTTTGGCAACGCCAACTGCATAGCTTGTGTTTGCCATTTATCCCGTTGCTCCTGTGTTTCGGTTAGCCGTTCGCGCAGTTGTTCAACTTCGACTTGTAACCGTATGAAATCAGCGTTTTTTTCGGGGGTGTCCAACTGTTCACTTACAACGGTGTCCGACACCGTTACTCGGGGTTTCCTAGGGTATACCCTGAAAAGTTCGGATGGTTCTATCTTATACCCGGCTGATGTCTTTTCAAAATACGAAATTTTCCCAGATTTTAAGGCTTTTGACAGAGTTGACTTTTGAACTCCTGTTTCTTTTGCTGCCTCACCTAATGTCAGATATTTGCCTGTTTTCACTGGGGTGTCCAATCGTTCACTTCTGGTGTTGTTTGCAACAGTGTCTCATGTTCACATGAACTTGGCAAACTCAACCTAACAGGGCAGAGGGGTAGATGAAAAAGCACCCTGCATTTATGCCCTAAGCCCGCCTGATGGTGTTCGGGCTGACCTCGAACAGCCGCGCCAGCTCGGCAATGCCACGGCCTTCCTTATCACGCATACGCACAACCTCCGCACTGCGCTCCGCAGACAGAGCAGGGGGTCGGCCCCCGACACGCCCACGCTTTCGGGCGGCGACAAGCCCCTCTTTGGTTCGCTCGGAAATACGCTCACGCTCAAACTGGGCAATGGATGCAAAGACGTGGAAGACCAATCTGCCTGCTGGTGTCGTGGTGTCGATGTCTTCAGCCAGAGAGCGAAAACCCGCGCCTTGTTCCCGTATCGCCTCCACGATGCTCAACAGGTCCTGTAAGGATCGGCTAAGACGGTCATACTTGGTCACGACAACCACGTCGCCATCCCGCAACTGCTCGATCATGCGGTCCAGCTCAGGGCGAGATTTCTTGGTGCCGGAGATTTTCTCTGCAAAGATGCGTTCAGCGCCAGCCGCCTCCAGAGCTGAGGTCTGAGCATCAAGATGCTGTTCTTCTGTCGAGACGCGTGCGTAGCCAATGATCACCGCTGGGCCCTTTCAAAAACGTTCCAGAACTACTTAGGTTTTGGGAGGGGTTTTTGACAGCGGAAATAGGGATGTTTTACGGGCGTGTCAAAAAGGAGGGTTTTTTTAAGGATAGACGAAAACTGGCGCACCTTCAGCTACGCCAGTTAAATCTTTTCAGGCAGACTTGCGTTGCGTGGATTAGTTTTCGAGGTCAAGCGAGGGATGCGGTATCAGGGGCGACTTCCTTCAAACCGCATGAAACAATCATGAAAACTTGCTTCAGCTCGACTTCGCTGAACCTGATATAGCAATTGCCTTTAGAATAGAAACGAATATTAATTGCATTTAAGCGCAGTTTTACTCAAGGATGGAAAATGGACATTACGCTGATCAAAACCTTCATTGAAGTTGCCAACACTGGCTCCTTCGTTGCCGCCTGTGATCGTTTGTCTGTCACACAATCCGCCGTCAGCCTGCGCATTCAACGCCTAGAGGACAGTTTGGGGCATCCTTTGTTTACCCGCTCCAAAGCAGGAGCAATCCTAACTCCTGCGGGTGAACAGTTTGAACACTATGCTCTGAGCCTGCTTAAAATCTGGGAAGAAGCGCGACAACAGATTGCCATTCCAGAGGGCTATAGCAAGGCCATCAGTATCGGGGCGCAATATTCGTTGTGGCCGCGCCTTGGGTTTAGGTGGATTGATGCGATGCAGGCCGCAATGCCCGAATTGAGCGTCCACACTGAACTTGGTATGACGGACAGGATCACCCGATATCTGGTCGAAGGGGTTGTGCAGGCCGCACTTCTTTATACGCCACAATTGCGCCCCGGTCTGATCGTAGAACATGCCCTTGATGATGAATTGATTCTGGTGGCCTCTTATCCAGACGCAACCTTAGACTTGAAGAAGGATTATGTGGCCGTTGATTGGGGTCCTGAGTTCACGCACGCCCTTGCCATTGGCCTTCCCCACCTAACCGATTCAGGTCGCTCTATGGCGCTTGGTGCGCTTGCTGCTGAATATATCGTCAACCGCCGGGCCGCTGCTTACCTGCCTGCACGGTCAGTAAAGCGGTATATGGACGCCGGAAAACTGCATCTTGTGGCGGATGCGCCACGTTTTCCCTACCCCTCATGGGTGGTTTGGCGTGAAGATTTAGAGGATGATATTATAGATATTGCCCGCCGCACCTTAACCTCCGTTGTTCAAAGTGCTGAAATTGAACAAGAAAAAGTAACGGGGGATATTGAGGCCATAAAAGATTACGAACCTGTACCCAAAAACCCTTTTACAAACAAATAATACTCACGATGACCACGAGTTATTCGAATTACACTCACGACAATGCTCTATGTATATCCGTTCTCAGCAGAGATGCTTCCAGCCACTCCCGGCTCGGATCACTTCTATTGGGAAAGGAATGACCCATGAACACATTTTTGAAACTGGCCACTGCATCTGCACTGGCACTTGCGATTGCTGCCCCTGTTTCCGCACAATCCACTGTCACAGGCGTCACAGCCCTGAACAACAACATCGACGATATCACAACTCAAGTTGCACGTGATCAGCGCCGCGGCCAAGATGCCGACCGCTTTGGTCCAAACGGCGTTGCGCAGGGCTTCAAAGGCTCTTTCGCACTGACCGCGTCCGGCACATCAGGCAACACCGACACCGGTGAAGTATCCGGCGCAGGCCGTTTGACATACGGTATCGGCGACTGGAACCACTTGGTTGGCTTTGCGGTAGAATACGGCGAAGCAAACGGTGTGAAGAACGAAGAGAAATTCTTTGCGACATATGAAGCCAGCCGTTACTTCAACGAACAGTTCTATATGTTCGGCTTGGGTCGTTACCAGTACGATGGTACATTGGTGAACAACGCTGGTGTGGTTCTGCCCGGCTCCGAGACCGACGCCTTCCTTGGCTTTGGCCCAGGCTACCGTGCCATCAACACTCCAAACCAGACTTGGCGTGTTCAGGGCGGCCCCGGTGCCCGTTACTACAAAGGCGCAAACGGTGTGTCTGATACAGAAGCCGCGCTCATCGTGTCCTCACGTTACTTTGTTGGTCTGACCGACACCATCAACTTCACCAACGACACCGACATCTTGGGGTCAAAAGTGAACACAGTTGTGTCCAACGACGCAGGGTTTAACTTCAAAGTATCTAACAATCTGTCCACCCGCATCAGCTACCGGACAGATTACAACACCGACCCAACAGGCGGCGCAAAATCAACTGACAACACCATTGGTTTGTCACTTGTGATGGGCTTCTAAGAACCTAATTGGAAAGTTGCAGGGCGGTTTGTTCCCTCGTACCACCCTGCAACCAACTGAACGACAAGAGGATGGGGAAACCCATCCTTTTTTTCTTTGGGAGGAGAAAACGATGAACCTATCAATGCACACACCCCACACCGATGAATGCAAATTTGTCGAAGTCCTGACCGCAGAAATAAGCGGTGAAGTGATTGGATATTGTTTCAGTGGCGCAAAACCCGGCCCCAATGCGGCAGTATCAGGCCCTAGCCGCCTCATGGGCGCGCTGTTTGACCGCCTGAATGCTCTACCTGCCTTGCCTTGGCAGTTCGGCCGCCTGCATCTGATCACGCTAGACGGGATCGAGTGCGCGGGCTTGCAGGACATAAAAAAATGCCTGCCCGTATTGGCTTTTGACGAGCTGGTGATGCTGCCATATGCCCCCGGTGATGATACGCATGATTTTTCCGTGGACCGCGCATATTGGGCAGCGCTGCGGCTCTGTCGCCAGTTGGAAATGACCCAAGCGCAAATTCTTTCAGACGATCAAAAATCTGAGGTCACACTGCTTTAAGTTCCGGCACATCCTATTGTGCCATTCAATGAATGTGAGGACGATACCAATGGACAGAATAATGGGCGTTGCCACAGGCGTTGCAGTGGTTGCGATGGCAAAAAAACACGGCTCCAGCAAACGCGATGGCAGTTTTGGAAAGCTGTTGATTGCGGAGAAGGGTGGCGATGCCGCCGCTCTCGGCCAACAGTGGGATGAAGGCATGTCGCTGATCGCACAAGGTCACCGACTGTCAGGATGGTTCGTAGGCCGTAAACAGAACAAAGAAGCTGAAGCTTTGGATCTCAAAGGCATTGCGATGAAAAACGCCGCTGAAAAAGCGTATGAAGCACTGCCGGAAACCAAAGATTTTTGAGAAACGCACTCACAATTAAACTGATAAAGGGCATAACTGACTGAGGGAAAATATAAACCAATTGCGACCGTTTGTTGAAGTTACCCTCACCGCTCAATCCCATGCCCTCGGTCGCGCAAACCATCCCGCTCGATCTCCTGCTGGCGCTCCAGCTCTTTCACCCGTTCCTGTTCTCGGGCGGCCTCCTGCGCCACGGCCCGCTCCTCGGCCTCGCGGCCCTCACGCAATGCCGCCGCACGGTCGGCCAGATCGTCCGGGTCGATCCCCTTCGCCGCCTCGCGCAACCGCACCGCCAAATCCTGCGGTGCATCCCGCTCCGGCGCATCGACACCCTGTTCCTTTTCGCGGCCCTGCCGCGCCTCCCACGCATCCCGCAACCGCGTGGCAAGATCGCTCCGGTCGGACCGGTCAGGTTCTTCCTCTCGGCCGTCACGGCCCCCGGCAAGCGCCAGCTCGGACTGTCCTGAACCCGCAAACCTCGCAGGTTCCAGACGGTCCATGACCCGCTCCGCCGCACGGTCCAGCCAATCGCGGACCTGTCCGGTCAGCTCCTGCACCACCTGCCTGACCTCAGCGGCACGGTCCTTGACCTCATGCCAGACGCGCACGGCGGCAACCTCGATGCCGCGCTCCTTGAGCTGCCACGCGCCAAGGGAAAGCTGCGGCAAGGGCGGGCGGTCCAGCGACATAGCCCGCACGGTCTCGTGCAGCTCCGCGCCCTCGTCGCCGCGCTCCCGTGCCGCCGACGCCAACTCAAGCGCCTCGTTACGCTGCGCCACGAGGGTCCGGTGATCCACGCGGTCCTCAAGGCCGGCGCGTTCAAGCGCCGCATTGCTGTCGCGCGCCCACGCCTCGCGCCAGCCCTCCAGAACCTCGACCTTGTTCCAGTCGCGGTTCTTGGTGGTGAAGCCCTCGCAGGGCACGCTGCCCCCGCCGGGCACGCTGCGCTCTGCACCCAATTCGCGGGTGGTCAGCAGAATGTGGGCGTGATGGTTGCGCTCGTCCCCCGCGCGCCCCGGCGCGTGCAGGGCGATGTCAGCCACCATGCCCCGGTCTACGAACTGGCTGCGCACGAACTCCCGCACCAGCTCGACCCGCTCCGCATGGGTCAGCTCGTCGGGCAGGGCCACGCGGACCTCGCGGG
>OJAU01000634.1_pt1 | contig 12805 bp, 9 predicted proteins | sample 1589791 | NCBI WGS metagenome assembly OJAU01 (sample SAMN05416849, study PRJEB24817) | seawater metagenome | isolation source: Sea water | place: Canada:Atlantic | collected 2013-07 | reverse complement strand
ATCTACACAGAGTAGATCGTCGGCAGCGTCAGATGTGTATAAGAGACAGCTTAAATACGCCGATGAAATTGCGTCGAATATTTCCTACACCAACTTACGTTTTCTGGATCTGTTGCTGACTTGGGTATGGAACAAAATTTACAACGGTACTGAAGTTCACAATATAGATCAGTTAAAAGACGTAAGCCGTGACAACACGATTGTGTATGTGCCTTGTCATCGCAGTCACATTGATTACCTGCTGCTGTCTTACGTACTGTATGGGCGTGGTTTGCAGTTACCGCAAATCGCCGCAGGCATTAACTTAAATATGCCAGTCGTCGGCTCTATTTTGCGTCGTGGCGGTGCTTTCTTTATGCGTCGCACCTTCCGGGATAACAAACTTTATGGGGCGGTATTTGATGAATACCTTCATTCTGTCTTCACCCATGGCTACTCCAGCGAATACTTTGTAGAGGGCGGACGTAGCCGCACAGGAAGAACACTCAGCCCGAAAGCTGGGATGTTAGCAATGACGGTTCGTTCTTATCTGCGTGATTCAAAAAAGCCTATTATTTTTGTGCCTGTATATACCGGCTATGAAAAAGTTTTCGAAGAAAAAAGCTACCTGGGTGAATTACGCGGTAAGGAAAAAAAGAAAGAAAGCTTACTCGATGTTGTTGGTACCTTACGCTCACTGAAAAAGTCGTTTGGTAAAGTACACGTTACTTTTGGTGATCCGATACACCTAACACCGTATTTAGATGAACGCCAACCCGGTTGGAACAAACAAGATTACAGCGACTGTAATTATCGCCCTGAGTGGGCCCCTAAATTGGTCGATGACTTAGCTCAAACGGTTGTAACAGAGATCAATCGCGCCGCCTCTGTGAATCCAATTAACTTGGTCGCCATGACAATTTTATCCGCACCGCGCCAAGCAATGGATGAGACGCAATTAAAACGTCAGATGGAAGCCTACCGTGACTTATTAGCCATGGCCCCTTATTCCAGCATGACGGTTCTACCAAACGGACATGCCTCTGATTGGCTCGCTCACGCGGAAAAGCTTGGCTCGGTGTCACGCAGCACTCACCCTATGGGAGATCTGATTCAAACGAATGAGCGCCAAGCGGTTACTCTGACTTATTATCGCAATAACATACTGCATATTTTTGCACTCCCCTCGCTGATCTCCTGCCTGCTTATTAATAATCGTCGCTATACGTTTGCGGAAGTGGTCACTAGCTGTCGGACGTTATACCCCTTCTTAAAAGCCGAATTATTCTTATACTGGAAAGAAGAAGAACTTGAAGGCGTTGTGCAATCTTGGCTCGATGTATTAGAAAAGCGCGGTTACATTTGTCGTAATGACGAACACTATCACTGCGCCACCGATGACACCGATGCCTATCCACACATGCAGGGCATGGCGGATGCCATGATGCAGACTTTGCAACGCTACTTTTTGGCAGTATCGCGTTTAAAAAATCAGGGCAGTGGTAATTTAGGGGCTAAACAACTGGAAGAGCAGTCTGCACAGTTAGCTCAACGTTTGAGTTTATTGTTTGGTATTAATGCACCTGAATTTTTTGACAAAGCGTTATTTCGCTCGTTAATTCAGCAGTTAATTAAAGAAGAAATGGTCACCGTGAACGACGATGATTTACTGTCGTTTGATATTGGCCTAAATCCGCTGATCGCCGTACTTGAAAATGTACTCGATGGGCGTTTACGCCAAACCATCCTGAACAGTATTTAAGGTGCAGTAACTTTCGCGCGGGCATACACATCGAAGCGATTCGATTTGCCCGTTAGTGAATATGAAGGAGCCTTCCCTGCTAAAGGTTCTGCCGTTCGTGCGCGCTTAACCACTACACGACAACGGGCACACGCAATGGCTCGATTTAAAAGTTCGTGAGCATCTAAATCCTGTCCGACCACATCCCGGAACGCCTGCATGTCTTTCTTTACCGCCGCTGTCTGTTTAGCATCGTGATCAAACATTGGGTCAAGATAAACAATATCAGCCAGCCAGCCAGATTCTTGGGGATTGAGCAGCTCATGACTACTGCCATGAGTTAATGTAATGTTCGCAGTAATACTCGCAACTTCTGGGTCAAATTCAGCACGCTTTAAACCGTCTTCCAATAACGCAGCAACCACAGGTTGACGCTCAAACGCCTGCACCTGACAGCCCAAGGTGGCTAATACAAATGCATCACGGCCTAAGCCCGCTGTCGCATCAATAACCGTAGGTTGATAGGCTCCCGAAACGCCAACCGCTTTGGCAATATCTTGCCCCTTGCCACCACCAAAACGACGTCGATGCGCAGTCGCACCAGCACAGAAGTCGACCATCACGCGGGTTTTAGGCTTATCTCCTTGAACCAAAGATAAACCCTCACGCGACCAGACTAAAAAATATTCAGGCAATAACGGAAGTACATCCGTACGCAAGCCAAAACCATAACGTTCAGCAATAAGTGCCGCAGAATCTTGCAGTGTGTCATCGTCACAAAACAAGTCAGTCATGATGCTCTCAGTAGCACGTCAATGGATGAAAGGCGCGTCATTAAATGAAAAACAGGACGAGCATGCCGCCGAGCAGTAATCGATAAATCACAAAAGGCATCATGCCAATACGATTAATAAAAGCGAGAAAATAGTAGATACACACCCATGCGCTAACGGCTGAAATCGCAATTCCCAATATCAACGCATTCCAATCAACCGCCGTGGTGGCTTGCACTAACTCAAGTGACTTAAGCCCCCCCGCCGCAAGAATCAGTGGAATCGACAATAAAAAAGAGAAACGTGCTGCTTCTACTCGCTGCAGCCCCAAAAACAAGGCCGCAGTAATAGTAATACCCGAGCGTGAAGTCCCTGGAATTAAAGCCACCATTTGCGCAAAGCCGATCACCAGCGCCATCATCAAGGTCATACTGACTAAATTCACTTGCCCATGACGGATTTTGTCGGAAACACCCAGCAAAATACCAAACATAATTGTGGTCGCTGCAATGACCGCTGTAGAGCGTAAATGCTCTTCAATCCAATCACCTAAAAGCAACCCTGCTAATCCAGCAGGAATCGTCGCCAGAGCAACATACCAGGCTAATCGACCATCATCATTCGGATGGCGAGTAAAACCTGTTGTTACCCAGCCCGTAATTAAACGATAGATATCTTGGCGAAAATAAATCATAACGGCCGCTAGCGTCCCTACATGAACAGCAACGTCAAAAGCCAACCCCTGATCTTCCCAACCAAATAAGCGCGACGGTAATATTAAGTGAGCAGAACTAGAAATTGGTAAGAATTCAGTCAACCCTTGCAGCACAGCAAGTACGATAATTTCAATTAAATCCACGCTATATCCTTATCGCTTTAATAAGCTAGGTTGTTCAGAGAGCTTTTTCCACGCCACAGACTGTCGTAGGTAAACAGGTGAATGATCTATAGGATCACCAAACGATTGTTGATTCCAATACTCTAGCGCAATGGCCGACATCGCCTTTGCTTCAGGACGCACCATGGCAAAATCTTGTGAGCATTCAATAAATGGCATAAGTTTCAGGCCATCGCCAGCCAATACGCCATCAAAGGTTTCAATATCTTTCAAACACTCTTCAGGTGATCCGACACGCTCTTCTGTCAGTACCCGACATACATTCCCGTCGCGAGTAAAGCATCCCCAGAAGACTTCTCCCATATGAGCATCCATAACTGCCAGAACTCGTTCTGAACCGGTTTCCTTCATAACGGCAAGTGCAACAGACTCTAATGAAGAAATCCCCGCCACCGGGCGATCAAGGCCCAAAGACAACCCTTGAGCAACTGCAGTAGCAATACGAATACCAGTAAAAGAACCTGGGCCACGGCCAAAAGCAATACCATCAATCTGGCTACGTTGCACACCGGCATCGGCTAGCAGCTCATCAATCATGGGCAACAAACGCTGGGCGTGACGTCGAGGTTGATCTTCTGTTAGCCACACAGTCTCCCCCCCTTGATTAATCGCTACAGAACAAAGAGAAGATGACGCATCAATTATCAGTAAACAGGGCATAAGGTAGGAGCTTTGAGAAAGTTATCAAGAGTATATCAAGTTTATCGTCGAACGCTGAAGCACTCAGCCTGAGTTTACGACATAAATACTGGAACACTTTAGGCACCGCTGATTAATACCGTCATGCGACGAAAGCCCCACGACATTTTCGGTCGAGCTATTAATTGATGTTAATGGACATTTCTAGCAAGGTCATGGGGCAATAGCTTTACACATCTGCACTTCACCCGCGTGTAATGTTTAAACCAACAATAGAGACACCAAGACTTGTAGGCATAAAAAAACCCAGCCAAAGCTGGGTTTTTAATCGTTAAGCTATAAAGCAAATAAGCATTAAGACTTATCGGCTTCAGGAGCTGCTGGTGCCGCTGCCGGAGCTGATGTCGCTGCCGCTTTAGCTGGACGACCGCGCTTTTTAGGCGCTGTTGTTGGCTTCGCTGCTGCTTTTGCTGTAGCTGCCTTCGCCGGACGACCACGCTTTTTAGGCGCTGCCGCTGTTTTGGCTGCTGGCTTCGCTGCCGTTGCTGCCTTAGCCGGACGACCGCGCTTTTTAGGCGCTGCTGTAGTTGCTGCTGGCTTAGCCGCTGCTTTAGTCGTAGCTGCTTTCGCTGGACGACCGCGCTTTTTAGGCGCTGCTGTTGTTTTAGCCGCTGGCTTCGCTGCTGCTTTTGCTGTAGCTGCCTTCGCCGGACGACCGCGTTTTTTCGGTGCGGCTTTCGTTGTCGCTGCTTTGGCAGGACGACCACGCGATGCTGCAGGTTTGGCTTCTAATGCTTTCACTGCAGACTCAAGTTTTTTAGCAGCAGTTGCCGCCGACTTTACTTGAACTTTTGCTTTGGCTTTTACTTTCTTAGCATCAAGTTTCTTACGCTTGGCGCTCCACTGGCTAGAAAAGTTAGCCAATGCTTTATCTAAATCAGCTTGTGCTTTATCAGCCAGAGTCGTTTCAAACTCAGCCAGTGCTTCTGTTGCTTTCTCTTTCGTTGCGGCGATACGAGCTTTTAACTCAGCAACTTTTTGATCTTTTTTCGCAGAGGCTACAGTTTGACGAAGCGTAGCCAGTGTATCTTTAAGTGCTTTAAGAGATGCTGCTGCTGTGGCTACTGCACGCTTGCTAGCAGCGGTCGCTTTTGGCGAAGACGCTTTTGCTTTTGCTTGCTTGAGCTTGTCTGCTGCTTTACCAACGCGTTCTTGATGTTTGCTTAATGCAGCTACTGCTTTATCAACAGCTTTAGCTTCCGGAGAAACAACAGCAGGTTTCGCAGATGCCACCGGCTTTTTCGCCGCTGGTTTACGACCGCGTTTTGCAGGTGCTTTAGGTTTAGCCATAGGTATTTCCTCTTTTACTTACGTGTTCATTAAAAGCGTTATAAAGGAGGGGTTTGGCTGAGCGCTGACCACCTCTCCAGAAACAATCAATTGATATTTCGATTTTGATTATTGATCGTAACTGTCATTACTGCATATCAGTATATAAAGTAACCGATGGAATAATAGTATTTTTGTTAAAAAAAACAAAAAAATAACGATTTTTTTCTTTAATTATGACTTAAACAGGCTTTTTTCACTTAATTCTGACTAATTCAGTAATCGATATTGATTACTCAATTCTAATAATGGGCCTCATTTGAAACATTCGTTAGACCAAAGCAGTGCTATTTTTTAAACGTATTATGGCTAAGACTGGAGTTATTTATCAGTACTGTTATTAAGATGAGAGGCACGTGCGACAGTTTTATAACGCGACTAGCAATCGACAATATTATTTTAAGATGCCTAACATCATGCCGCTAAAATGATCCTTCGATCATTCTTCTGATTTCATAACAGGGTACCTCTGATTAATGCAGTCGTACTCGGCCTTGGCTTCCTGCGTCGCACTACCTCCTGCATACATGTCGTCGTGTGCATGAATTCTGAAACGCTTTAGACGTTGAAGCTTTTGACAAGGCGTTGATGAAAACTAATAGCGGATTCTAGAAATCAAACGTCTCTTTGAGTGAACTTGTTCGCAATTAGCTAATTCATCACATTAGACTTCCTATATCCTCCCTCAGCATAAAGTAAATGTTAACCACATGAATTCGGAGCACAAAAAAAGGAAGCCGAAGCCTCCTTTTTTGATACCGCTTTTACTTAATGATGAATCAATCAAGAAAGCGCAGACATTACCTTAGCGGTAATCTCTGAAAGTGATCCAACACCTGGGATATGTGCGTGCTGAGGGGCGGCATCACCTTTCTCTTCACGAAGCTTCTTATAGAAGCTAACCAGAGGTGCGGTTTGATCATGATAAATCGCAAGACGTTTACGTACGGTCTCTTCTTCATCATCGGCACGTTGAATCAGGTCTTCACCGGTTTCGTCATCTTTACCTTCAACCTTGGGCTGATTGAAAAGAATGTGATAAATACGACCAGAACCTGGGTGTACACGACGACCACTCAAGCGCTTAACGATTTCATCATCAGCAACATCGATTTCGATAACGTAATCAATATCAACACCGGCTTCAAGCATCGCTTCAGCCTGTGGAATGGTGCGTGGGAATCCATCAAATAGGAAACCATTAGCGCAATCATCTTGCTGAATACGCTCCTTCACCAGATCAATAATAATCTCATCTGAAACAAGGCCACCAGTTTCCATAATTTCTTTTACTTTAAGGCCAAGTTCACTGCCTGCTTTTACAGCAGCGCGAAGCATGTCTCCGGTAGAAATTTGTGGAATGGCGAACTTTTCACAGATGAACTGGGCCTGGGTACCTTTACCTGCACCCGGCGCCCCTAAAAGAATGACGCGCATGCACTGCTCCTCAATATTGACAATAACTGGCTTCGCTGATCACATTGTACAAAATACAACCAACCGTAAAAAAAATAGGCCTAACCTTACCCCTTAGGCAACTTTTGCTCAAGTGATTCTAGTCAATTTTAAGCAGACAACCAGTCCTACCTTGGTAGGACTGGTTGTCTCACGATTCATAGAGCGATATTCACTTCAGCCTGTATTGCGCATACCTGCTGCAATACCCGCCATAGTAACCATCAGGGCTTTCTCTACATCACTGTTGACTGCATCTTCAGTTTGACGCTCCCGCCACAGTAATTCTGCCTGAAGATAATGAAGAGGATCAGTATAAGGATTACGAACTTGCATGGAATGTTGCAATGCAATGCTGTTTTCAAGTAGTTCTTTCTGCCCTTTGATTTCTAATACCAATTCCCGAACGTGTGCTAAGCGCTCACGCAGTGTTTCGCCGAGTGATTGCATTGAAGCTTCCACCAAGCGTGCTTCGTAGTATTCAGCGATGGAGCCATCAGCCTTCGACAGTACCATTTCAAGCATGTCTATATAGGTCCGGAAAAAGGGCCATTCGGCATACATCTCTCGTAATTTTTCGAGCTTGCCTCGACTCAGTTGATCATTTAATGCGGTATCCGCCCCAAGCCAAGCCGGTAACATTAAGCGTATTTGTGTCCATGCAAAAATCCAAGGAATAGCCCGCAGTGTTTCAATACCACCACCACTTCTTCGCCTGGCAGGACGACTGCCTAATGATAATTTCCCTAGCTCTTGCTCCGGCGTCGCTGCGCGAAAATAACTTACAAAGTCAGGGTTATCGCGCACCATAGCTCGATAAGAGGCTACTCCCTGCTCCGCCAATTCATTCATTGTTGCACGCCAAGAATCTTCTGGGCGCTCCGGTGGTAGGAAGTTCGCTTCCATGACCGCTGCGATATAAATTTTCAGGTTTCGTTCAGCCACCTCAGGTAAGCCAAATTTAAACCGGATCATTTCGCCTTGCTCTGTGACTCGAAGGCCGCCACGAACGGACCCCGGCGGTTGTGCCAAAATGGCTCGGTGAGCAGGACCACCCCCACGACCAACAGTACCGCCGCGACCATGAAATAATCGCAAACTGATGCCTTGTTCTTCAGCGACTCTCGATAAGGTTTCTTGCGACTGATATTGTGACCACACCGCAGCAAGCTGCCCAGCATCTTTGGATGAATCCGAATAACCAATCATTACCTGCTGACGACAATCACTGTATTCACGATACCAAGGCACCTGCCAAAGTTTTTCCATGCGCGGCCCGGATTGTTCAAGATCGGATAAGGTCTCGAATAAAGGGACAACAGGTAGTCGATTTCGTACGCCACTTGCTCGTAATAAGAGGGCTACCGCTAAAATATCCGAGGGTTCACTGGCCATGGATATTATGTAGCAAGACACCCCTCGACCAATGGGTCTCGCTAACACCTTCATGGTGTCGAGTACTTCTTTGACTTCCGCAGAAGGCTGCCAGTCGTTTGGAATAAGCGGCCTTTTCGACTCAAGTTCTTTTAATAAAAACGTCTGTTTTTCATCTTCCGACCATGCAAGGTAGTCTCCCCATTCGTAATAATGACAGAGTTCCTCCAATACTGCGGAATGACGACTCGATTCTTGGCGCACATCGAGGCGTACTAAACTCAACCCAAAACACGCGCTACGTCGTAATGTATCTAATAAATGTCCGCTCGCTATCGTGGTTAATCCGCTTTCCATTAAACTGTTATAGCAAGCCATTAATGGTTGAGTAAGTTCTTCGTCGTTCAGCAGTGGTTTGCTGTCGCTGTCTTCTCCTGCAGCACGGAGTTGCGCCCATTCACGAGTCTCTTCTAAGCGACTTCGCAAGTCATGTAAGCACGAACGATACGGTTCATGGCCTGGGTATTTTGCTTTAAATTCAGGGGTCGCTGATGACATAGATAACTGGCTTCCCAGTACATCGATATCACGCAAAAATAAATCGGCGGCCATCCAGCGTGCTAGATATAACACTTCCTTAGTGACGACAGAGGTAACGTTCGGATTTCCATCCCGATCTCCCCCCATCCACGATGAAAAACGCACTGGTACGGCATTCAGAGGAATGGGGGGCGCATCACGTTGTTTTAGCTCTTTATCAACATCGCGTAGTAATGCAGGGACGGCATACCAAAGTGAGTTTTCAATAACGGCAAAGCCCCACTTTGCTTCATCCACGGCGGTGGGTCTTATTTGACGAATTTCGTCGGTATGCCAAATTTCATCGACTAAGCGGGCAATTTTATCTTCAATTGAAGAGAGCAGAGGATGTTCATCACTGAGGTTATCGCGCTCTTGTAGTAGGCGAGATATTTCGTCGTATTTCTGAATCAGTGTGCGACGTGTAATTTCTGTTGGATGAGCGGTAAGCACCAGTTCGATATTGACGTCGGCAATTTTCTGACTCAGTTCTGCGCCATGAATTCCAGCATCATCGAGACGTGCTAATAAGGTACCGAACATGCCATCAACGTTGTCTTGCAAGATATCACTTCTACGCCAACTGATGCCATGTTGTTGCTCGGCTATGTTAGCCAAATTTAAGAATTGATTAAAACCACGTACCACCGGAACCAGTGATTCATCAGACAAGCCCCGGAGCATTTTCAGTAGTTTATCACGCTCACTTTCGTTGCCAGTTCGCGCGCGCTTAGCTTGCTTTCGTATGCTCTCAATCTGATTGAGCGTGTCACCACCCAGATCTTGCTCAATGGTTTCACCCAAGGCATTTCCAAGCATGCGTACTTTGTCACGCAATAGGACATCTAGCTCTTCCATCAGATACTCCTCATTCTTTCGATGTATTCAGTGTGCTCCAAAATGGCGGAAACTCAAGTCATTGCCAAACTTAGCTAATCGTTTGCTCTCTTCCTTTGTTGATTGATCTGCCAATGTTTCCAGAAATGAGTGACGTTTGATGAAACTTTTGCCATAACTAAGAGACCAAACACCAAAGTGATTATCTGGGTTAACTAGGTTAAGGGAATTCAGCGATGAAAGTTCAAAAGCTTATGAAACATTGGCAGGAAGAGTTTGGTGCAGAACTGACTGACCAAAAATACAGTTTACCGTTATCGGTCGGGGATGCGGCACGGATTGAAGCTTTATCTGAAATGTTTCCCTCAATGACCAAAGAGCAATTACTACGCGATGTGATTAGCGCTGCACTGGATGACCTAGCCTCTGGTTTTCCTTACGTCGCCGGGGAAAAAGTCATTGCCAAAGACGAGGATGGCTTCCCTATGTACGAAGACGTTGGGCTAACACCTAAGTTTTTGCGGTTATCCCGTAAGCATCTTCAAGAGTTATCTGAAGGTCATCATTAGTATTTAACGTTAAATTTTTCGTTACAACTGCACTGAGCAGCGCCATAATTTCAGTCGTTTTCTTGTAGCGCACGCTTGGCCTGCTGCCAAGCGTTTTCCATCGTATCTGCCGACAGCTCGTCCCAGCCACCGGCTTTTTTTGCTGTGTCTTCGACATAAGAAAAACGATGATAGAAACGCTGGTTCGTACCACGCAGTGCCGTGTCTGGATTAATGCCATTGTGACGAGCTAGGTTAATAACGGCAAAGATTAAATCGCCGATTTCTTTTTCCAGCAAGGGCTTATTACCTGCCTCTAACTCAACCACCACTTCGTCTAACTCTTCACGAATTTTAGCCAATACCCCCTCATCCCCTTTCGGCCAATCAAAACCGACGGATGAGGCTTTTTTTTGCAGTTTGTACGCGCGGGTAATCGACGGCAGTGTCGCGGGTACTTGGTCTAATACTCGAACATCAGCGTCTTCGGAAGATTTTTCTTCTCGCTTTATATCTTCCCAGCGCTGATTGATTTGATCGTCATCAACCACTTCACTAGTCTGGCGCTCACTCGCCAGTGTCCCTTTTGGAAATACATGTGGATGACGACGAACCAGTTTGCTAACTAAACGATCAACAATGCTGTGTAGATTAAACCAGCCTTTCTCATCGGCCATTTGTCCGTAGAAAATAACCTGGAATAATAAATCGCCTAATTCTTCTTCTAAATGCGGCCAGTCTTGACGCTCAATGGCATCAGCAACTTCATACGCCTCTTCAAGGGTATGCGGTAATATGCTGGCAAAGTCTTGTTTTAAATCCCATGGGCAGCCTGTTTCTGGATTGCGTAACCGTCCCATCAAATACAAAAGATCGTCTATTGTGTGCATTATTTAACCACCCGCTCGAATACGACGTGTACTCAGCACGTTGGGAAGTTGCTCAATTTTACTCATCACACGAGCCAGCCGTTCAAGACTGTCGACTTCTACGGTTAAATTCATGGCCGCTGTATTTTCGCCTTGGTCAGAGCGTGTGGTTACAGCAACAACGTTGACCTTTTCGTTAGCGAGTAACGAACTTACATCACTTAATAAACCGGCACGGTCATAAGCATGAATGGCCATTTCCACCGGGTACATTTTACCCGGACGATGACCCCAGCTAACTTGCAACACTTTCCGTGATTCGATGGAGGCTAAGTGCAATAAGTTTTCACAATCACTTCGATGCACCGTAACCCCACGCCCTAACGTTACGTAGCCACGAATATCGTCCCCAGGTACCGGGTGACAACATGAAGCAATTTGTGTCATTAAATTACCAACGCCTTCGATAACAACGTCACCGCCGTCATTCGGCTGACTTGAGGTATCGTGACGACGTAGTAGAGGCAATTCCTGCTGCTGATGACTGCTGGTATCGGCTTGTTTTAATAACTGATGAACAATTTGCCCAAGTCGTAAATCACCTGCCCCTACCGCCGCATACATGTCTTCAACATTACGCATATTTAAACGCTGCGCAATGTCATGTAATGGCTCATCAACAAGATCAAGTCGATCTATTTCTCGAAGCACCATGTGACGGCCTTCTTCAATATTTTTATCTCGATCTTGCAATTTAAACCAATGTGCTACTTTGGCTCGTGCACGTGTGGTATGAATATACCCAGCATCTGGGTACAACCAGTCACGACTAGGATGAGCATTTGGATGCGTTAAAATTTCAATTTGTTCGCCGGTATTTAATAGACGTGTGAGCGGAACAATACGCCCGTTCACTTTAGCGCCACGGCATTTATTACCTACCTCGGTATGCACTCGATAAGCAAAATCTAGCGGTGTTGCTTTGGGTGGTAAATCCACCACATGCCCGTCTGGCGTGAAGACATAAATACGATCAGGATCGATGTCTGAACGTAACTCTCCTATAAAGCGCGGTAAATCATCAAGGTCTTCTTGCCATTCAAGTACCTGACGCAGCCAGGCTATTTTTTGTTCATAACCTTGGTCTTTGGCATTGAGGTCGGTGCCTTTATAAAGCCAATGAGCGCAGACACCCAGCTCTGCATCTTCATGCATTTGGTGTGTACGAATTTGCACCTCTAGGACTTTGCCTTCCGGCCCAACCACCGCAGTATGTAATGAGCGATATCCGTTTTCTTTCGGGTTGGCGATGTAGTCGTCAAACTCATTCGGGATGTGCCGCCACAATGAGTGCACAATACCTAATGTCGCGTAACAATCGCGAATTTCTGGGACTAATATGCGTACGGCTCGAATATCATAAATCTGCGTAAAATCGAGATTCTTGCGACTCATTTTTCGCCAGATGCTGTAAATGTGTTTGGCTCGGCCATACACATCGCAGCGAATACCTGCACTGCCGATTTCGTCACGCATGGTTTGCACAACCGTCTCGACGTACCCCTGCCGGGCAAGGCGTTTCTCATCGAGTAACGAGGCAATTTTTTTGTATGCATCCGGTTTTAAATAGCGGAATGATAAATCTTCTAGCTCCCACTTTAAGTGACCAATACCTAATCTATGAGCTGTCTCTTATACACATCTGACGCTGCCGACGATCTACT
>OJAU01000631.1_pt1 | contig 12890 bp, 16 predicted proteins | sample 1589791 | NCBI WGS metagenome assembly OJAU01 (sample SAMN05416849, study PRJEB24817) | seawater metagenome | isolation source: Sea water | place: Canada:Atlantic | collected 2013-07 | reverse complement strand
ATCTACACAGAGTAGATCGTCGGCAGCGTCAGATGTGTATAAGAGACAGGTTCAGTACTTCTCGTTGAGCAGCACTCTATTTTTGGCAGTGAAACCAGCAGCCGCAATAGTGAAGTGATTCATGCAGGCTTGTATTATCCCTCAGGCTCATTAAAAGAAACCCTATGCCTTCGTGGGCGTAAGCAGCTCTATACTTATTGTGAAGAGCAAGACATTCCCCACCGGCGTATTGGTAAGCTGATCGTTGCCCCGTCACTGGATCATCCTAAGCTGGCTCAACTTGAACAAAAAGCACACGCCTTAAACATTCCTATTTCTCGCTTAACCGCCACTGAGTTGCGCGAACGAGAACCACAGGTCAACGCTGCCGAGGCCTTACTGTCTCCCGAGACCGGCATTATTGATAGCCACGTATATATGTTGCGCCTATCTCAAGACGCCGAACGGCGCGGGGGGCTACTGATGAAGCATACGGGATTCAAACGTGCCACCAGCATAACAAGCCACGCCAACAATCATTGGCACGTCACACTAACCACCACTGACGGTGAGTATACGGTTAACTCCAAAGCATTAATCAATGCGGCGGGATTGCACAGCCACGACGTCGCACAGGCCTGCGGACACCCCTTAGACACACTACCACCACTGCACCTATGCCGAGGACACTACTTTAGCTACTCCGGACAACGTCCTTTTAACCACCTTATCTATCCTCTACCAGAAGAGAATTTAACCGGGTTAGGCATACACGCCACCCTTGATCTGGGTGGCCAAGTCCGGTTTGGGCCGGACACTCAATACCTCGAAAGCAAGGTCAAACTGACTGACAACGACATTTATACCGTCTCTCCCGACCTTAAAGAGACATTCACAAGCGCCATTCAATCCTATTTCCCGGAAATACACTCTAATCGTCTCACCCCGGATTACGCTGGAATTCGCCCCAAGCTCAGTCGTGCAAATGAAAGCGCGGCAGATTTTACATTTGTTAACCCCCGACCGTTACATGAGCCACCACTACTGCACCTATTGGGGATCGAAAGCCCCGGATTAACCGCCTCCCTCGCCATTACCGATGAAGTGGTAAAACGCTTAACCGATAATTTATCGGCACTTTAATGACGTATCTGACTTTTTTGTAACATTCTGTGCAGGTCGATTACAAAGTGACTACACTGTATTCAACACAAGGAGGTGGGCAGTATTTAATTTTACAATTGTTCACCATAAGTACTGCAGCAGTCACTGGATTGCAGAAAATTGCTGCTAACCTGAAAGAACGTTCAGAAAACGAAGAAAAATTAAGGGCGCACCATGACTCAAGCAATACGCATTACCGCAGATAACGACAACGAACTCAGCACCATTCTTTCAGAGCGTGTACTGATTCCTGTCACCTGCGACCACTGCGAAAAAGACACAGACGTCAGCCTAGAAACGCTGAAAAGTACCAGTACAGTAATGTGCGAACACTGCTACCACGTACGCGCCTTTGGCCAAGTAGAGATGGATGTAGTGCGCAATTTATTAATGCGCAGCGGCTATCGCGTTAACACTTAAAGTTCGGGCTGGACCAACATTGGCATCAACATGCTTAAGTAGCGTCTGAGTATTTGCTCAGGCGCATTATTTTCAACCCCGCCATCCAACAATAACTGGTACTCAATAGAATGAAGTATCGCCATCACGATGGCTGAATCTTCTTCAACCATTTGCGACCCCATTAACTCAGTAATTTCTCGCACCGCTGCCGAGGTAGCATCTCTGTGCATTATGGCTAAGCGTCGCACTCGATCCTCAACAAACACCTCGTACCGAAATGCCTGTTCGCTGATCAACATGTGTGTGTCTTCCGTTAGCTTGCCACGACAAAAACCCGCAAGCTTTTCCACTAAACGCTCAATCGCTTCCAGTTGCTGAGCACGATCGGTTAAATCCATTTCACGTATGTCATGGGCCGTAATCCGAAAATCGGCGGCAAATTGATTCACGTAATCCAGCGCCCACTCGGTGTATAGAGTAAAAGCATCGGCAATCAATTCATGAATATCTTTGAAGTAATATGTGGTCGCTGCCAAAGGGACTTCTGCTTCAGCGGCAACAGCACGATGACGCACCCCACGTACACCATCACGGACGATAATACGCATCGTGGCTTCTAAAATTTGACGGCGGCGTTGCTCACTTTTTTCGCGACTCGCACGGCGTCCGCGATATTTTAATTGTGATGGCTCGCCACCTTTATTATCAGACTGATGTTCTGACATATGCTATCTCCGCAGCTTCTGCGGGCATTATGTCGAAAATATGAACAGTAATGAAGTACGCCCGTACCACACAAGCCATACTGACCCGAAGTGTAACAATTTCGCCAGCGACACAGCAGAAACCGCCCATGGGCAAATTTATACCGTCAGTATTTAGTTTTTGACGGTCACAGATTGCCGCACTTACGTAGCTGAGCTTAAAAAGTCCTTTAAAAACAGACAGTTAAAAGTTGGCACAAGGTCTGCTAATAAGTAATTAGCTTAGGAGACTTATATGCTACTCAATGCATTAACCAACTACCTGCAAAACCAACCCGGCCCATCAGAGCTTAAAAACTCTGCTGCAGAAGCGACGGCTCCCATTTCTGACGTCGAAAAGGCATCCACAGATAACAGCCTAGGTCTGTATGAAGTTTCAAACCGAGCCGTGATGGTGAGCGCTGTAGCTGCAGAGTTCAATATTAGTGAGTTACCTCCCGAACAGCTGGAAGCGTTTCAAAATCGTTTAGAAGAATTTGGACTCATTGATCGTGTCGGCATCAGCGCACTGAGCTTGGTTCATACAGCACGGCGAGATATTGAAGACGGTGACAACACCATCAATGCAAAAGCGATTGTCGATAAAGCCTATCAAGCGTCAGCCGAACCCGGTACGAGCTACAGCCAACGCCAACAAATCCAACAACTGCATACACTGTTCAGCAACATAGACTCAGCACGACCCCATTAATGATATAATGCGCCTCCACTTTACGACGGAGGCCCGTATGTATCGCGCCCTACTTCTGCTACTTATCCCCTTACAAGTTAATGCCATTACCGATATTGAAGCTAAGCGCCGCAATCAAAGTGCGGATGGTTGGGCATCCAGTATCAACGCCGGCTTTGATGCAGCCTCAGGGAATAGCAAAAAACGTAATTGGAATCTCGGCTTAAACACTGGCTGGCAAAACACCGATCATCAAGTGTTTGGTTGGTATGCACGCACTTATGAATCCGTGAACGGTGACAGCGTGACAGACACGACCTTTTCTCATCTGCGTTATGTTCGCCATTATCGCGAAACCTTTGGACAAGAGACTTTTCTGCAATATGAGCGTGATCCGTTTGCCGCCTTGCAATACCGCTTTCTAGCGGGTGCAGGGGTGCGCTTTCAATATTTTTGGCAACCCACCCAACTAATACGCCAAGGCGTTGGTCTGTTTCACGAGCAAGTGGAAGAAACTAATGGCGACGGCGCCATCGAAGCTCAGCTCACACGGGCTAACTTATACACCCATGGCGAAACACCATTTGGTTTAGGCAAACTGGCAGGCACTGTGTATTTACAGCCGTCCATCGATGACACCGAAGATTTACGCGCACTTGGTCGCCTCTCGTACAGCGTACCAGTGGCCAGCAATACCGACCTCAGCTGGCAATGGCAGGCTCGCTGGGACAGCAAGCCGCCAGAAGGCATTGAGCGCCGAAACATCACCACGCAATTTGCCGTCAGTGTTCGTTTTTAGTATTAACGCAAACAAATAGCTTAAGAGGATGTCAGCGCCGCTGACATCCATTCTTGCAACCAGAACAACGCATCGTCATCTGGAGTTTGTGTTTCTGTCGCATCAATTGTGACACGCGGCACAGGGGCCTTGCCTTGCAGTTGGTAAAAACGCTCTTCCATTAATGCACCGGCATTACAAAACGTTTGATCGTACGAGCTATCACCTAAACTAATCACCCCAAACGGGCGATCATTTTGTAACGGAAATTGTGCTTCTAACTCCACATAAAAATGCGCCAAATTGGTTGGGATATCACCCCGCCCTGTGGTCGATGTGACCACCAATACCGCATCCCAATTACCTGCATTTAGCGCCGCCACGGACGCTGCTTGATCAACCGTTGCCTTGTGCCCCGCCGCTTCTAATGCCTTAGCACACGCAACAGCAACTGCGGTTGCCGTTCCTGAAACACTGCCCACAGGAATATAAACGTCAGCCATGTCACACCTCTCCTAACAATTCGCGACAGTATATCAGCAGAGCGGCACCCAAAAGCAGTCTAAGCACAACTCCCAAGAAGGTGCTTAAATGAAGATACAGCTTTAAGAAAATAGGCAGTGCTTAATAAGCTATGACTTCATCACCGCTAGACAAGCTAGAACAGTGGGTTAGCTACATGCTGATGCGGATAGCGCCTGTCTGGTACGCCAGCCAAATCATAAGCACGCAAAAGCTACCTGAGAGCCCCACGATTAATCCACTGACTAGCCATGCGGAGCACTGGTTTGATTTAGAGCAGGGCCTTAAATACGCGAGTGAAACACTCTACCAAGGGCCAGCAGAATGGCACTTACTCGCAAAAGACATAAGCAAGCTGGCACTTCATAAACCGCTCAACCGAAAAATGTCATTATTGCGGCTCACAGGGGCGTTAGAACTTCCAGAAAAATATAAAAGTTATACGACCCTTCGCGAAGCCACCCTCGCGGATGATGAACTTATAGAGTATGAGTCGAGTAGCGAATTTGAGGCTGCCGGAGCCGCCATTCCACCCCAAATGCCGTTGGTATATCGAGAATGGGATGGCCGTGTTCAAGCGCAAACACTCGCGGCTGACAGCCCCATATTAAGCCTACTGCGTTATGCCGCTATTCATAAACGCGATATATCGCTATCCGCTGACGTACTGGTTGAGACAATCAAACCTGAACCGTTAGAGCGTATACGCGCAAAATATTGGTGGTTCTTATTACATAAAGACAGTGCCACCATCCTGACTCAGCTATTTCATCAGTGCGGATTCCACGCCACTCATACCGGTGCGCTACCTGATCGGCCCCAACATGCGTTTTTCTTTACCCACAAAAGAAACAAACGCATAAATCGTTTGATTCTCACACTAATGACGCAACATAAAAGCACCCAGCTAACCGAGTTTGGGCGGTACCTTAGCACCCACAAACATGGCTTCCGGAATCAATGATACATTCAGTTACATTCCGACATGGCGTTAAATGCCCTGTTTATAGTATGGTGTGGCGATAATGAACACGCTACCCCCTTGCCCGTGATAGAATTACACCGGCTTGGTTTTAACTTAAAAGCCTGTCATTCTTGAAGGCTGCATAACAACAAACTGGATATCCCATGATCAGAGGCACCTGGAGTCTTACCGACCCACTGGTACCGGTGAACATACCGGCAACCATGCTGAAAGTAGGGGAAGATAAAGGTATTAGTCGAGACGACCTGTTAAAAAATACAGGCATCAATCCCGACGTACTTGACGACCCTTCGGCACGGCTGACATATCAGCAGATGCTTTTTCTCGGCGAAAACCTGATCCGTCATTACCCTGACGACAGCGCCGGCCTAGACCTTGGTGCCGCCATTAATATCAACCAGTTTGGTATGCTTGGCTATGCCGTACTTAGCTGTGCCGATTTGCGCAGTGCACTAGAACTCGGTATGAAATACCACACTTTGGTTGATCCTGCGTTTACCTTTGAAGTCATTGATATGGGAGAAAAGTCAGCGGTGCGCCTGACCAGCCATATCCCGTTTGATCATATCTACCGCATGATCTGCGACGTATTTGTTGCTGCGTTTTCAACGCTGGCACGCTTTCTTACTGGCCGCTACGAAGCGCAGCCGGTTGAGGTACACATGAATCACCCTGAGCCAAATTACTCCGAGCGCTACCGCGAGTTTTTTGACTGCCCGATTTTATTCGATCAACCTCGTACCGAGTTTTTAATCGACAACGAAGTACTCGAATTCAAATTAGTGATGGCTGATCGCGCAACCGCCGCCATGGCCGAAAGCCAGTGTGAAGAGATTCTCACCCGCATGGGGCCTAAAGAAGGCATCATCGCAAAAGTACGCCGCATATTGCTGAGCAACCCGGGGCACTTTCCTCCAGTTGATGACGTCGCCAGCCAGCTAGCGACCTCAACACGAACGCTAAGCCGCAGCCTGCAAGATGTGGGCACGTCTTATCAGCGTATTCTGGATGAAGTGCGCAAAGAAATGGCGATTGAATACTTACGCAGCTCAAATCTGCCTATTGAAGAAATTGCCGCCTTGGTCGGTTATAGCGACCCATCCAACTTCCGTAAAGCCTTCCGCCGTTGGACACAAAATGCGCCGTCTTATTATCGTGAAGGAAAGTAGACGCGAAGGTAAATAGACGCGAAGATAAATAGACGCGAAGATAAATAGGCCGAAGATAAGCAACACAAAGCCAGCCTTATGATACCAATAAGCTTACCTCCTAAGAGCGGCTCCGCCGCCTTAGGATCTACTCATTATTTTCCCCTCTAAAAACTCTCACCCAAGAAAACGCTTGGTCGTCATCATAGCTTCACCGCTTTGAAACATTTCCGTCATATTACAAGCGCAAAGTAACTAGCATCGGCAGTTTAAATGGCCCCATTGCTATGTCATTACCAGTTCAACGCATCACCATAGTTACCGAAACCTACGCCCCCGAAGTGAACGGCGTAGCGCACACCCTCTCGACCCTTGTGTCAGGCATGCGTGCTCGCGGGATTCAAGTACAGATCATTCGCCCGCGCCAACATAAACACGATACCAACGAGCCAGACACATTAACGCTTCCGGGCTTACCCATTCCAAACTACCCAGAAATGAAGTTTGGTTTGCCTTATTACCGTCGCGTACGCAACGCCATACAACACTTTCAGCCGCAGGCGATTTATGTCGCCACCGAAGGCCCATTAGGTTGGGCAGCCACCAAGGCCGCAGAAAAAATAGGGATCTCCGTCGTCAGTGGATTCCATACCAACTTTCACCAATACAGTGCGCACTACAACCTAGGCATTATTTCCAACCTGGGGTATCGCTACATGCGTTGGTTTCATAACCGCACCGCAGCGACCTTAGTGCCGACACAGCAACAAGCGGATGAACTCACCTCTCACGGATTTGAGCGAGTTCGCGTGATGGCTCGCGGCGTAGACAGCCAACGCTTTTCACCCGAAAAACGCAGTGCCGAACTCCGTAAAGAATGGGGCGTAAAAGAAAACGATTTAGTGCTGTTATATGTTGGCCGAATTGCGGCGGAGAAAAACCTACAACTCGTAGTACGTACCTACGAAGCGCTAAAAAACCAAGACGACCGCATCCGCTTGGTACTTGTAGGCGATGGCCCAGAACTGGAAGGCATACGTCAGCGCCACCCTGATGTAATTGCTGCGGGCATTCAACGCGATAACGACCTAGCCACCCACTTTGCCAGTGGCGACATCTTCTTATTTCCAAGCCTGACCGACACCTTTGGCAACGTTGTAACAGAAGCCCTAGCCAGTGGATTGGGACTGGTCAGCTTTGATTACGCCGCCGCCCACGAACACACCCAACACGAACACAGCGCCATGCTGGCAGACTTTGGTAATGAAGCTGCCTTTATCAGAGCCGCGTTATCGCTCATTGAACGGCCTAATTTATTAAAAACCTTGCGCCAAAATGCACGCGCAACCGCGAGTGATATTTCTTGGGACAGCATCATCGACGAATTTTTGCAGCACTTAAGCCAGAGCACTGCACACACCTTAAATACTGCACACATAGAGGTTACTTCTCATGGACGTACTCAAACAGCGCCAAGCAAGAGCCGAGTTTCTGTTCCGCAAAGCGGATCACTTTGAGCTAACACTGTGCCAAAGTTTAAACCGCATGGGCCACATGCGAGCGATACGCTTATTTTTTAAAAGCGTTAGCCGTTTAGGTGACGGCGTATTTTGGTACTCATTAGCCTTAGCCCTGCCGTTATTAAAAGCACTCGAAAGCCCAGAGAAACTAGTGGGCTTATTCGATTTAGCTCACATCACCGTCACCGGATTAGTGTGCTTACTGATATACAGCCAATTAAAAAATCGCCTAGTACGCCAGCGCCCGTTTATATCTTTTCCGGATATTCACGCGCACACCGCGCCATTGGATAAATACAGTTTTCCTTCAGGCCACACCATGAACGCCGTCAACTTCGCGGTATTATTCTCATGGGCTTATCCACCACTAATGTACGTCGTCGTGCCTTTCGCCATTTTGGTTGCATTATCACGAGTGGTTTTAGGTATGCACTACCCCACTGACGTTATCGTGGGAGCCGTATTAGGTGTCTCGATCAGCTGGGGGTCTATCTTGTTGTTTCCAGCAGGTATGTTTGCTGCGTTTATTTAATATGGGCAGTTAAAAGAAATAATAAACGCATCAAAACAAACTTAATTGCTGCTCACTCACCTGAGGGAAGCGCCCACCAATTCCCAATAAACGCACGGGCTTATCTTCACGCTGCAAAGCCTGCATTAACAAACGACCAAACCCCTCCGGGGTAGCCAACTCAGTCACATCTGCCAACGTCGTTTGAGTAAAATCATCAAACTTCACTTTCACAAACGGCGCTAACGCCTCCGCCTGCCACGGCGTGCGAGCAATACGCTCTTGCCAGCGTTCATACAAGGCCGGGATTTCAGCCAAACACTCATCCTGACGCTGTAAATCTTTCGCGTAAGTGCGCTCCACACTCACCGACTTGCGAATACGCTCCATACTTAGCACCCTATTGTCCTGCCCACGACAACGCTGATAAATCAACACCCCAGAGCGCCCAAAACGACGCACCAGCTCTTTTAAATCCCAACCTCTGGCATCGCCACAGGTTTCAATGCCTACCGCCTTCAAGCGCCCCTGAAACGCAGGCCCAACCCCCGAAATCTTGCCCACCGGCAACACCCGTACAAACTCATCGACTCGTTCAGGGGGAATCATCTTTTGACCATCGGGTTTATTCCAATCGCTGGCTACTTTTGCCAAAAACTTATTTGGTGCACCACCAACAGAAACCGTAATACCCAACTCGTTACGCACCCGCTCGCGAATCTCCCGAGCCACCTCACTGGCTTGTTGCTCCGGCTGTAACTCTAAATAAGCTTCATCCACCGATACCTGCTCAATCAGCGGCGAGAAATCACGCAGAATCTCCATCAACTGAGCCGACACTTGGCTATACAAAGCCATACGCCCCTTCAGCAAAATCAAATCAGGACACAAACGCCGCGCATTAGCCGTCGCCATAGCTGAACGCACACCGTACTGACGCGCCGGATAATTACAGGTCGCGATCACCCCACGGCGATCAGACTCGCCACCAATCGCGATGGGCTTATCTTTTAAGTAGGGCTGCTCACGCATCTCGACGGCGGCAAAAAAACAGTCGCAATCAATATGTAAGACCTTGCGGCCTTGCGCCTTAACGTCAGAGTCAGCATCGTTAGAAGCGGCATCATCAACGCATGAATTCACAGTATGCCCCTTGCAATAAAATATACTGTATAGATAAACAGTATATCTAAGGATTTACAAGAATCAATGCGCGTTTGTATTCCAGCGGTAAAACGCGCATGCGTGTTTTGACTCCAACTAATTTGAAAACAATTTATAAATCAAAAGGTTAAAAATATTAAAGGAGTGATAGTGTGCCCTTTGTAAAGAAGTAGAAGGTATGTAAACGCGCATGCGTGTTTACACACCGGCCATTCGTGCCGTAAGAGGTACTTTTCGCAGTTGTGATAAGGGGTTAGACTGGATTCATAGAAAGGAAGCGAAGCGTGCAAACGCGCATGCGCATGAATAAACTGTTATGTGCCATTAAGGGGGAAACTATGAAGCAACTATCAATTATTATTTTGGTTGTGGCATTACTACAAGGATGTGCAACTTCATATCAGCGTAGTGGTTATTCGGGTGGTTATTCTGAAACTCAGCTAGATGAGAATGTATTCAAAGTATCTTTTCGCGGCAATGGGTATACAGGGAGAGAACGAGTTGCTGACTTTACATTGCTTCGTAGTGCTGAATTAGCACTTCAAAATGGGTATAAGTATTTTGTAGTCGTTGACGCAAATAATTATATATCGAATAGTACATATACAACTCCAACAACTTCAAATACAACAGCCAATGTATATGGTTCTGGTAACTATGCTTATGGCAATGCTACAACCACTACCTATGGCGGGCAAACCTATAATATATCAAAACCAAGCTCATCAAATACTATTGTCTGTTTTAAAGAAAAGCCTCAATCAGGTTTTAGCTACAATGCTGAATTTATTCATAAAAATATAACTCAAAAATATGGTATTCAGCACAGTGCCAATTAAGCACATAACCAACGGCTGCACCGGACAAATTTCCGCTGTCACCTTTTGTGCAAAAACACGCACAAAAGTCGCCATCAAAAATTTGCTCGGTGAGCCGGGCGTTATGCATAGGGAAAACTTGATGCCAAATGAAATACTCTTATCTCGATTAAGAGGGATTCAGCAGCAATTGATGGGGGCCTATGACGCTAGCTCACCGATGACGAATGCGACTAAAGGCAGCGAGAGAGAATTTCTTGTAGACCTATTTTTATCAAATGTTCTTCCCTCACAATATCGATTCGGTTCAGGAGATATTACCGATGTTAAATCCAATCGTAGTGGTCAAGTCGATATAGTAGTTGAGTTTCCTTTCTTGCCAAGTATCCCTATAGCTGGTTGCGATAGATTTAGGCTCTACCTTGCAGAGAGTGTCGCTTGTGCGATAGAGGTTAAATCGGACATATCCAATCAGTGGGAGCAAGCGCTGGCTACATGTCAAAAAGTAAAAAACATCGAGCGCAGTATTTCACAATACGTGAAGTCTGTAGGTGGGGGGTCTTTCACCACCAATAGTAGAACTCAAACTCTAACAGGTGCAACAATAAGCGGTGGTTTAAAGTTGGGCGATGAGGGTATGGAGGTAGGGGGAAAATCTTTAGAGTTGGATTTAAAAATACCCATTTTTGCAGTCGGTTTTAAAGGCTGGAGTAGTATAGATACTTTGAAACAACGAATTGCTGCATCCGAATTTGATGGGATACTCAATATAGAGAAAAAACTTTATGTTAGTGGGGTTCGTTACTCAGCGGAAGCGTATGAGGGTGACGCAGCTCTCTGGGCCTTTATTTGTGATTTATTAGATTCGGTAAAAGAATTAAATCATGTGGATACAAATCCGAGAGCTTATGCATAACAATTCGTGCCAGTAAATATAAAAAAGACAGTCTTATTAAGAAAAAAGACCGTCGATTTTTCGCATGAAATTTAACCATTAATATTTTCCGTCGGGGAGTTGGTTCAAGATGAAGGAATCGTCTTATTTTCGTACGAATAGGCTGTTTTTAGGCAAGGTGGTATCTCAGAGGTTTCTGATGTAAATAAAAAAGACAGTCTTATTAAGACTCGAAACATAGAAAGGAAGCGAAGTGTGCAAACGCGCATGCGCATGAATAAACTGTTATGTGAATCAAGGATAATTACTATGGAATGGCAAGAAATATTTCTGAGCAATGATGAAGTAGTTCGTCATGCTCAGATGGAGATTCAAGAAGTGTTTGATAGTATGTTCTTGGTTTCAAAAGAGAAAACTAACGCTGCTTTATTTTCAACCTATGATAGCGAAGGTGGAACTTCAAAAATTTATTTAAGCCCTGAGGCTGTTAGTATTTGTGCGAATGCCTTGGCTTCCTATAGGCCTTCAGCGTGTAATAAGCCTAGTGATCTTGGTGTTTATGTGGTTGGGGATTTTGGTGCTGTCGAACACTATGGAAGCTGAATCACATAACAAGCGGCCGTTGAAGCCACTGAAAAGCGTGGCGGGACGCGTAAAAAGCACGCGCCCCAAGGCCGGGCGTTATACATCTATGAAAGTTAGTTAAGTAGTTATGTTTTTTGTATTTAGCTTAATATTACAAATTATTTTTCTAGGGCCCTCTTTGCTAGTTTGGGCTTTATATAAAAAGTTTAGAACGACTAATTTTAGCTTGAATCCTTATTTAAAAACATTGACCTGTTTTCTATTAGCTCTCGCGTCGATGTTCATTTTAAATGTCGAGCTTGAAGCGGGATTACTATCTGGGGTAATTTTGGCTAGTGTACTTTCACTGATATACAGCATTACACTCGCAATACTTACACTTCTTTATGGTTTAATTAAACGAAGTGACAATGCATAACAAACCAAGCCAGTTCGCCAGCGAACTGGCAGGTTAAATTAACGCGCTACGTGCTAAAAACGAATTTTCCTCTGCTTAGGGGCGTTATACAAAAGGACGGATTAACGATGGAACTGATATTTAAAGATAAAACCGGTGATACTGAAGTGTTAGGTGAAAGCGATAATGTACAGGAGTTGCAATCTATAGCTTCATCTCACTATCAAGGAGAGGAAGTACTTATTTGGATGTCGAGCATAGTTGGCAAGAAACCTGGAGAGCTTCCGTCTTTAGCACCGTGTTCCTGTGAATTGGAAGATGGTACTTCTTATTCAGTAGGTTAAGTGAATGTATAACAAGCGCATTTTTATCAGCCGCTTCGCGGCTTGGGACCTTGATCTTCCCCCGCTTTACGAGGGCGTTATGTTTGAGCACGGCTATTATAGTAGTCTCGAAGAAAAAATAAAAAAAGACAGTCTTGTTAAGAAAAAAGACCGTCGTTTTTTCACATTCAAAACTTCGGCCTTCTGAATCGCGCCCGCATAAAAAAGCTCGACGTACGCAGCGAGAGACGCAGTGGTAGTAGGG
>OJAU01000616.1_pt1 | contig 13099 bp, 7 predicted proteins | sample 1589791 | NCBI WGS metagenome assembly OJAU01 (sample SAMN05416849, study PRJEB24817) | seawater metagenome | isolation source: Sea water | place: Canada:Atlantic | collected 2013-07 | reverse complement strand
GAGATAGGAGTCCGTCTCGTGGGCTCGGAGATGTGTATAAGAGACAGGTGTTGATGGCACCATCATCACCACAGATGAGTTTGGTCGCTACCACGTGCCTTGCGCTATCTTGCCAGCGGATCGCGGCAGCAACTTCATTCTGAAGCTGGACACCCGAAGCCTGCCGACGGGCTACAGGGTCACGACGGAAAATCCCCGTGTCATGCGTATGACGCCGGGCAAGATGTCAGAGATCAACTTTGGTGTCTCCATGAGCCGTATCGTCCGTGTGGACCTGAATGCCCGCGGGTTTATTCGGGATCCGCAGACCGGCCAGACCGTCGCGCATCCCCAGCTTCAAAAAGGGGTCACGGAAATGTTGCGCAAAATCGCGCAGACCCCGTCGATGATCCGGCTGACGTTCCACCTGCCACGCGACAGTGGAGTGGTCGAGCAAACCCGCGCGCGGGCGCTAACAAGGCTAGTCGAACAACAGATCCAACGCGATTGGCGCAGGATCGGTGACTACAAAATGACCATCGAAAAAACCTATGTACGCAAGAATTGAGGGCGGAATGATGAGCAAGAAATTTATTCTCCCCGGTGTGCGTCGCTCCGTTTACGCGGCGTTGTTTGCGACCACTGCAATTGTGCCCATTGGAAGCGGAGCGTGGGCGCAAGACAGCGGCGCAGGTGCGCCGTCTGCGCCTGCCGAATTCACCGACACGGCACCGGCAGGCGCATTCTCTGACGTGGGTTTTGCCATCTCGATCGACGACGCGCCGGTGGCCGGTGCAAAGCGCGCACCAGTGACGGAGCGTAGACAAGAACGTGCGGTCACTAGCCCGCAGGTGCAGGTGAAATTCGACGGGTTGGACGCCAAGCCGATCCTGAACATCACAACGGCCGATCTTGGCGCAAGCTACCGCGCGGGCGAAACACTGCGCTTCCGAGCCTCCACGAACTACCCCGCTTACATCACACGCGGTGAAGTCCGCATCATGGACCTGACCCGCCCGACAAAACCTTTGGTGGCGAAACTGCCAATTGCGCCCAATGGCGTGGCGGCATGGACGATGCCGTCAAACGGGGAAGGCGAATACGGCTATGTGCTGCGGGTCTATGATGCGCAGGGGCGTTATGACGAGACAATAGAGCTACCGCTCCTGCGCACCGCGCGCGCTGATCTGGGGCAGCCGCTGCTAAACGGGCCGATTGCCGCGGCAGGCGAGGGCGAAGACCGCACCGCTCGGCGGCGCATTCGGGTTCAAGGTGGGGCAGTGACGGCATTTGGCGATCATGTCCGTCGCGGGCAATCCGTCATGGTCATGGGAGAGACAGTGCCTGTCGACGCCAACGGCAAATTCGTAATGCAGCGTATCTTGCCGCCCGGCGAACACGACGTACGCGTCGAGGTGCGACAAGGAAACCGCACCCTGCGCGACATCACCCGTGAGATCGATATCCCGAAAAGCGAATGGTTCTATGTCGGGATCGTTGACGCGACCCTGTCCAAGCGGATCGAAGACACGTTGGAGCAAACCGACGACGTGCAAGCCGACGGGCGCATGGCTGTCTATGCCAAAGGGCGTATCAAAGGGTCGACGTTGATCACGCTGTCGATCGATACGGGGGAAGGCGAGCTTGACGACCTTTTTGGCCGTCTGAACGACAAGGACCCGCGTCGTGTGCTGGATCGGTTGGACCCTGAAGACTACTATCTTGTCTACGGGGACGACTCCACATCCTACGATGATGCGCCGACCTCTGGCCGTATCTACCTGCGGGTAGAGCGCAAACAGGGCTATGCCGTTTGGGGCGACTTCAAAGCGGACATTGCGGGCAATACGATGCTGCGCAATGATCGCAGCCTCTACGGGGGCAAACTGGCGTATCAGTCGGACGAGGTCACAACATCAGGCAATGCGCGTCTAGAGGCGCAAGCCTATGCCGCACAGCCAGACACTTTGCCACAGCGCGATGTTCTGCGCGGCACTGGCGGCTCCGCTTATTTCCTGTCGCGTCAGGATATCAATGGTTATTCCGAAACCCTGATGGTCGAGGTGCGCGACCCAGACACAGGTCGCATCATAGAACGTCGCACCCTTGAGCGGGATGTAGATTACGACATCGACTACCTGCAGGGCGTGGTGATCTTACGCAGACCGCTTAGCTCCTCGGCACCGGATAACACGGTGGTGCGCGACGGCGGGCTTGGCAGCAACGAGGTCAACCTCGTCGCGACGTACGAATATACACCCACCTTCGAAGATGTCGGCGGCAACGCTGTTGGGGGTAGGGTGCAGGGCTGGGCCAATGACCGTCTGCGTTTTGGCGTCACGGCCATGCGCGAAACGACAGGTGCAGCCGATCAGGACATGCAAGGGGTCGATGTCCGCTACGCGGTGTCAGATAACAGCTGGCTTGAAGCCGAAGTTGCGCAGACCAAAGGGCCTGGTTTTGGGAACACGTTTAGCACCGATGGCGGTTTCACGCTATCGTCTGAGGGAACAAGCGGCACCGCGCGCACGGCGTTGGCCTATCGTCTTGCGGGGCGGATGGATTTGATCGATGCGGGCTTTGACCGCGAAGGCTTTGTGGGCTTCTACCACGAGCACAAAGACGGAGGGTTTTCTACCCTTGATGATGAAATCAGTCAGGATCAGAACCTGTATGGCGTCTACGGCGAGGTAGACACCTCAGACCGTATCACCTTGCGTTTCTCGGGCGAACAGTTCGACCGTGCAGGCGGGGACCGGCGCAGCGAAGTCGATGTCAGCCTCGCATACGCGCTGGACGATGTCTGGACCGTAGAGACGGGCCTCGCTTTCGACGAAGAGCGCTTCCAAGGCCGCCCCGGCGATGGCGGTGCGCGTCTGGATCTGGGCGTGCGTGTCACCTACAAGCCGAATGAGGACCGCGAGGTCTATGTCTTTGGACAGGGCACCGTGATGAATGACGGCGGCCTGGACGACAATAATCGTATGGGTGTCGGTGGGTCTGTCCGTTTGGGCGAACACGTTAGGCTGGGCGGCGAGGTTTCAGGCGGCGACGGCGGTGTCGGTGGCCTGTTGAAGCTGGGATATGCGCCGACAGCGGGGAACGAAGTCTATTTGGGCTATACTCTGGACCCGACGCGCGAAGTCTTGGGGCGCGAGCTTTCGGGCGACGACGGGGGGACCTTTGTTGTCGGTGGGCGACGGACCTACAGCGAACAGCTGACGACTTATGGCGAAAACAAATACGATATGTTCGGCAACCGGCGTTCGCTTACAAATAACTTCGGTGTCAACTATTCGCCGAACCAGAAATGGACGTTCTCGGGCGCGATGGAGGCGGGTAAGATCGCTGACGATGTCGATGGCGATTTCACCCGACGGGCGATATCTTTGGGTGCGACGTATGCTGAACAAGAGGGCCTCGAAGCACGTCTGCGTCTCGAGCGCCGCCATGAAAACGGAGAGGGCACAACCCGCGACCGCGACACCTGGCTGCTGAGCGGCGGCACGTCCTATCAGACCAGCGATGATTGGCGGGTTCTGACCAAATTTGACGCTTTTGTTTCCGATTCCGATCAGTCCTCCTTCCTAGATGGGGAGTTCATCGAGGCATCTGTCGGCTACGCCTACCGCCCCGTCGAAAATAACCGCTTCAACGGATTGATGAAACTGTCCTATCTGCGCGACCTACCCGCATCCGAGCAGTTGACCGTAGATGACTCCGACGAAGGCCCCAGCCAGAAAAGTGTGATCGCGAGTGTTGACGTGAACTACAACATCTCGCCCAAGCTTACGTTGGGTGGGAAATACGGCTACCGCTTTGGTGAAGTGGCCCCACGGGGTACGGATGATTTTGTTCAATCCTCCGCCCATCTAGGTGTGCTGCGCGCTGACTGGCACGTGGTGCACAAGTGGGACGTCATGGCCGAGGGCCGCGTTTTATGGAGTCCTGAAACCGGCACGCGCGATACCGGTGGCTTGGTGGGCGTCTACCGTCATTTGGGCAGCAATGCGAAGGTGGGACTTGGCTATGAATATGGCAACGTCTCCGACGATTTGGCCGATATCGACTACGAACACAAAGGCGTCTTCTTGAATGTCATCGGTAAGTTTTAAATCTGCCGACTGAGCTTCAATCGCTCTCAGTACATTTAGCGAAAGCACCCGCCCCTTCGTGAAAGGGCCGGGTGTTCTTTATGTTTAGAGATCGGAGGATATCTGTCGCTGCCGCGGTTAGATCAGCAAGCGCTGCGCTGCGACGCGAGTAGGACACGCTCGGCTTTCGGCCCGAAGGCCTGATTTTATCAATGTATAAAGTGAAGTGGCTGGGATGGTAGGATTCGAACCTACGGTACACTGTACCAAAAACAGTTGCCTTACCACTTGGCTACATCCCAACGTGTGGGCGTAATTAGTCCGGAGTGCGGGGGGGTGCAATACCTTTCTGGAGAAAAAGTGGGGAGAATCTCGGAATTTATTCTTGAGCCGTGTTTGGGGCAGAGCAGGCTGTGTTCTATTGGGGAGGATCAGCGGGGTCGCTCGGCCGCAGGGGGCCTATTGCCGCTGTATGTCTTGCTGCTGATATCGTGCATCCGAGCTAACACGTGATTGCGCGAAAGGGGGGACGTGGGGGCGCACCGCCGCCGTCCCCCCTCGCTTCAAGAGTGCAGTATATGTCGCGTGCTAGGACTGTCAGCCTTCGCAGTTGATCAAGATCGCGCCGGCGCGGGCACCGGCTTCGACGGCTTCATGGGCTTTGACCGTGTCTGACAGTGCGAATGTCTGCTCGACCGGGCAGTGCAGCGCACCTTCGGCCAAGGCTTGATGGGTTTTCTTGATCGCGAGGGCACGTTCGGCCTCGGTCAGCAGGTAGACGAGGATGATGTCGATGGTCACCGCCTTAAAGAGCAGGGGCAGGAAGGGGAGCGTCGGCTCCATCACCTTGGCAGAGCCATAGGCCGCGATGCGCCCGTTGGGTTTGATCACCTCTGCATCCAGCGCGATATTGGCCCCGAATTCGACCTCGATGATCTGGTCGACGGGGGCACCACCGTTGGCATCAAGCACCTGTTGCGCCAGATCGGAGGCGCTATAGTCCAGCACGACCTGCGCGCCTGCGGATTTTGCGCGCTCGGCCCCGTTGGCTCCGGTGGTGGCGATAACGCGCGCCCCTGCCCAGGCGGCGAATTGCACGGCGAGATAGCCGACGGTGCCCGCGCCCCCCTGGATCAGCAGCGTTTGCCCCGCGACATCACCGCCGTTGAACACGGCGTGGGCCGCGGTCAGCCCGGGGATGCCAAGGCTGGCGGCAGTGTCAAAGCTCACGTCATCGGGCAGCGGGACGGCCTGCGCTTGCGGCAGGGCAATATGGGTCGCGGCAGTGCCAAAGGGGCGCTGCCATTGCCCGTTCCAGATCCAGACGCGCTGTCCCACGCGGGCTTGGTCCACACCGTCGCCCACGGCCTCGATCACGCCGGCACCATCGCTATGCGGGATCACTGTCTCGAAGGGCGGATGGGTCATGCCGGGGCGCCCGCGTCGGGATTTCACATCGGATGGGTTCACCCCCGACACGGCCAGCCGCACCAGCACCTCGCCGGCAGCGGGGGTAGGGGTTGGCATCTCGGTCAGGGTCAGCACGTCGCGTGCTTCGCCAAGGGTGGAATAGGTGACTGCGCGCATGAGAGCTCCTGATCATGGGGACGGTGTTGTGTCACCTAAACCCAAGACCGCGGCATGTGCAATTGCGCGGTCAGTCGCGTAGCTCTTTCGGGCCCACGCCCCAAAGCCGTGCTTTGGGGGCCCAGCCTTTATAGCCGCCGACCCGCAGGAAACACCATTCAAGGTCGCAGGCTCCGAGCCGCGCGATCACGCCCAGTTCAAGCTCTGCCTCGACGGGGGCTTTGGGGTCGGGGCGGACAAGCAGCTGCAGACGGTCTTGTTCCACCAGAACGGTGCGCGTGCCCGACAAAAGCGAATAATGCACCCAGCCGCCCATACCGTCGCGGTCTTCGACGCGGCGCCAATGGCCATGCTCTGCCGTGATGCGCAGGGGCAGGTCGCGATGTTTGAACACCCAATCGATCCGGTGCGTCAGCGAAGGACCGCGCCGCACATTCCCCTCGCTGGCTTTCATAGACACAAAGCGGGGCACCGGCAGGTTCGTCACCTGTCCGACCTCTTCCGAATAAACGGGGGCGCTGAACAGGTGAACAGCTGCAAAAGCGCCTAAAAGGACGGAACGTAACTTCGGTATCATGACTGCCTGTCTGGTCTATTGCCGTTGATTTAATGCAGTTTTGCCCTGCGAGGTTCTTGTGCCTCGTCTCTGCTTGGGACACCATGCCATCAAGCACAGTGCAAAGCCATATTTGGGAGGCCCACAATGTCAAAGCAACCGCTAAGTGTTGTAGTCACGCGACGGTTGCCGGAAGTCGTCGAAAAGCGATTGACGGAACTGTTCAATGTGACGTTGCGCGATGATGACACGCCGATGACCCGCTCTGAACTGGGCGAAGCCATGAAAACCGCGGATATTCTAGTGCCCACCGTGACCGACGAAATTGACGCGGCCCTGATCGGGCAGGCGGGGGACCGGCTTAAACTGATCGCGAACTACGGGGCGGGCGTCGATCATATTGACGTGATGACGGCCCGGCAGCGCGGTATCTTGGTCTCGAACACCCCCGGTGTGCTCACCGAAGACACCGCAGACATGACCATGGCCCTGATTCTTGCCGTGACGCGGCGCATGTCCGAAGGGATGGCGCAGATGCAGTCAGGCGACTGGCAGGGCTGGGCCCCGACCGCGTTGCTTGGGGGGCGTGTCAGCGGCCGTCGCTTGGGCATTCTAGGGATGGGGCGTATCGGTCAAGCTGTCGCGCGCCGCGCTGCCGCGTTCGGGATGCAGGTTCATTACCACAACCGCCGCCGCCTGCGCCCCGAGATCGAAGAGAGCCTAGGCGCGACCTATTGGGAAAGCCTTGATCAAATGGTTGCGCGGATGGACGTGATGAGCATCAACTGCCCCCACACCCCAAGCACCTTCCACCTGATGAACGCCCGCCGGCTTAAACTGATGAAGCCGGATGCGGTGATCGTAAACACCTCTCGGGGGGAAGTTATCGACGAAAATGCCCTCACGCGGATGCTGCGCGCCGGGGAGCTGCAAGGGGCTGGGCTGGACGTTTATGAACACGGCACAGCCATCAATCCGCGTCTGCGCGAGCTGACCAATGTCGTGCTCTTGCCGCATATGGGGTCGGCCACGCTAGAGGGCCGCGTCGAGATGGGCGAGAAGGTCATCATCAACATCAAGACCTTCGAAGACGGGCACCGTCCGCCGGATCAGGTCGTACCCTCGATGCTTTAGGCGCGGCGCCGGCACGGTTCAATTTGCGCTGGCGCTAAAAACAAGTAGGTTGACCCCGAGCACCGGAACGGGGAGGGGACCATGCTTGCACATCACATTGTAAAATACATCGGGCGGACCTGCACAGCCATCGCCATAGGCGGTTTTGTAAGCGGGGCCGCTATCGCGCAACAGGCCGCCGATAGCGTCGCCCCCGAAGGTGCCGGCCAAGGCAGCTTTACCGCCATGTCGCCGCAGATCACCGCCGCCTTCGAGGCTAAGGATGCGGGCGAACCCGTCATAGCTCAGAACTGGATGGTCGCCGCCGCCAACCCTCATGCGGTTCAGGCGGGGGCGGATGTGCTGGCACGGGGCGGCACCGCTGCCGATGCGCTGGTCGCCGTCCAAGCGATGCTGGGGCTGGTTGAACCGCAAAGCTCTGGCCTGGGCGGCGGGGCGTTTCTGGTCTGGTATGACGCCGCATCGGGCAGGCTGACCACGCTGGACGGGCGCGAAACCGCGCCGCTGGCGGTGACGCCGCAATTGTTTCAGGACGATCAAGGTGTCCCGCTGGGGTTCTTTGACGCCGTCGTTGGCGGGCGGTCGGTCGGTACGCCGGGCACCCCTGCGTTGATGGCCGCAGCGCATGAGAAATGGGGCAACCAGCCCTGGGCCGAGCTGCTGGCCCCCTCTGTCGCACTGGCCGAGAAGGGCTTTGCCGTGTCCCCACGCCTTGCGGGGCTGGTGGCTGATGACGCCGAACGGCTGGCAACCTCCGCGACAACCGCAGATTACTTCATGCCCAATGGCGTGCCGGTTCAAGCAGGCGATACGCTCAAGAATCCCGATTATGCCCGCACGGTTGCAGCGCTGGCGGAACGCGGGGCCGATGCTTTCTATACCGGCGACATTGCGCGCGACATCGTGGGGGCTGTCCAAGGGGCCACCAACCCCGGTGTGCTGTCAGAGGCCGATCTGTCGATCTATCGGGTCAAGGAACGCGACGCCCTTTGCGCGCCCTATCACGGGCATGAGGTCTGTGGCATGGGGCCGCCGTCCTCTGGTGCGCTGGCCGTTGGGCAAATACTGGGGCTGTTGGAAAACGCGGACCTGAGCGCCGGACCGGCGGACGCAGATGTGCTGCGGCTGATCGGCGATGCCTCGCGGCTCGCCTTTGCGGATCGGGGGCGCTATGTGGCCGATACCGATTATGTGCCGGTGCCGGTGACCGGTATGCTCGACCAATCCTATCTGGCGGAACGCGCCCAGTTGTTGCAGGGCGACGATGCGCTGCCCGAAGTCACCGCGGGCGCGCCCGCTTTTGACCATGCCTTAAACTTTGCCGATGATATCTCTATCGAGCTGCCCTCGACCTCGCATGTGTCGATCGTGGACAGCATGGGCAATGTCGCAAGCATGACCACCACCATCGAAAACGGCTTTGGGAGCCGCCTGATGGTGCGCGGGCTTTTGTTGAACAACGAGCTGACGGATTTCTCTTTCCGGTCGCATACCGATGGCGTGCCGATTGCCAATCGGGTCGAGCCGGGAAAACGCCCGCGCTCGTCGATGGCACCGACGATTGTGATGAAAGATGGCGCGCCGGTTCTGGCCGTGGGCAGCCCCGGTGGCAGCCGCATCATCGGCTATGTCGCGGGCGCGATCATCGCGCATCTGGATTGGGGGATGGATGTGCAACAGGCCGCAGCACTGCCCCATGCGATCAACCGGTTCGGTCCCTACGACCTTGAGGAAGGCACCGACGCCGCCGCGATGGCCGATGCGCTGACCGGCCTTGGCTACGAGGTGAACACCCGCGCGCTGACCTCGGGCTTGCATATGATTTCGATTGGCGATGATCTGCGCGGCGGGGCTGACCCGCGCCGCGAAGGCATCGCCCTTGGCGAGTGATCGCCCATTCTGAACCAAAGGAAAGACCACATGGCACAGACCACCGACATGCCCCGCAACGAGACCGGGATCGACACCGCTTTGGGTATCCTCAAGCAGCAATTCGGCGAACGATTCCAGACGGGCGAAGCGATCCGCGAACAGCACGGGCATACGACGACCTGGATCAGAAATCAGGCCCCCGACGCCGTGGTCTTTGCCCGTTCGACCGACGATGTCGCCGCTGTGGTCAAGGTCTGCGCCGCGCATAAGGTGCCGGTCATCGCCTTTGGCACCGGCACCTCGCTTGAGGGGCATGTGAATGCGCCCGCGGGGGGTGTGTCGATTGACGTCACCCAGATGGACGCGGTGGTCGAAGTCAACGCCGGCGATCTGGATTGCCGCGTGCAACCCGGCGTCACCCGCGAGGCGCTGAACACCCATCTGCGGGATCAGGGCCTGTTCTTTCCCATTGATCCCGGGGCCAATGCTTCGCTTGGCGGGATGACGGCGACGCGGGCCTCGGGCACCAATGCGGTGCGCTATGGCACGATGAAGGACAACGTGCTGGCGGTCGAGGCGGTGATGGCCGATGGCACGGTAATCCGCACTGGCGCACGGGCGCGCAAATCATCTGCGGGATACGATCTGACGCGTCTGATGGTGGGCTCTGAAGGGACATTGGGCGTGATCACCGAAATCACGCTGAAGCTGCAAGGCATCCCCGAGGCGATCAGCTCTGCCCGCTGTTCCTTCCCCTCGGTCGAGGCGGCCTGTGAAACGGTGCAAAGCGTGATCCAATACGGGCTGCCCGTCGCGCGGATAGAGCTGCTGGACGCGATGGTCGTGCGCGCGGTGAACGGCTATGCCAAGCTGTCGCTACCCGAAACGCCGATGTTGCTGCTGGAGTTCCACGGCTCTGACGCGGGGGTGGTCGAACAGACTGAGACATTCGCAGCGCTCGCCGATGAAAACGGCGGCACCGATTATCAGGCGACCACCACGATGGAGGAACGCAACAAGCTGTGGCAAGCGCGCCATGATGCCTATTGGGCGATGCTGGCCCTGCGCCCCGGCTGCAAGGCGGTGGCGACCGACGTTTGTGTGCCGATCTCAAGGCTGGCCGAAGCGGTCGGTCGCGCGAACGCCAAAGCGGCGGAGCTGGACCTGATCGCGCCCATCGTCGGCCACGCAGGTGACGGCAATTTCCACGCCTCGCTGCTGCTGGATATGGACGACGCGGATGAAGTCGCCCGCGCCGAAAGTTTTATCAGCTGGCTCAACGAGCTCGCGATCTCGATGGAGGGGACCTGCACGGGTGAGCATGGCATCGGACAGGGCAAACGCCCCTATCTGGTCAAAGAGCTTGGGGCCGCAGTCGATGTCATGGGCGCGATCAAGCAGGCGCTAGACCCCAATAATATTATGAACCCGGGCAAGATTCTACCCGAAGCTGTCGCGTAACAGGTTAGCGCAAAATACTAAATCGGTCCCTGCCTAGGGCAGGGACGCGATGCCTCCGGCGGGGATTTATTTCCATTTGGAAGCGGCGGATGCGCGAGTTTTTCGACGTTGGTCGCATTTGTGCTGTCTTTGGTCGGCTGGGTTCTGCGTTTTGCGCAAGGGCTGCTAAATGTCGCTAGGACCTATTCTGGCGGAGCATCGGATTCATGAAAACTCAAGTCAAAGCACTGGTAGTGGGCGGCGGTGCCGTCGGCACATCGATTGCCTATCATCTGGCCCGCGCCGGATGGGATGATGTGATGCTGCTTGAGCGGGACGAGCTGACCTCTGGCTCTACCTGGCACGCGGCGGGTTTGTTGCCCTATTTCAACATGTCCTTTGCGACGACGCACATTCATGACTATTCGATCAAGTTCTATAAAACGCTTGAGGAAGAAACCGGTCTGAACGCGGGCTTTGCCGTGGTCGGCAACCTGCGCATGGCGCAGACGGACGCGCGCATGGACGAATACATGCTCTATGCCTCCACGGCAGAGACCTGTGGCGTGCCCTACACCTTCATGACGCCGGATGAGATCAAGGCAAAATGGCCGCTGATCAAGACCGACGATCTGAAAGGCGCACTGTATCACGATACCGACGGCTACATTAACCCCGCCGACGTCACCATGGCGATGGCCAAAGGGGCGCGGCAGCGCGGCGTGATGATCGAACGCAGATGGCAGGCCGATGCGTTTCACTGGAACGGGGAAGCTTGGGAAGTCACCGTCACCAAGATGGTCGAGAAGGGCGGCAACCTAGTGCCCTCGGACGAGCAGGTCGTGATCACCGCCGAGCATGTTGTCACCGCCAGCGGCAACCACGCGCAACGGACGGCTCAGATGCTTGGGATCAAGATGCCCGCCATTCCGGTAGAACATACATTTATCGTGATGGATCAGGACCCTGAGCTGGTCAAATGGCGCGCCGAAGGCAATCCGGAGCATCCGGTTGTGCGCGACGCCGACAATGAATCCTACGCGCGCGAAGAACGCGGCGGCTGGATTCTAGGCATCTACGAGCACGGCGCACCGGCCCGGTTTGAATACGGCGTGCCGGACAGCTTCCGCGCCGATCTGTTCCCGCTGGATCTGGACCGGATCGCGGATCAGTATATGGCCATGGCCGACCGCGTCCCGTCTTGTGCGGACTCCGGCCTCAAGGACGATTTCAACGGGCCGATCTGCTATACGCCCGACGGCAACCCGCTGGTCGGTCCGGCACCCGGCCTACGCAACATGTGGCTGGCCGAAGGGTTCTCTTTCGGGATCACGGCTGCGGGGGGCACGGGCTACTACCTTGCGCAGATGATGGTGGAGGGCGAGGCCGAGATCGACATGGCGTCGCTGGACCCCAAACGCTATGGCGACTGGATGACCACCGAATATGCCGCGCGCAAGAACGAAGAGGCCTATGAGCACGTCTATATCCTGCACCACCCGGATGAGGAGCGCCCCGCGTGTCGGCCCTTGCGCACCTCGCCTGCCTATGACCGTCAGGCCGCCCGTGGCGCACAGTTCGGCCATGTGAACGGGTGGGAACGCCCGAACTACTTTGCGCCGCTGGGGTTCAATGACCACGACAGCCGGTCCTTCCGGCGCGGCGGCTGGTGGCAGCATGCGGTCGATGAGGCCAAGGCGATCCGCGAGGGCGTGGGCCTGATCGATGCGACCGCCTTTACCAAACATCTGGTCAAGGGGCCGGGGGCCACTGCCTTTCTGGATTGGTTCACTTGCAACAAGCTGCCCTCGGTCGGACGCATCAACCTGACCTATGCGCTGACGATCAACGGCACCACGCGCACCGAATATACCATCGTGCGGCTCGCTCAGGATGAATACTACCTTGTGTCCGCCGGGGCCTGGACGGCCTATGACAGTGATTTCCTGCGCAAGGCCATTGCCGATAAAGCGCCCGAATTCGGTTATATCGAATGTCATGACGTGACCACGCAATGGGGTGTCTTTGCCATCGCGGGCCCCAAATCGCGCGATGTCCTGAAAGAGGTCATCAAGGACGCGGACCCCGAGACGGTGCTGAGCAACAAGCGGTTCCCCTGGCTGACCATGCGCAATATCGAGCTGGGGATGGTCCCCGTCCGCGCCATCCGCGTCGCCTATACCGGAGAGCTCGGCTGGGAGCTGCACCACCCGATCGAGATGCAGAACCACCTGTTCGATCTGCTGGAGAAGGCGGGCGAGAAACACGGGATGAAACTGGTCGGCGCGCGGGCACAGAACTGGCTGCGGCAAGAGAAATCCTACCGCGCTTTCGGCAATGAACTGGGCCGCGATGCCACCCCGCTAGAGGCTGATCTGCCGCGCTTTGTCGACCTGTCCAAGGACTTCCACGGCAAGGACGCAATGCAGGCCCATGG
>OJAU01000614.1_pt1 | contig 13111 bp, 13 predicted proteins | sample 1589791 | NCBI WGS metagenome assembly OJAU01 (sample SAMN05416849, study PRJEB24817) | seawater metagenome | isolation source: Sea water | place: Canada:Atlantic | collected 2013-07 | reverse complement strand
GTCGGCAGCGTCAGATGTGTATAAGAGACAGCGTCAAGGTCTGGCGAGTTTAAAAAGACTCGCCCATGCACATTCGTGACCGATGGCCAATCTTCTAAGTAATCGATACGCGCGTTGTCTGCCTCAAGATACAGCTGTGTCGTTAAGCTGTTGGGAGGAATATCCGAGCCGGTATGACCATTAAGAATAAACCCAACGTTCGATACTTTGCCTTCAACTAACCCCTCGTCTAGCCATTGATTGATGGCGGGATCGAGCATGTCCGGCACTAATAATTTTTGCAGACCTATGTCGGCTTGTTCAATCCCAAGCATCAAAGCCATATGGTATTCGACATCGGTATCACGCCGAGGCACTCGAATCGCCAGATCACCGTAAACGCGCGCACCATCTAGACCGGCATCCAGCCCGACCAAGCGTAAATTAAATAACTCAGGTTCAATGCTCCAAAAGAAACGCGCCGAGGCATCGGTTAAATCCCAAATAGGGTCATACACACCTTCGATCTTCATGCTTAATGATGGGTCGTCTATATAAGCAACTCCTCCGTCACGCTGAAGATGCACACGACCATCCGCATCTTTAAATTGAGGTATTCCAATATACGATTCGAGACTTAAACCGGCGACGTCAGAGCGTAAATCAACGCCGCCTTCCATTCCGGGCACGAAGGTAACGCGTACGTCGGACGCAGTACCTCGTAATTTCAAGTTGGTGAAATATTTACTAAAGCGTTCAGGCAATACATTGTAATCAAGAATAAAGTCACTGAATTCCTCAAGGTCAACGTTGGGCACGCCTACCTGCCAACCACGCTGATCTGACAATTGCACCGAACTCAGACGCACTTCATTTAACGGGATATTTTGTTTAAATTCCGGCTGAATACTTAGGTGCCAGTCGTCATCAATCCGCTCACCTGAAACAAGTAACTCACCCTCTGTTAGCACTAAGTTCTTCTCTGGAGTATCGAGTGTTAATTCCGGCACATGACCTTTCACATAGAGTGAGTTCAAATCACCGTCAGTAATCGATAGCCAACCTTCAGCTCGGCCTCGTAACGTCGGAACTTTTAATTCGCGCGGTAAGTCATCCGGTATCCAGCGGGTCCACTGTTGCTCATCAATACTTACGTACACTTCACCGTCTTGATCACTCCAAGGCCATAATGGCCCGCGCAACTCAGCCCCCACATAAATATCGGCTATTTCTTCACGCCCCCAAGCAACATCCCCTTCCAGCGAATGCTGTTCACCGCGATTTCGCCAAAGTACTTTGCGAACTAATAGAGTTTCCGCACCACTGCTGCGCTGGTTAGTCACAGTCCAATTACTTAACACAACCGCCTGCTGATACCCTAGCCATTCAAGCCATGCTGGTGTGTCTGTGGATCTATCTTGGTTATTAAGTGGCTTGGGGTTTTCTAGATCGGTGGCGGAGAAATCAATCAACGATTGCTCGCCAAGAAACAATTCACCATCGTCATCCTGACGTAATGGTGCAGATACCCCATCAATCACAATACGTTTAAATACCGGCGCTAAATAAAAGGCCGAGGCACTAATATCAAGTTCGGCATCAATTTGCGTAATAGTGAGCAATGAATCATCAGTTAAGGACAAAGCATCTTGCGATTCAACACCAATACTCACTCCACGAATTTTGAAAACCGGGGATAATAAATTCCATTCGCCTAATAACTCATCGATCTTTACGGGCACACCAAGCTGGCCAGTGAGCAGCTCTTCGAGCGCTGGCTTTTGAGTTTCAATTAATGGAACGAGCTGACGCCCAAGACTGGTATAGAAGGCCAGCAGCACTGTCGCTACGACCAACGTAATCCATACCTGTGTCCAGACGGAGCGTATCATCGGGTCAGCCTGTTATTGGAGGACGATGTCGTATTGATCCTGTACATATTGGCTCTCAACTTGAAGCTTAATGGCCTTACCAATAAACGCTTCGAGATCGGCCATGCCTTGGCTATCTTCATCTAACAACCGGTCGACCACTTGCTGGCTCGCCAGTACCAAGTAGGTGCCTGCTTCATAGGCGCGTTCTTCTCGTAGAATTTCGCGGAATATCTCATAGCAAATCGTCTCGGCTGTTTTAACCACACCTCGCCCATCACAAGCACTACAGGTTTCCATAAGCATGTGCTCTAACGATTCTCGCGTTCGTTTACGCGTCATCTCGACTAAGCCAAGCTCAGAAACACCACTGATTTTCGTTTTGGTGTGATCTTTTTCTAAGACTTTTTCTAACATGCGTAACACTTGGCGGCGATGTTCTGCGTCCGTCATATCGATAAAATCGAGAATGATAATACCGCCTAAATTACGCAAACGGACCTGACGACCAATCGCCGTTGCCGCTTCTAGGTTTGTCTTGAAAATAGTTTCTTCAAGGTTACGGCGTCCAACAAAACCACCAGTGTTTACATCTATCGTGGTCATGGCTTCGGTTTGATCCACCACTAAATACCCACCCGACTTTAACGGCACTTTGCGCTCAAGCGCGCGTTGGATTTCATCTTCAACACTGTAAAGCTCAAATACCGGTCGTGGCCCTTGATAATACTCCACTTTCTCAGCAACCTCGGGAACATACTGCTGACAAAACTGTTCAATTTTTTGGAATGTTTCGCGTGAATCAATTAATAATTTTTGCGTTTCTGGGCGAGCCAAATCACGAATGGTGCGCAGCGATAACGGCAGTTCGTCATACACGAGACTCGGGGCTGAATTGTCTTTTATGCGCTCTTCCAGTTTGCGCCACAAGCGTCGTAAATAACGAGTGTCGGCGGTAATCTCTTCTTCACCGACACCTTCCGCCGCTGTGCGCAGAATAAAACCCACTTCCCCCGTCAGACCTTCTGACTCCATGCAGTCTTTCACTAATTGCTTGAGACGATCACGCTCAGCGGTCTCTTCAATTTTCTGTGAAATCCCCACATGCACAGACCCAGGCATATACACCAAATAGCGCGACGGAATCGCCAACTGCGTGGTTAGACGCGCACCTTTTGAGTTAATGGGATCTTTAGTCACCTGTACGACTAATGACTGGCCTTCGTGCACCAGTTGATTAATAGGTGTCGAGCTATCACCCGAGCCTATTTCTGCCACATGAATAAATGCCGCACGTTCCAGCCCTATATCAACAAAAGCGGCTTGCATACCGGGAAGTACCCGTACAATTTTGCCTTTGTAAATATTACCCACCAGCCCGCGATGATTGGTGCGCTCAATAAATATTTCCTGCAGAACCCCATTCTCAACCACCGCAACACGAGTTTCGGTGGGAGTGACGTTCATTAAAATCTCTGCGTTTACGTTCATTACAACCCGGCCTGCCAAACAGGCACTTTAAATTCATTCAATAAGGCAGCAGTTTCAGTCAGTGGAAGCCCCACAACATTGCTGTAACTGCCTTTTATACCAGCCACTAAAATAGCGCCCAGCCCTTGTATCCCATAACTGCCTGCTTTATCGGCAGGTTCGCCTGTTTTTACATAGGCGGCAATTTCTTCGTCGCCCAACTCGCGAAAACGCACTTGCGTACTCACGCTGATCACACGCTCTTGATCACCACACACAAGTGCTACGGCACTGAGTACCGAATGTGTTTGACCAGATAACGACGCCAACGTTGCTTTAGCGTCGGAATCATCCACTGGCTTACCAAGAATACGGTCGCAAAAAATCACCGAGGTGTCAGAGCCAAGCACCACCTGCCCTGGATGACGAGAAGCCACAGTACGTGCTTTTTCTAATGCCATTCGCTCAACGTAGGCCACCGGCGCTTCATTCTGCTCTGGCGTCTCGTCAATGTCAGCGACATCAATATCAAAACGCACACCTATTTGGTTCAGTAACTCCCGACGGCGCGGCGACGATGATGCAAGTATCATCACATTTCCAAACGCTTAAGCGAGCGATAACCCACCACATACAACCAAGGCCATAAGATAGCGGTGGTAATGGCTGGGGCGAATAACATCACAGGCGTCGCCTCTTCATATAACACCGCCACTGCCCAGTAATGAATAATTTGCTCGGCCATAATCATTAAAAATAATACCGCCGACTGCTGCGCAACATTGAATAAGTAAATACGACGATACAGTAGCTGCAGCAAATAAATATGCAGCGCCACCAAAATGATATGTAAACCTAGCGGCGTGCCGTGTTCAGCATCAAGCATTAACCCCAGAGGAATCGCTAACCATAACCCAAAAGCACTTGGCGCAAATAATACCATCACAGTAACTATCAGCATGACCCAGGCCGGTTGAAACCAGCTGATTAATTCTGGCATTGGCAGGTGCTCAAGCATAAAGGCAAGAAACAACATCATCAGAATGTAGACCACGGCTTCGAGCTTCATTGGCCACCTCTCCATAATTCATTCGGCGACACACGCTCGGCTTTATCGGTATACACCAGCAGTAAATGACGACTGCGATCAAGCTTTGCGGTTGGCTCGGCTTTCACATTGGCAAACGATTTACCCGGTTCATTTTCAACCACGGTGACCGTCGCGACGGGATACCCTTTTGGGTAGCGGCCACCCAAACCAGAGCTAACCAATATATCGCCGACTTTAATATCCGCGGTGTTTGGCACATAAATCAGCTCAAGCTCATTTAATGCACCGGTGCCCGTCGCAATCGCCCGCACACCGTTACGATTCACCTGCACTGGTAACGCATGGTTGGAATCGGCAATCATTAACACTCGTGCTGAAAACGGTAAAACATCAATCACTTGCCCCAACAAACCATGGGCATCAAGCACTGCTTGCCCAACAAATACACCTTCGCTACCGCCTTTATCGATAATAATTTGCTGGGTGTAAGGGTCTGGGTCTACTGCGGTAACAGACGTTACCAGTACTCGATCATCGACTTGATCAGACGCCGACAGCAGTTCACGAAGAGACATATTCTCCGCTTCGAGTGACGCCATACGTTGCGCTTTACGCTCAAGAATTAGATTGCGTGCAGAAAGAATTTTGTTTTCTTTAAGAAGCTCACGACGCAAGGTCGCGGACTCGCCCATCCATTCGGCGATAGCCAAAGGCACAGCGGCGGTTTTTTGAGCTGGCGCGACAAGATAACCGACACTATAACGCACCGGATCAAGCCAAGAATATTCATCATCCAGCCACATCAACACGAGCGAGAAAACTGCAATAACAGCAACGCGTTGGCCCTGAAAGGATGGCATCTGAAACTGAGATTTGATGGTACAGACCCGCTTCTAGATTAAGAAGGTTCAACTATACCTGTTGACTGGTATACAGAAAAGAATAACGGCACCGCAGTTACGCGGTGCCGAATAGCAATACCCTAAAAAGAGACGCTTTTTATTCGAGCGCCGCCATGGCTAATTGCTGCTCGGTAGCGGTTTCAAGGAACTGGCCACCACCACGCGCAACACACGTTAATGGGTCATCCGCCACAAGCACTGGCAACCCCGTCTCTTCACTTAATAGCTTATCGAGATCGCGTAACAACGCACCACCGCCGGTAAGTACCATGCCGCGCTCAGCAACATCCGACGACAATTCCGGTGGAGCCTGCTCAAGAGCACCCTTCACGGCTTGTACAATCTGCGCTAGAGATTCCTGAAGTGCTTCAAGAATTTCGTTCGAGTTCAGCGTAAAGCTACGCGGAATACCTTCGGCAAGATTACGACCACGAACATCAATTTCGCGAACTTCGCCACCCGGATACGCCGTACCAATTTCTTGTTTGATACGTTCCGCCGTCGCTTCACCAATTAAGCTGCCGTAATGCTTACGTACATACGCCACGATGGATTCATCAAAACGATCACCGCCCACTTTCACCGATTCAGCGTAAACTACGCCACTCAATGAAATAATTGCGATTTCGGTCGTACCACCGCCGATATCCACCACCATCGAACCGCGCGCTTCGTCTACCGGTAAACCAGCACCAATCGCCGCCGCCATTGGCTCATAAATTAAATATGCACGGCTAGCACCGGCATTAATCACAGAATCACGAATCGCGCGACGCTCAACTTTAGTCGCCTGAAACGGCACACACACCACAACACGCGGGCTTGGTGGCATTAACTTGCGCTCATGAACTTGCTTAATAAAGAGCTCAAGCATTTTTTCTGTGACTTCAAAGTCTGCAATAACACCGTCTTTTAACGGGCGAATCGCTTGAATGTTGCCCGGAGTACGGCCCAACATACGCTTCGCATCGGCACCTACGGCCTGAACAGATTTGCCGTTAGGTTGAGTACGGATTGCTACTACGGACGGCTCGTTGAGTACAATTCCTTTATCGCGCATATAAATAAGCGTATTGGCCGTACCCAAATCAATTGATAGGTCGCTGGAAAACAAACCACGAAGCTTCTTAAACATCCACCGGATTCCCGTTTACATAGTGCAAAAAATTGCCGTAACTCTAGCAACGGCGGGGATTTAGGGCAAGGCGCTTTTGTGCTAATGTTGCCCTCTTTATTAATAGACCCCATTCACTGGAGTAACAACATGGCTCTGGATCAGGATCAGGTACGTAAAATCGCCAGCTTGGCGCGCCTGCAGATCGACGACAATCAGATTAGCGAATACCAAACTAACCTGAGCAATATTCTCCACTTGGTTGACCAGCTTGCTGCTGTTAACACCGACGGTGTAGAACCAATGGCCCACCCGCTGGATGCCGTACAACGTTTGCGTGCCGACGTAGTGACTGAAGAAAATCAGCGCGAACACTTCCAGAAAATCGCACCGGCCACCGCCGAGGGACATTACTTAGTTCCTCGTGTCGTTGAATGATTACGTCAGGATTTAAAAATGCATAACAAAACTATTGCCGAGATCTCCCGCGATCTGGCCGCTGGCACCTACTCCAGCGAAGAAATCACCAAAGACTTGCTGACGCGTGTTAGCAAGCTCGATAAAGACATCAACAGCTTTATCACCGTCACCGAAGAACAAGCCCTCTCGCAGGCCAAAACCGCCGACGCCACGCGTGCCGCAGGCAACGCCGGGGCATGGACTGGTATCCCAATGGCGCACAAAGATATCTTTTGCACCAACGGCGTATTAACCACCTGTGGTTCCAAAATGCTGAGTAATTTTGAAGCCCCTTACGATGCCACCGTCGTCACTAAATTTAATGACGCTGGCGCAGTCTCGCTCGGTAAATTGAACATGGACGAATTTGCCATGGGCTCGTCTAACGAGAATTCCTATTATGGCCCAGTGGCCAACCCGTGGGATAAAGACCGCGTACCAGGCGGATCTTCGGGTGGTTCAGCCGCTGCTGTTGCCGCCGGATTTGTCCCGGGTGCGACCGCCACCGATACCGGCGGTTCAATTCGCCAGCCCGCCGCTTTGTGTGGTGTAACTGGATTAAAACCAACTTACGGTCGTATCTCGCGTTACGGCATGATCGCTTACGCCTCCAGTTTGGATCAGGCGGGCACCATCACTCATACCGCTGAAGACGCCGCCATGATGATGAACGTCATGGCTGGCTTTGATGCCAAAGACTCCACCTCGGTTGATCGTGACGTGCCGGACTACACCGCCACACTCGATAACAACATTGAAGGCATGACGATTGGTTTGCCCACCGAATACTTTCGCGATGACTTAAGCGCCGACATGCAACAGCAAGTGCGTAACGCCATTGCTGAATACGAAAAAATGGGCGCTCAAGTAAAAGAAATCTCATTACCTAACACCCATTTAGCCATCCCTGCGTACTACGTGATTGCACCGTCTGAATGTTCGGCCAACTTATCACGCATGGACGGTGTGCGTTTTGGTCACCGCTGTGAAGACCCAAAAGACATTGAAGACCTCTACTGCCGCTCGCGTGGTGAAGGTTTTGGCGAAGAAGTTAAGCGCCGCATCATGGTGGGTTCCTATGCATTGTCTGCCGGTTTTTACGATGCCTACTACAAAAAAGCACAGCAGGTACGCCGATTAATTAAAAACGATTTTGTTAACGCCTTTAATGACGTCGACATCATCATGGGCCCAGTCACCCCAACACCGGCGTTTAAACGCGGTGAAAAAACATCTGACCCTGTTGAAATGTACCTCGAAGATATTTTCACCATCGCCCTTAACTTGGCAGGCCTACCGGGCATGTCTGTCCCGTGTGGTGCAGTGGATAACTTACCCGTGGGCTTACAGCTCATTGGTAACTTCTTCGACGAAGCCCGTTTGTTAAATGCTGGACATAAATTCCAGCAAGTAACCGACTGGCACCTAAAAACACCAACGGGCATTTAAGAGGACAGTAATAATGGAATGGGAAGTTGTTATTGGCCTAGAGATTCACGCTCAGTTGGCCACCAAATCAAAAATATTTTCCGGCTCATCAACCGCCTACGGTGCTGAAGCGAACACCCAAGCAAATGCCGTTGATCTCGGTTTACCCGGCGTATTGCCCGTATTTAACGAAGAAGCGCTGCGCATGGCGGTAAAATTTGGCCTCGCGATTGATGCCGAAATCGGCATGAAATCCGTGTTCGACCGTAAAAACTATTTTTACCCAGATTCGCCTAAAGGCTACCAGACCACACAATTGCATCACCCAATTGTCGGCATGGGTCATATCGATATCGAATTAGAAAATGGCGAAAGCCGTCGCATTAACGTGACCCGCGCGCACCTTGAAGAAGACGCCGGTAAATCCGTACACGAAGGCTTTGACGGCATGTCCGGCATCGACCTTAACCGTGCCGGAACACCGCTGGTCGAGATCGTGTCGGAGCCAGAAATGCGCACCGCCAAAGAAGCCGCCGCGTATTTCAAAAAAATGCACAGCATCGTCACCTATTTAGGCATTTGTGATGGCGACTTATCGCAAGGCTCCATGCGTTGTGACTGTAACGTCTCTCTACGCCCAAAAGGCCAAGAAGAATTTGGTACCCGCACCGAAATTAAAAACGTAAACAGCTTCCGTAACGTAGAGCGCGCAATTAATACTGAAATTCAGCGCCAAATGGATATTCTTGAAGACGGCGGCAGCATCACCCAAGAAACCCGTTTATACGACGCCGACAAAGACGAAACCCGCTCAATGCGCTCGAAAGAGGTAGAGAACGACTACCGCTACTTCCCGTGCCCGGATTTATTACCAGTCATCATTGATCAGGAATACGTCGACGCCATTAAAGCGACCTTGCCAGAATTACCCGACGCGAAAAAAGCCCGCTTCCAAAGCGAACACGGCTTATCGTTAATGGACGCAGCGGTACTGTCATCTGATCGACAACTTGCCGACTACTTTGAAGCCGCCGCAAACATCTCGGGCGACTATAAAATTGCGGCTAACTGGGTCATGGGCGATGTGTCTGCGGCACTTAACCGCTTAGAAATCAACATCAGCGAACTGCCTGTGACTGCCGAGCAACTAGGCCGCCTATTAAGCCTAATTAAAGACAACACCCTCAACAACGGCGGTGCCAAAGAAGTCTTTAATGCACTGCTCGACGGCAAGGGAACGGATGGGGCTGAAGGGGTAGATGCCTTGGTTGATTCACTCGGCCTGAAGCAAGTGTCTGACACCGGTGCGATTGAAGAAATTGTGGCGCAAGTATTAGCGGACAACCCAAAACTGGTGGAAGGCTACTTAGCGACGCCAGAAGAAAAACGTGGCAAAGCCATGGGGCCATTTATTGGTTTAACGCGTAAAGCCGCAAAAGGGGTCAACCCGCAAGTGGTGATGGACGTGTTGAAGCAGAAGTTGAGTGAGTTGGGTTAACTCGCGATAGAGGCCTAAAAGTGCGCTCTTACGCATGGTAGGAGCGCATTCTATGCGCGATGTATTGCGTATAGGGATCTGTTTTTTCCAGTTGATACAAAAAGGACTTTGGAATGAAATTTAAAGACAGTATTACCGATTGGGTTATGCCGACGTTACTTCTCACGCCACATATGGTTTTACTCGTCGCTATCTTGATTGAAGTAAAAAACCCAAATAATTTACATTCGATTGAAACAGTAATCACCTTACTCGGAGTAATTGTTGGTGCCGCTGGTGTGTTAGTTGCCACTCTAGCGCTGTACACCTGGAAAATAACTCTTGCTAAATCAATGGAACTCGAAATAGACCTAATTACCGAAAGTCAGGTTGAATCGGATTTAAAGTTAGATTTAATTTTGATCTAACACCGGCTATTTAAAACTGTATAAATATTAATATCTATGGTTTGTTTAATTTCTTATCACTATTATTCTCCAAAAGATATTTTATCTTATTTAAACACTGCTTACTCTCTGTGTATTCTATAATGTGTTCTACATTGTTCAAACCTAAAGCCATACTAGATATAAATGGGTGCGTAACATTCGTAGATGATACTAAACTTTCGGTTTTATTATAGGTTTTAGAACTCGACTTTAGTGCCATATTTGAATTAAAAATAAGGTAAATCGGGATATCAAGTTGATTAGCCAATTGTAGCTCAATACCAACTCCAAGAGATGGATAACTTACTTCAGCAATCATTACGTCAGATTTTTTTATTAATTGCTGATGCCATTCATAACAAACTCTTGCATTTGATAAATCATCCTGAGACGAGTCGTTATTACTTCCATTTAAAAGAGCATTCTTGACTATATACCCATTATTTTTTAGTTCTAATCGTAAAGTACTAATAATATTACTGTAAGTATTGAAATGTTCAACGGCAACGTTAGTAAGGGAGCAAGCTATATATATATTCATTTATTTTTCCCTAATACTTTGTGTATTTTTTAAAAGAAACACACTATCTTTCGACGCCTGATGTCTCGGCGCTTTTACTGCGAATGCTTGTCTAGATCGTTTGATTTCGTTTACTTGACTAAGCCTATGCTTCTCTAGTGTGGCATAATTTTCTTCTATACTAGCAGATTGAAACTGTGAATACGCTACTATAAAGGAAGCGGTGCCTATTATAATAGAAATTGTAACACCTACAATATTGAAAACAACTTGATGTTTTTCATGAAATGTTAGTTTTTTGAAATTATCCCTATAACTTTCCAGCATAAGTACTCACTTTTGTAGCTTATTCATCACAAAAATATCAATAAGAATGTAGAAAATACTTAATAAAACTGCCATTAAAACTCCATAAGAAAAGACCATGCCGATCATTAGGGCATTTGAGTCACCGGAGTTACTTAATGCGTTTAGTATTGCACCAAATCCAGGTTTCATATTACCAGCACCAATATATTCTAGAACTCCAACTAGAATCCCCACATAAGGTACTGAGATTTTTATTCCCGTCAACAAACCATTGAGTACCTCCCATGCATAGAAGTGTAAATAAAGGTCATATCTACGGCCCCTCAATAGACTTTTCATTGATGATTCTTTTGAAAATGAAATTGATACAGATTGAGACGCCATTGAGTCTGCTATAATAAAAGCACAAGGTATTGCTGCAAGGTAAGCAGGAACCAAGAATTCGAATGGATTGGTTACTAGACCTATTGGACCAAAAATGAAAGTTATCGGGATTGCTCGAACAAAAATATTTACTCCAGATGTCGCCATTCGCAAATTCTTAGATAAAAATAGTGCTAATCCATAAATCCCACCAACTATAGTTGCTAAAATGGTTGCAACAAAAATTCGTATACCGGTTCTGGTTACTGCCTCCAGCAGATCTGTATTCGTAATTGTAGAACTAGCAGATACCGTTTGTGCATAGATGTTACCGAGTGACGTATCAATACTGAGCCGATTAAAAAAATCAATAAGTTGTATAAGGAGAGTTAGAAAAAAAATTAGTACGAATATTTGTAATATTATTTTTTTCATACTCCTCCTCCTCCTGAGTATTTACTTTTCTTATTTTCCAAACGCTCTCTTATAAGCTTTTCCCGCTTTAAAATTTGTTCGATTTTACAATCTTCGTCTAGCGGATCAAGTTTATAAAAATCAAACACAAGGCTATTATCGTCGTTGACTTTTGCTATGGCTACGTTATCGCATAACATAGCAACATCTTCTATGCTATGTGAAACCACAATTGCAGCACCACATTTGTAAGCCTCATTGCAATCAAAGGATATGGCAGAGCGCAAGAGGTCAATCGCTTTCTCTCGAACATCTAAATCAAGGCCAACAAATGGCTCATCAAGAAAAACGACTTCACACTGAGTGAGTAAAGTTGCTAACAAAAGAACTCTTCTTCTCTGTCCTCCAGATAAGTTAGATGGACGTGTTGATAAGACTTTTGATTCCAATCCAACTTTAGATATAAGCTCTAAAAGATAATCATTACTTAAATTTTTATTGTTTGCTCCGAGAACCCTTAAATATTTTTTAACATTATACCACGGGAGCAATCCATCTTGCGAATCTTGCGGCATAAACACGCAATCATCGACTAATAACGAAATATTGCTTCCGTTATCTAATATTTTTTTTCTTGTGCAATGAGAATTTATTCGCTGATCCCTGCCGGCAAAAGCATTTAATAAAGTTGATTTACCGCAACCACTTGGGCCTACAACACCTAAAATTTTTGACCTATTGACAGCAAATAATATTTTACCAATAGCTTCTTCATTTTCATCCCAACTTACGGAATCAACACTAAATTCGTACCTTATTATATTCTCTTCCATTATTCATTCTCATAAACAACACTAGAAACGGTAGGCTCTTCGTCTAACTCACTCATTTCCAAAAGGATGGAAATATACTTAGCCAAACCTTCAATATTTATATCAGTTGATACAGACATGGGCATAATATTCATATTAGGTGCAATATCAGAATCAATACCAGTATATTCGCTAGCAATTAATCGAGCCTTAGTTGGATACTTATCTATGAATTCAGCAGCTTTATCTAGAGCTGCTATAGATTTTTTTGCAAGATTGATATTATTCTCGCTCCACTCCGAATTAATTGCGGCAACACCAATCGGGCTTGGAAGTGGCTTCATTTGTTCCGCATATAAGGATGTGTGGATTCTTCTCATATCCATTTGTAATAAGCCAATTGATAAAAATGGCTCGTATGCGTGTAGAGCTTCTACATCACCTGCCGACAACGCAGATAAGTGATTTGCTGGACTCATCCTTACAATAGTTG
>OJAU01000613.1_pt1 | contig 13219 bp, 10 predicted proteins | sample 1589791 | NCBI WGS metagenome assembly OJAU01 (sample SAMN05416849, study PRJEB24817) | seawater metagenome | isolation source: Sea water | place: Canada:Atlantic | collected 2013-07 | reverse complement strand
AGCCTCTACAGTGCGCAACTGGCGGCCCAGCAGGGGCTGCCCTATGCCTTTGCCGGGCATTTTGCGCCGCGTCTCTATCGCGAAGCGCTGCGCCTCTACCGGGAGCAATTTCAGCCGTCGGCCCAGCTGGACAAGCCCTACGCCATGCTGGCGGTACCGGCGGTGGCGGCGGATTCCGATGAGGAAGCCCGCTTCCTGACCACCACCAGCTATCGACGTATCCTGTCTCTGTTTCGCGGCCAGCCTCTATGGATGCGCCCGCCGGTGGAGAGTATGGACGGGTACTGGAATCCGGAAGAAGAGGCGGGCGTAAGAGGGTTTCTGGCGCTGCAATTGCTGGGCACTGCCAACACTATCCAGGGGCAGCTGGATGAATTGCTCGATAGCGTGGAAATTGATGAATTGATGGTGACGGTGGATTTGTACGACCCGGCAAAACGTCGCCACGCTCTGGATATTTTGGCCTCGTTGCCGCAGTTTCGTTGCTAGCAACAGCGCAAGACTCCGTTGCAGCTTTGCTCACAAAGGGAATGGCTCTTCGCCCTGTGAACAAGTCTTCAATAGGATAGGAAGGGCTAGCGGTATCGTGCTTTTGCCGGGGCGTTGCGCAACACCAGCAGCAATCCGGCCAGCAGGGTGAAGATGGCGGGTGCTCCACCGCCTCCGCTGCTGCCTCCTCCGGTTGGTGGCGGAGAGGGATAGCGCAGGGTCAGCGTAGCGTTATCGTCGTCATCGTTTGGCAGATCGCCATTACTGGAGAAACCGGTAAAGGTAATGGCCTGGTTTGCTCCGGTATCCGAGACAAACGTCAGATTCAATGTCTGGCTGGTGGAGGCAGGCAAATTGCCCACCGGGCACCGTAGCGGGTTGGACAAGGTACAGCCCAGTTCGTCAGCGTTTGCCAGGGTTGTATTGAGCGGCAGGGAAAAGCGGATTTCTCCATCGGTTGCGCCATTGATGGTGGACCGATTGCTGAGCGTTACCGCTACCCTGGCTTCACTGGTGTTGCCGCTCTGCTGGATGGCGGACAGTGCCAGATCCGGCTGGTTGGAGAACACCACCTTCTGCGTAATGCGGTTATTGCGGCGTCGGTAATCATCCTGATTGGCAGTGGCGGAGATGGCCACAGTGACCACCTGATCGGCGCCGCTATTGCCATCAATCACCAGATCCTGGGTAACACTGCCGCTGGCCGCGAGGCTGGCGGCGGGCCGACAGCGGTTGCCGGAAAGCAGGCCGCCACACCCGGACCAGCGCCCACTGGCAAAGGTATTGCCAGTGAGACTAAACCCCAGGATCGGATTGGTAACAGTGTTTTCCTTACTGTCGTTTTTCAGGGTCAGGGTCAGCGTCTGGCTGCCGCCGGGGGGCTGGTAGTAATACTGCGGTGGTGGTGTGAGCCATTCAGGGAGTAAGTCCACCAGAGGGATACCGGCGGAAGCGGTCAGCACTTCCAGCTCCCGGGTTTCCGCAGACAGATGCGTATAACCCGATGGCGCGCCGGTGGCACAGTTACGCAGGCCAAAACTGGTCAGGCCGACCAGCCAGGGTTGTTGGTCCCGGTCCAGAAAAAGGGGGCCGCCGCTATCACCAAAGCAGGAGTCTTGCTGGACGCCGTTGATCGGGTTCAACTCGGCGGCGCAGACCGCAAAGTTGGTGATGGTAAGACTGGATAGCTCTCGACAGCGCTGCTGGGGGATGTAGTCCAGTTGCACTTCTCGGAGCACATTGCTGAGGTTGCCAGCGCCGGTATCGCCCCATCCCAGAGCAGTGACAGACTCATCCAGCGCAGCGGTACTTCGCCGCTCCAGATCGTCAAAGTTGTCCTTGCTGATGATGCTGGGCCACAGAGTATTACCACGGGGGTCGATACGCAGGAGGGCCAGATCGCGGTCCAGATTTTCGTACTGACGATGTACCAGGATCTGTCGGACGGGAATGCCGTTCTGTGGGACATTATTGCGATCGGTGTCACCGATAAAAACGAAGGTTCGATTCGCCTCCGCGCGCTCGCCGCTGAGATATTCCATGCAATGAGCCGCCGTCACCAGCCATTCCGGGCTGAGCTGGCTGGCGCCACAGAGCAGATAGCCGCTCACACTGGGATCGTCAACGGCCAACTGGGCCATCCAGGGCCAGCGATCAACCGGTGCCGGTTCGCCACCCACAATTCGAGCGGTGGCGGTGTCTGCGAGGGCGCTGGAGAAGGGGAGTGTGGCGAGCCCTGCCAGCAGAGCGATACGACGGAACATGACAGCTGCCTTGCACGTTTTTCACTATTTTATCGGCTTTTACGGCAAGGCAGTGTGAGCTTATGTATCTGACCCGAATTCACCAATTCGAGTCTTGTTTTGGGGATGGGGTTCAGTGCATGGGCGGGGCGTGGGCCAGCCAATGGTCGTTGTCGTCCCGGGTGCGGGCCATGGAACTTTGCAGGTGGGCCAGCGCCTGTTCCAGAGCGGCATCACCATCAGTCAGGGTCATGATGGCGGCGCGCAGGCCAGGGTGGCGGTCGCGCAGATCATTGAGTAGCTGCTCAGCGGCGGCGGTGGCGGTGCAGGGCAGCAGCAAGGCCAGATGCTGTTCGTCATAGCGCGCGGCCACATCGCTGCGGCGGATACGGTGGGCCACCCGGTTGGCCAGCTGGGGCAGCTCATCGTGATGCACCAGCGCCAGGGTCATGGGTGAGGAAATCCGGTCATGCAGCGGCACCAGCCAGCCGGCGGTGCTGATCAGCGCCTCGCGGCTGATGAAATCCGTATCCGGATCCCGCCAGGTGGCTTCCAGGGCCGCCCGGGCCAGGGCCTGGTTACGCCAGATCATCAGCCCGAAATAGAGCATACAGGCGCTCAGGGCGATGACCAGAAACAGGCTCGCCGAGGCAGACGGCGTGGTCACATAGCTCAGCCGGATCGGCAACACGAAGGCCAGCACGATTTCCGCACCGGCCAGCATGATCAGGAAGCGTTTGATACCGTGCAGCAGGCCGTTGCTGAGTACGGCGATAAACAATAGCGCCATGGTGGGCGGCGGGTTGCCCGGGTCCAGCAGTAGCACAATGCCCAGGGTCAGCAGATCCAGACCGGAAGCAAACGCATCGCCATTGGCAGGCCGCCAGAACAGCAGCAGTAGCTGCAGGCCCACATAGGCAGCAAACAGCAGCCAGGGCGTGGCCTTTGGCAGCGCAAAGAAGAAGCTGTCCGCGTGATGGAAATAAATCACGGCCAGGGCGGCAAACAGGGCCCGGGCCAGGTATTGCATGATCACCACACCCTGATCCGAGGTGATACGGCTGGAAGTCGTCATTATTCATCGATCCCCGGTTACTGAGCCGCCTATGTTGCGTCAGGGCCCTCCGGGAATAAAGATGTGATGCACGCTAATCTTGTTAAAAATGCGTTTTTTTGCGGTTGTCATGGCCAAGTCGAATGTGCTCAGGCATAAATGAAGGCCATACCGTTCGGCAGTGATGAAGGAGCCACAGTGGATAACAGTGTCAATACGCCCCTGAGAGATGATGTCCGTTTACTGGGGGACTTGCTGGGCGAGTGTCTGCGTCAGCAAGCCGGTGAAGATCTGTATCAGACCATCGAAACCATCCGCAAAGCCTCGGTGGCCACCCGCGGCGAGCAGGGAGCCGCATTGTCTTCCCTGCGTGATCTGCTTTCCCCCCTGGATGACGCCACCCTGCTGGAAGTGGCGCGGGCCTTCAGCCAGTTTCTCAATTTGAGCAACATTGCCGAACAGCATCACCGTGAACGCCTGCACCGTCAGCATCAGCGTTACCCCGGAGATCCCGGTGGTGATCAGGGGATCGCCAATGTGCTGCAACGCCTGCAACAGGAGCAGATCAGCGCTGATGTGATCGACGGCACCCTGCAAGACCTGTCCGTGGAGCTGGTGCTCACTGCTCACCCTACCGAAGTGACCCGTCGCACCCTGATCCGCAAATACGACCAGATGGCGGATCTGCTCGGCGAACTGGACCGGCCGGACCTGACCGATGACGAGCTGGCCTTTCGTCGTGAGAAGCTCTACCGGCTGATCCTGGCTGCCTGGAGCACCGATGAGATCCGCCGCGAACGGCCCACTCCGGTGGACGAAGCCAAGTGGGGTTTCGCCACCATTGAGCAATCCCTGTGGCAGGCGGTACCGGAAATGGTGCGGCAACTGGAGCGGGAGCTGGCCGAGCAGGGCCTGCCCCAGCCGCCGGCGGACTGGGCGCCGGTGAAGCTGGCCTCCTGGATGGGCGGCGACCGGGACGGCAACCCCAATGTGACCGCGCCCGTGACCCGGGAAGTGTTGCTGCTGGCCCGCTGGATGGCCGCGGACCTTTACCTGCGTGACGTGGAAAACCTGCTGGCGGATCTGTCCATGGAAGCCGCCAGTGAGGAATTGCTGGCAGAAACCGGCCCCAGCCATGAACCCTACCGCGTGATTCTGCGCCAGGTGCGCCAGAGGCTGAAGCTCACCCGGCGGCAGATGGAAGCCCAGGTAGAGAATCAGCCGGTGCCCGAGGGCGAGGGGTTCCTGCGCCGTGAGCAATTACTGGCCCCCCTGCAACTGATCGACCGTTCCCTGCGTGAGGTGGGGTTGGGCGATATCGCCGATGGCGATCTGAAAAACACCCTGCGCCGGCTTAATTGCTTCGGCATTACCCTGTTGCGGCTGGATATCCGCCAGGAATCCACTCGCCATCGCGATGCCGTGGATGCGGTCACCCGTTATCTGGAGCTGGGCAGCTACGCGGACTGGCCGGAGGAGCGCAAGCAGGCGTTCCTGGTGGAGGAACTCCAGGCTCGCCGTCCACTGATAGATGACAGTTTCCACGCCAGTGAGGCATGCACCGACGAGGTGGCAGAAGTGCTGGCCACCTGCCGGGTGATTGCCGAGCAGGGCAGTGAAGGGCTGGGTGCCTATGTCATCTCCATGGCCCGTGCCCCCTCGGATGTACTGGCAGTGATGCTGCTGCAGAAAATCGCCGGCGTCAGCAATCCCATGCGGGTGGTGCCGTTGTTTGAGACCCTGGATGACCTGGACAATGCCGAGGCCACCATGTCGGCCTTGCTAGCGGTGCCGTTCTACCGCCAGCGAGTGGCCGGGGGCCAGGAAGTGATGATTGGCTATTCTGATTCTGCCAAGGATGCCGGCTTTCTCGGTGCCGCCTGGGCTCAGTACCGCTCCCAGGAAAAGCTAACCGCCCTGTTTGCCGAGCACAAGATTCCACTGACCCTGTTCCATGGTCGCGGTGGTTCCATCTCGCGGGGTGGTTCGCCTACTCGCATGGCGTTGCTGTCCCAGCCGCCGGGCTCGGTGGCCGGGCGCATTCGTGTCACCGAACAGGGCGAGGTGATCCGCTTCAAGTACGGTCGCCCGGCGGTGGCCGTGTTCAACCTGGCGCAATATGTGGCCGCCACCCTGGAAGCGACCCTGTTGCCGCCCCGGGCCGCCAAGCCGCAATGGCGGGAACAGATGCAGACCCTCACCGACGTGTCCGTGGCCGGCTACCGCAGCGTGGTCCAGGAAGAGCCGGAGCTGGTGCGCTACCTGCGCACGGTAACCCCGGAAACCGAACTGTCCCGGCTGGCCCTGGGCAGTCGCCCGGCCCGCCGTAAGCAGGATGCGGGCATCAGCTCCCTGCGGGCCATCCCCTGGGTGTTCGCCTGGACTCAGATCCGCCTGATGCTGCCTGCCTGGCTGGGCACTGGCGCGGCACTGGAAGCGGCCCAGGCTGATCCGGCGCAAAGTGGCACCGTGCAGGAAATGGTGGGGGAGTGGCCGTTCTTTCAGGGCGTGGTGGACATGCTCGAGATGGTGCTGGCCAAGGCAGACCTGCGCGTGGCGGCCTGGTACGAGCAGCGCCTGGCCGGGGATGATGTTGACCTGGCCCGATTGGGTGAGGTGTTACGCGAGCGACTCACCGGCACGGTGAATGCCTTGTCTGCGCTCACCGGACGCGAAGACCTGCTGGACAACAACCCGGTGATGCGCTGGTCCATCCGTGTCCGCGACCCTTACACGGACCCCCTGCACCTTCTCCAGGCAGAACTGATGGCGCGCCTGCGCAAGCAGGATGGCGATAAAGTCCTGGAAAGCGCCTTGATGGTGACCATCGCGGGTATTGCAGCGGGGCTGCGCAATACCGGTTAAACGCCTGGCCACGAAGCCGCCGTAGGAGCGGCGCTTGAGCCGCGAAACCGAGCCAAAGCGAGGAAAAGGGCTTGCGAATTACTCCGATCTCTCTAGAGGGGCTGTCGAGCATGGAAATGCCTGATCGCCCTCCGGGCGATTTCCTCGCTACGCGAGGTTCGCGGCTCAAGCGCCGCTCCTACAGGGGGTGTGTGGATTACGCCTTAGGCTAATCCACCCTACGGCAACTGTTCACTATTCACTATCTTCGAATGGCTGCCATCACAAACCGGCCCCTTGCCGCTGTGTTTGCAGCCGCAGAAGAACACGATCTTGTCCCGTGGGGCGGTGTAGGGCATCGGGGTGATGCCGGTGCCTTTGTGGCTGCCATCACAGTACGGCTGATTCTCGCTGCGGCCACAGGCGCACCAGAACACCTTTTCCCCTTTCTTCACCGGCAACGGATAGGGAAACCGGGAAGCAATGACTGGCTTGTCCATAAAATATCCTTTTCACAAACGGCCGTGGCGTTGTACTTGCTACGCGCATTGCTGCGCCATCGCCTCTCTATCTTCAACCCGCAATTTCACTCCTCACTTTTTGCGCGCGGTCTCATGCGTTTCAGCAACCACAGCGCCACTTCCGCGCAACTATTAACTATTCACTGTTAACTGCTTTAACCCTTGTCGCACAACTGTCACCCAAGCGTCACCACTGTGCCACGTCCACTGGCGAAACTGCCCGAAACTGCCAGTGGAGTACACTATGCTTGCGCAAGCCGCAGGAAAGATCAAAGCCCTTAGCCCCCACTTAAGAGGGGCCCTGGCCAAGCCGTTTACGGCCACTGCCGATATTCTCCGTTTCCCCAGGGACATGACGGCGGATGCGGAAAATGCTGGACGGTTCAGTGCCTACTTCACCCGCTCCCGACGGGAAATCATCAAGGTCCAGCGTCTGCGCTACCGTATTTTCTCCCAGGAATACGGCGCCAGTTTCAGTGCCCCCTTCGGGCTGGATCGGGACCGCTTTGATAAGCACTGTCTGCACCTGGTGGTGCGTGATAACCAGAGCGGCGAGATCGTCGGGTACACCCGGGTGTTGCCCGGTGAGCGTCTGCATCGCACCGGCGGTTTCTATTCCAGCGGCGAATTCGATCTGTCCATGCTGCGCCATCTGGATGGCCGGGTGGCAGAGATCGGCCGCACCTGCATTCATCCCGCCCACCGCAGCGGTGCCGTTATCACCGTGCTGTGGGCGCGGTTGGCCCAATACATGCTCGAAAACGATGTGCGCTACCTGCTGGGCTGCGCCAGCATTGCCCTGAGTGAGGGCTACAACGTGGCCGCCATTCAGCAGCGCATCAACCAGCGTCACCTGAGCGAGCCGGCACTGCGGGTGCAGCCGCACCTGCGTCTGGAGCGCCTGCCGGGCAATGCCGACGACGAGAGCGTGAAAATGCCGCCGTTGCTCAAGGCCTACCTGCGCATGGGCGCCCGGGTGTGCGGGGAGCCCTGCTGGGACCCGGATTTCAACTGCCTGGATTTCTTCGTGCTGATGGCGGTGGATGACCTGCCGGCCCGCTATGTGCAGCACTTCCTGCAGCCCGCCCAGGCGGTTTAACGACCATCGTTTTCCCGTAGGAGCGGCGCTTGAGCCGCGAAGATGGCAGGTGTGTCGCAAGTACATTCGCGGCTTAAGCGCCGCTCCTACGGGGCCTATACGATTCGGCTCAGGCTCTGAACTATGAGTGAAATGAACGATAGCGTCAGCGTCAGTCCTGATATGCAAAGCGGCCTCTGGCCGCAACTGCGCAGGGTGTTGCGGGTTGCCCGCATCGTGCTTTATCTGCTGTGGGGTTTTGTGCTGGCATTTTTGCTGGGGGCGTTCTGGTCGCCTTATCGGCCGGTGGTGCTGGTGGCCAAGCAGCGCTGGTGCCGGCGCTTTCTGGGTATCCTCGGCGTGGAACTGACCGTCACCGGCACCCCGGTCGACGCCCCGGTGTTTCTGGTCAGCAATCATGTGTCCTGGCTGGATATTCCGTTGATCGCCAGCCAGCGCCATCTGTATTTCCTTTCCAAGGCGGAAGTGGGGGATTGGCCGTTGATTGGCACCCTGGCCCGTGCCATGGGTACCCTGTTTATCAAGCGGGGCAGCGGTGAGTCCAGCCGCAAGGCCCGGGAAATTGCCGACCGCTTGAAGCAGGGCCACACCGTACTGGTGTTCCCGGAAGGCACCACCACCGACGGCACCAGCCTGCGCCGTTTCTTCCCACAGCTGTTCGATGCGCCGCTGATGGCCGATGTGCCGGTACAACCCCTGGCGGTGCGCTACCTGGATGACAGCGGCGCCCCGGATGCCGCCATGGCCTTCATCGGCGACGACGAATTCCACCACCACCTGTGGGCCATGCTGCTGCGCAATCGCATCCGCGTGCGCCTGCACTTCTGCGAACCGCTATCGGCACAGGGCACGGATCGGAAGGGGTTATGTGAGGGGGCGTGGGGGAAGGTGGCGGAGCAGTTAACAGTTAACAGTGAATAGTTAACAGCGTCGCGGATTGGGCCGTCATGGCTTCCAAGCGCAAGAGGCCGCGCCTGCATGTTGGGCGCGGCCTCTTGCGTTTGAAAACCCGAAGAGCTGCTTTCGCGCCGCTGTTAACTATTCACTATTCACTGTTAACTGGCTAGCATCGCCCTTTCCAACACATCAAGGATCTCCCCCAACCATGACCCGCGCCAGCGATCTGAAAAAATCCGACGTTATCGAAGCCAACGGTACCCTTTACGCCATTCGCCAGATCGAGGTGCAGTCGCCCTCGGCCCGGGGCGCGGCGACGCTGTATCGGGTGAAGGCCAGTGCGGTCGGTGGTGGGCCCAAGTTCGAGGAGCGGTACAAGGGGGATGACGACGTGACCACGGTGGAGTTGTTGCGCCGGCCGGTGCAGTTCTCTTATCTGGATGGTGACGATTACATCTTCATGGATAACGAGGATTTCTCCCAGTACCTGCTCAAGGCCGAGGACATTGCCGACGAGTTGGCCTTTATTACCGAGGACACCGAAGGCCTGCTGGCGCTGCGGGTGGACGATGCGGTGATCGGCCTGGAGCTGCCTGCCTCCGTGGTGTTGGAAGTCACTGAAACGGCTCCGGCCATGAAGGCCGCCTCTGCCTCCGCACGGACCAAACCGGCCACCCTGAATACCGGGCTGGTGGTGCAGGTGCCGGAATATATCGTGGAAGGCGAAAAGGTGCGGGTGAATACCGCCGAGCGCAAATTCATGTCCCGGGCCTGATCCCGGATCATGAGGTTATTGCGGGTCGCCACGCTGGCATGCATGACCCTTCTGGGCGGCTGCCAGCTTGGCTACTACAGCCAGGCCGCCAAAGGTCACCTGTCGCTGATGGGCCAGCGTGAACCGCTGGAGGCGGTGCTGGCGGACCCGCAGATACCGCCGCAGATTGCCGCTTCCCTGCAGTTCAGCCAGCAGGTGGTCCGCTTTGCCGGGGATCAGCTGGCGCTGCCCGCCGAGGATGTTTATCACCAGTATGTGGCCCTGGAGCAGGACGCAGTGGTGTGGAATGTGCTGGCGGCCCCGGCCTGGTCACTGACTCCGAAGACCTGGTGTTATCCGCTGATCGGCTGCGTCAGCTATCGGGGATATTTCCAGCGCCCGGCGGCGGAAAAGGCGGCCGCGGCACTGGCCGAGCAAGGAATGGATACCTATGTGGGTGGCGCCATTGCCTATTCCACCCTGGGCTGGTTTGCCGACCCGCTGACCACGCCCATGCTGCAACGCTCCCAGCCGGCGCTGGCGGAACTGCTGATCCACGAGCTGGCCCACCGGCGTCTGTATATCAAGAATGACACCCGTTTCAATGAATCCTTGGCTACCCTGGTGGGCCGTGAAGGCGCGGTGGATTTCTTCGCCGCCAGTGGCGAGCCGTTGCCGACGGATTTCTGGCAGCGCCGCGAGCAGGTCCGCCAGGCCTTTATGGCCATCGTCACCGATACCCGTGAAGCGCTGAAAAAGCTCTACACTGCTGAGCAGGATGTGACGGTGCTGGCCCGGGAAAAGGCCCGCATCCAGCAGCAGGCCCGCGAGCGCTTTGCCCGTGAGCAACAAAGCCTGCCGGCCCTGGCCGGTTACCAGGGCTTCTTTGACGGGCCGCTGAACAATGCCCAGTTAAACGGTGTCAGTGACTACAATGATCATGTGCCGGCCTTTGCCCGCCTGCTGGAACAATGTCGGCGGGACTGGGACTGTTTCTGGCAGCAGGTGGAAAACCTGGCTGCGCTGACGCCGGCACAACGTAACAACGCCCTGGAGGGCCTCGCATGGAACTGATCCGCACCCCGCAACCGGAACTGGCCGAGCTGTTTGAGCATACCCTCAAGCGCAATGGCTTTGCGGTGGCGCGCCGGGAGGAGGGCAGTGAGCAGATCATCGAGCTGCAGGACCCGGCGCAGTACAACCATGCCAAGGCCCTGCTGGAAGAGCTGATCACTGATCTCAAGCATCAGCAGGGTCGCCAGCCGATTGAGCCCCTCACCGGGCGTCCCCAGCCGTTGATGTCCGGGGGCTGGTTCGCCAGCCTGGGCTGGGTCACCCGCATCGTGCTGATTGTCAGCGTTCTGGTGTATCTGACGCCGTACCTGATGGGCGATGGCGTCTACCGGGCGCTGCTGTTCCCGGCGGCACTGGACGGGCTGGAGAACCAGCCCTGGCGGCTGGTGACGCCCATGTTGCTGCACTTTTCCCTGCTGCACCTGCTGTTCAACCTGCTCTGGTGGTCGGACCTGGGCCGCCTGATCGAACGCTTCCAATCCAGCGGGCAGCTGGTGCTGGTTACCCTGGTCACCGGTATTACCGCCAATGTGGCCCAGTTCTTCCATACCGGGCCCATGTTCGGTGGTTTGTCCGGGGTGGTTTATGGGCTACTCGGTTACCTTTGGATTTACGGCAAGGTGAATCCCGAGTCTGGTTACCCCCTGCGCCGGGAAATCGTTATCTTCATGCTGGCCTGGATGGTGATCTGCTTTGTGGGGCTGTCCAGTGTGGTAGCCAATGCGGCGCATCTGGCGGGGCTGGTCAGTGGTTGTCTGCTGGGGGCCGGTTTCGGCCTCTGGCGGCGGGCCCAAGGGGCCGGGGGCGTTTGAGTTACCCCGGTCGTACTGCTATAAAGACTGCCAAAACAAATGATCACAATCATGAAAGGATACCGGCGACCTATGCAGTGGCGCTTCCTACCCGGGTTTGTCCCCTCACTCCTTGTTGCAGCGGTGGTTTCCTTGCAGGGCTGTTCCCTGGCCAGCATCGACGACAACCTGCCCTATGGCGTACTCAACAACAATGACCTTGAGCTGGTGGCTGAGGGCCTGCCCACCTATCTGTTGATGGTGGATGGGCTGATCGAAAACTGGCCTGACAGTGCCTCCATGCTGGCCAGTGGGGCAGACCTTTATGGCGCCTATGCCGGCCTGTTCGTGGAAGACCCGAAACGGGCCCGCAAGCTCAGCGACAAGGCGCTGGGCTATGCCTTCCGTTCCGCCTGTGCCCACGATAGCGATTACTGCGACCTGCGTGATTTGTCCGTGCCCGAGTTCGAGGAATTGCTGGAAGATGCGGACAAGGGCGATGTGCCCATGCTGTTCACCCTGGGCAGCGCCTGGGCCGGTTACATTCAGCAGAACACCAGCGACTGGAATGCGGTGGCCGAACTGGGCCGCGTGGAAGCCATCATGGAGCGCGTAGTGGTGCTGGATGAGGGTTACCAGTATGGCCAGGCGCACATGTACCTGGGCGTGCTGAGCAGCATTCTGCCCGCTTCCCTGGGCGGCAAGCCGGACCAGGCAAAAGCCCACTTTGAGCAGGCCATGACCCTGTCAGAGGGCAAGAACCTGTTGGCCCCGGTGCTGTTTGCGGAAAAATATGCCCGTTTGGTGTTTGATCGTGAACTGCATGATAGCCTGCTGGAAGATGTCCTTACCGCTGATCCGCAGGTGCACGGTCTGACCCTGCAGAACACCTATGCGCAGGAGCAGGCCGAAGCCCTGCTCGCCGACGCTGACGATTATTTCTAGGAGTACTTATGCTGCGTCTTGCCACGATTCTGGTCGCGTTGTTGCCGGTCTGGGCTTCGGCCGCCAACACCCTGAAAATTTCCACCCTGTACCCGGACGGCACCACCATCGTCACCGGCCTGAAGGATGCAGGCAAAGAGATCGCTGAAAAGACCGAAGGGCGAGTCAAGCTCAAGGTGTATCCCGGCGGGGTGATGGGCGATGACCGGGCGGTACAGCGCAAGATTCGCATCGGTCAGCTCCACGGTCAGGTGGCCCAGGGCGGCGCCTTTGCCTCCGCCTACAAGGACAGCCAGATTCTCAACGTGCCACTGGCCTTCAACAACTACGACGAAGTGGACGCGGTACGCGCCGAACTGGACCCGGTGATTCAGCAGGGCCTGGAAGAGGGCGGCTGGGTCAGCTTCGGCCTGATCGACGGCGGCTTTGCCTATGTGATGTCGGAGAAGCCGGTGAAAAGCATTACGGATCTGCGCGATCAGAAGCTGTGGCTGCCGGCCAACGATGAAGGCTCCGCCAAGGCCGCCAAGGCGTTTGAGTTGTCGCCCATTCTGCTCAATATCGGTTCGGTGCTGACCTCCCTGCAGACCGGTGCGGTCAATGCCTTCGCGGCCCCGCCGGTGGCGGCCCTGACGTTGCAATGGTACTCGCGGGTGAACTACCTCACCGATATGCCATTGCTGTATACCTTCGGCACCCTGGGCATCCACGAAAAATTCTTCAAGCGACTCAGCGCCGAGGACCAGCAGGTAGTGCGTCAGGTGCTGGACAGCACCTTTGCCAAGCTGGATGCGCAAAGCCGTGAGGAAAACCTGAGTGCCTTCCAGGCGGTGAAACAGCAGGGCCTGGAAGTGGTCGAGCCCTCCCCGGAACAGCTGGCCGAATGGCGGGACTACGCCAAGCGCGCCACCGCAGAACTGGTGGAAGAGGGTGAAATTTCCCAGGGCATGCTGGACCGGCTTAACGCCATTCCTGTCTCTTATACACATCTCCGAGCCCACGAGACGGA
>OJAU01000612.1_pt1 | contig 13228 bp, 9 predicted proteins | sample 1589791 | NCBI WGS metagenome assembly OJAU01 (sample SAMN05416849, study PRJEB24817) | seawater metagenome | isolation source: Sea water | place: Canada:Atlantic | collected 2013-07 | reverse complement strand
AAAGCCGGAAACCTATTACCGCTTACGGCAGGTCTATTTTACCTTTGTCGATTTAGCCCGAACACCAGAGCGAATTATTTCTAATGAACTGAGAAGCCTTGACCGAGAAGTGTTAACGCAAGCGCTGTGTAATACCTCGATTGAATTTAAGCGGTATGTGTTAGCGGCATTACCAGCCAAATTAAGAGCTGGGATAATCAGTGAGTTAAAAGTCACTGAGCCTGATATTAGCCAAGACAGCGTTGAAATGTCGCGCCGTCGTGTGATTGCGACCATGCGTGATGTCATCAAGGAAGGGCGATTCTCAATGAGTGAACTGGCCGAAGTGAAACAGGGGTAAGCCGTAGTGTTTCGATTCTCTTTCAGTACGTTAGTTGGTTTTTTTGCAGGTATCGGTCTGTTTATGTTTGCCGTTGCCAGTGCAACAGAAAACCATGCAATATTTATTAGTTTATCGAGTTTTGGTTTGGTGTTTGGTAGCACCATGGCCGCCTCATTGATTAGTTATTCAACACTGGATGTGATCTGCGCATTGCGGAGCATGGTGCAAACATTTCTTCATGCGCCTACCTCTCAGCGACACATGCGTAGTTTGGTTAAGCGTTTTGTCGAGTGGTCAACCATCTATCGACAGGGCGGTATTGTTGCCCTTGAAGAGTCTTTAACCTCGGCGGAAAAGAAAGACGAATTTATACGAGCGGGAATAGACTTGATCGGTGCGGGGTATAAAAATCACGACATTCGAACCATGCTGACGGATCAAATGGATTGCACGTGGCAGCGTCAAACACTGGAATCAAAAGTGTTAAACACCATGGCTGTATATTCGCCGGGATTTGGCATGGTCGGTACCATTGTTGGTCTTATTATTATGCTTGATAATTTGAATGGCGACATGGCAGGCCTTGGAAAGGGCTTAGCATTAGCCTTGATTACTACTTTGTATGGCGTGTTATTAGCCAATTTATTCTTTAAACCGGCAGCAAATCAAGTCACTGAAAAACAAGAAACCATGTATTTTCGTCATCAATTGATTTCCGAAGGTTTTATTTTAATGTGTGAAAAGCGAGACGCTCTTTATATGCAAGATCGTTTAAATGCTTTCCTAAAGCCTTCTGCACGCGAGCAAATAGTTGCCGGAGAACTCTAATATGAGTCATGCGAATCGTCAGCGCGGATTGCGTCGTAGACGCCCGAGTTTTGATGATTCATCCAGCTCGTGGTTGGTAACTTATTCTGATGTCATCACATTACTATTAGCTTTCTTTGTCATGATCCTCTCAGTGTCTGATTTGAATCAGGGAAAAATTGAATCATTAAAAGAAGGGCTAGCGGAAATCATTTCTTCTGAGCAGCCGGCCACGCCATTTACTGACATAAAGCAAGGCTTGGATGATTATGTGGCGCAGCATGGCCTCGAAGAGCAGGTCTCAGTCACACTTGATCCTCAAGGCGTGCAGGTTGAATTTGCAAATGTTGCCTTATATGACTCAGGATCGGCCGATTTAAAATCAGGTGCGACGCCACTACTGCAAGAGCTTAGTCGTGTAATACGGGATGTTAGCCACGGCTCTCATACTATTGAGGTTGAAGGGCACACAGATGATTTGCCGATAGCAACCGCACAATTTCCATCCAATTGGGAATTGTCCGCTGCACGAGCGACTGGCGTCGTAAAGTACTTGCTCGCTTCGGGTATTGAAAAACAACGCCTTAAAGCATCTGGGTTTGCCGACAGTAAGCCGAAAGCAGATATTGAAGACGCCTCGCTTTCGGAGCAGCGTGAAGCGAACCGTCGGGTAGTGGTCAGTATTCGTCGGTACTGATTGCTCACACTCTTGTCATAATCCTTTCTTCTAAGTGTCATGAAATTGATCATGAATCGTCACTTTTCTCTTTTAGAGTTTGCCCCCGTCATTAAGCAAACAACCGAAAGAGAGACTTCAAATGACTTTCGCTAAAAATAAACTGAATAGAGCAATTATGCTTGCCATGTTAACGACCGGTTTAGCGGCCTGTGGTGCGGATGGTAAAGACGGAAAAGATGGTGTTAACGGAACTAACGGCGTTGATGGTCAAGCCAGCCAAGCACCGGGTGCGCCTGGAGCTGATGGTCAAGACGGCGCTGATGGAGCTGATGGACAAGACGGCGCTGATGGCCAAAACGGTGTTGCTGGACAGAACGGTGCAAATGGTCAGAACGGACAAAATGGCCAAGACGGTGCTGATGGCCAAGACGGTGTTGCTCTAGAGCCTCTAGACCCTACGGTACTTAAGCGTCTCGCAACTGCTCCTCTGGGAGCAGAGTTCACAGGTATGTACCTGAATGAAGATGGAGCATTCTTCCTCAACGTTCAGCATCCTTCTAGCGGTAACGACACTGCTGATAGCGAAGGTAAGACCTTCGATAAAGGTACTGTCGGTGCCATCGTTGGTGCAGATTTCAATGCATTAGGTAACATTGCTGAACTGGATCTTCCAGTGACTGATCTAGACAAAGAAGTGGTTCAGACCTCTGTTGGTATTTATCAGGCTCTGTTGCAGCAAACTGATGTGATGACAGACGGCACCAACGCCGGCGATATTATTGCGGCAGACGGAACGACGCTACTGAAAAACTCTAATGATCCCGACTTTAACGGTGCAGTCAGCGATGGTCAGGGTGGTTTCTATCTCTACACTAACTGGGAAGATCGCCCAGGAAGCATGAGTCGTATTCAGGTTTCTGGTTTAGGTACTACAGGTTACTCTTCTGTAGAAGCCGAAGGCATGTTGGATTTTTCAGATGTTGAAGGTACTTGGGTGAACTGCTTCGGGACAGTAACACCTTGGCAAACTCCTCTGTCAGCGGAAGAACTTTACTTCGACAATACTGCTAACTGGTACAGCATGAATGGCTCTCCAGTAGCTGTTGCGAACTATCTCGGTCACCCAACCGACGGTTCTGGTGCATGGGGCAACCCTTACAACTACGGCTACAATGTTGAGGTTGGTGTTGATGGCACGGCTATCGCGGCTAATGAAGCGGATGTAGTGGTTGAAAAGCGTTTTGCTCTCGGCCGTTTCTCGCACGAAAACGCTGTTGTAATGCCTGATCAACGTACGGTTCTGCAAAGTGACGACGGCTCTAACGTTGTCTTCTTTAAATTTGTGGCGGACGCAGCAGCAGACCTTTCCTCGGGTACATTATATGCCGCGAAAATGACTCAAGCGGCGAGTACATCTACGATCGCTGAAGCTGCCTTTGCTATTGAGTGGGTTGAGCTGGGTTCTGGTTCTGACAGCGATATTGCGACTTGGATTGCTGAATACGACGGCACCTACGCTGAAGCAAAACATATCACCGATCAGGAAATCAACGATTGGGCAGAAGCTAAGTCGAATTCGGATATAGATGGCAGCGGTTCAGTGGCTACCTCTCCGTTTGCTGATGATCGCGTTGCTTTCTTAGAAACTCGTAAAGCCGCTAAAGCACTTGGCGCAACGGCAGAGTTTAATAAGATGGAAGGTGTGAATATCAACTTCGATCTTGCGTCAGCGTGGTGGAACGATGGTGCAGCAGATGGCACTCAAACCTACGCTTACATGGCCATGTCAACCATTGGCTCAGGCATGACTGATACCTCGGGTGATATTCAAATCGAAGATGATAACGCCTCTTGTGGTGCGGTTTATCGCATGAAGCTTGTTGAAAATAATGGTCTTGTTGATGTTGCGGCCATGGTGCCTGCGATCGTTGGCGGCCCTTACTTCGGCAGCCGTGCGGTTAACGAATGTGATGTAAACAACATCTCAAACCCAGATAACCTTGTCATTATGAATGATGGTCGTGTTTTGATTGGCGAAGACACGGGCAATCATGAAAACAACATGATTTGGTTATTTAATGATCCTGCAATCTAATCACTTTATTGTGTGATTTCTACAGGGGGCTTCGGCCCCCTTTTGTTGTATCTTGTGGAAAAATATTATGAAAAATTTACTGTTGCCATTGATCTTCGTTGCGCTGGCGGGCTGTTTTAATCAGGGTGATGAGGCTGTATCTGAGACAGCAGAAAATAACTCGTCAATTATGACTAATCCGTTAGACAAAGCGTCAGAAGTCGCTAACGGTGATGATGTGGTGAATCCTATTGATGTGGTTGATGAAGACACTCACCAAGAGCAACTCACGTCAAAAGCAAGCTATCCTTTGTTTACTGAAGAATCAAACCTCGCCGTGAATAAAGAGGCCGTTATTCCGCCTCAGTGTTACACAAAGCATGAAGGGCAGCATAATCCTTGCATGATTTGTCATCAAAACTATGCCTATAAGTCACGGCCAAATTACATGTTTGATGCAGGCCTTCAATCGGCATATGAATTTTCAGATTACGGCTTCAGTAACCGTTGGGATAATCTCTTTGAAGACAGAACTGAAAGAATATCAGCGATAGATGACAGAGAAATCCTCGAATATATCAATCAGGATAACTACAGCCCATTGATTGAAAACCTGAAAGCGACGGAAGAGTGGACAGGTCCGGTTCCAGAATTAGAAAATCTTCATCTGGGAGCCGAAGCATTTGACGATAATGGAATAGCGAAAGATGGGAGCCACTGGGTCGCATTTAATTATAAGCCACTTCCGAGTACGTTCTGGCCTACGAATGGTTCAACCGATGATGTCATGATTCGTTTGCCATCGGATTTCCGTGAGTCGCAGTGCGGTGACAAGAGCTATTCCAGGGATGTATATATGATTAATCTGTCATTGCTGGAAATGAGCTTTCAGGAACTGGATTCCATATCTGTTCCGTCGGTGGATGAAAACGCTGTCTGTGTCGACGTGAACAGAGACGGTGTGCTCACTGCGGGTGTAACAGAGGTGAAAGCACGGGATACCTTTGTGGGTAAGGCATCCACTATCAATGTAGAGCATATGTTGTATCCGCAAGGGACTGAGTTTATTCACAGTGTTCGTTACGTCGGCATTGCTGAGAACGATGAAATCGTTATTCCACCGCGTATGAAAGAACTGCGTTATATGGTGAAGACGAATTTTTATTCTGATGCCTGGCTTGAGTCAGCTTATGGTAATGAGCAACAGGAAAAAATTGATGGTCTCTTACCGAAGTATGTATACCGGGAGGAGGGGTCCTCGAACGAGTTTGGTTGGGAACTACTTGGCTTTATCGAGGATGCAAAAGGTCGCCTGAGACTTCAGGACAGGGAAGAAACACATTTCTGTATGGGCTGCCACACCACGGTAGGGTCAACGATAGACCAGACATTCGCCTTCGCCCGCAAGGTTACAGGCGCTGACGGCTGGGGATATATTGACACGCGAGGTATGAAGGACGCGCCGAGTAAGGCATGGCAGGACAATGAAATTCTGGAATACTTCAAAACTGTGGGTGGTGGTGATGAGTTCCGCCAGAATGAAGAAATGCTGGATAAATGGTTCAATGCGGACGGTTCGGTAAAAGAAGAAGCGGTGAAGGCGGCCGATGTCTATACCCTTATCGCCCCCAGCCGTGAACGTGCTCTAGCACTCAATAAAGCCTATCGCACCATCGTAGAAGACCAGGACTTTCACTACGGGCGGGATGCCAATATTAAGCCAGCCGTTAACGTATATCGCGAGGTAAATGAGAGTAGCCCTGTGTTGCCAGGTGAAAAAACGCGAGCATACGATATACGTCTTCGCTGGGACTGATGTTGGCGGTAAGCGTTTCAACCACTTAAGTAATCCACTGTTTGGCTTGTTATCATGTCATGCAGTGGATTTTTATTTTTAGAATCTCAATCTGATATGAGAACCGTGTTTCTGATGAGGCTAGCTTTTCAATGATACAAGCCCTGATACGTCCCGTTTTTATTGCTGCAGCAACCACATTGGTGGCTTGCAGTAGCGTCGACTACGCAAACACATCTGATTCCCCAGTTAACCGGGACGAGAAGATAGTACCGGTCAGTAACGCCTGGTTTGTCGATGCAACAGCGACGCTGGATAAGCGATCTGAGGCACTGGGAGCCATGCCACAGGCCAAAAACATCATCTTGTTTGTCGGTGATGGGATGGGGGTCTCTACTGTCACTGCTGCGCGTATCTATGCAGGCCAGCAGCAAGGAATGAGTGGCGAGGAATACCAGCTTAGCTTTGAGAAAATGCCATTTACTGGCTTGAGTAAAACCTACAACGTCAATGCGCAGACGCCGGATTCCGCGGGTACGATGACGGCGATGATGTCGGGTGTTAAGACGGATGCTGGAGTGATTGGTCTGGCCGAAACTGCGGAGCGAGGCAAATGTCACCGACCGGAAGACGAAGTACCTTCGGCGCTCCTGCTGGCAGAACTTGCCGGCATGAATACCGGCATAGTGACAACCGCACGACTGACTCATGCGACTCCAGCGGCGACGTATGCATATTCGTCAGAGAGAAATTGGGAAGATATTTCCGGTATGTCTGAGGGGGCAATCGCAGCGGGTTGTGAAGACATCGCCTCACAGTTTGTGAGTTTTAAAGAACGTGCCGAAGCACAGTATGGGGTAAGTCTGGATGGTATAGATGTTGCGTTCGGAGGCGGTCGCCGTCATTTTTTACCTGCGCAAGTGAATGCCAACACTACGGATGCACGCAGTGATATTGAAGGCGATCGCACTGATGGCAGAAATCTGATTGAAGAGTGGCAAGCTCAATATCCAGAAGGCACCGTTGTGATTGATGAAAATGGATTTAATAATGCTTTAGAAATGCCTGTCCTTGGATTGTTCGAAGAAGCTCATATGCGTTTTGAGGCTGATAGAAAGAAGGATACCGCTGGTGAGCCTTCCCTAAGCGCAATGACTGAAAAAGCGATTAAATTGTTATCTGGTAGCGATAAGGGATTTTTTTTAATGGTCGAGTCAGGGCGTATTGATCATGCTCATCACGCAGGGAATGCATTTAACGCACTGAATGAAACGCGTGAGTTGTCGAATGCGGTTGAGGTTGCTCAAGCTTTAACGTCGGAAGATGACACGCTAATTATCGTCACCGCAGACCATAGCCATGTATTTACGATCGCAGGTTATCCAAAACGCGGTAATCCTATTCTGGGTAAGGTGGTTGCTCCGGGTGAGACTGAGCCGACCCAAGCGGGTGACGGCTTACCTTATACAACATTAGGTTATATGAACGGGCGCGGGCATCATCACCTTGGTGATGAGACGGATGCCGATGCTGTTTATGAGGAACCAGTCAATGTTGGACGTCAGGATATCTCTGAATTAAATACAGAAGCAGTGGGATACCATCAAGAAGCATTAATTCCACGCAGCTCCGAAACTCATGGCGGTGAGGATGTTGCTATTTATGCGAGTGGGCCTGGTGCTCCCTTGGTATCCGGAGTGAATGAGCAGAATGTGATTTTTCATGTGATGAATCGAGCGGCGTCTTTAACAGAAAAAGCCGCTGCTCGATTGGCCGAATCAAACATCGTTAAAGACTGATTAGTCTTTAACGATTTTATAACAGGGTTGGTAATCGCCGCTAATTTTCATGCGGCCATGATCGACCATGGCTCTGAGTAGTCGATCCATTCCTTCTAGAATATCTTTATCGCCGTGAATTTCGTAAGGGCCGTGCTCACGTACTAATTCAACCCCATCGGCTTTAACATTACCGGAGACAATTCCAGAAAATGCTCGGCGCAAGTCAGCGGCCAAGTGATGTTTTTTCTGAGAATGGCTGAGTTTTAATGCCTTCATATTTTCGTGGGTTGGTTCAAAAGGTACCTGAAAATCCGGTGCTACCGTCAGTGACCAGTTGTAAAAGAAGGCATCGTTATTTTCACGCCGAAAACTACGAACATGTTTAATGCCTTGGTTCATTACTCGTGCAACTTCAACGGGGTCATTAATAATTAATTGATAACGATCTTGAGCACTTTGACCCAATGTATCGCCAATAAAGCGATGGATATCATGAAGGTAATCGCGAGTTTCTTCAGGCCCTGTAATGATGAGTGGATAAGGCAGGTTGGCGTTATCTGGGTGCGATAATACACCTAAAATATAGAGAATTTCTTCAGCCGTGCCTGGCCCTCCGGGGAAAATAATAATTCCATGAGCTAAACGCACAAAAGCTTCTAAGCGTTTCTCAATATCAGGAAGGATGACCAATTCATTCACAATTGGATTCGGTGACTCGGCTGCAATAATTCCCGGTTCTGTTATACCAATATAACGACCATTGCGAATATGCTGTTTCGCATGACCGATGGTTGCGCCTTTCATTGGGCCTTTCATTGCACCGGGACCACAGCCCGTGCCAATATCCATGCCGCGTAAACCGAGCTCGTAGCCAACTTCTTTGGTGTATTGGTATTCATTCGGTGGAATTGAGTGCCCGCCCCAGCAAACGACAAGTTTAGGCTCAACGTCAGGCTGTAATAAATTGGCGTTACGTAGCAAGTGGAAAACAGCATTAGTGATGTCTTGGCTATTCGTTAAATCAAAACGGTGTGCCTGCAAAATAGATTCTTGAGCGTATAAAATATCGCGTAATACCGAGAATAACTGCTCGCGTACACCACGAATAATTTGATTATCAACAAAGGCTCCGTGGGGTGCGCCAGATAGCCTTAATACAATGCCACGCTCTTCTTGCTCCACTGTGATTTTGAATTTTCGGTAATCTTCTTCAAGACGAGTGTAATCGTCTTCTTGGCTACCGGCTGATAATACGGCGAATGCACAGCGGCGAAGAAGTTCGTACGATGCGCTACCGACATCAGCGAGTTTTTGAATTTCGTATTGAGAGAGCACTCTCATGTGTGTTCTGGGGTGAATTAGTTCGTAATCTTTAGCCAATGAATATGACTCCTAGTCAATTCGAGCCTGTGATCAGGCGGTTTTTCTTATTTGCTAGGCCCACAACTCTAAGGGGCCGTAATCACTCATTAGTCGTAGTAAATCACTACGAGTAATAATGCCTGTAAGTTGGTTATCTTGGTTAATAACAGGCAAAGCGCCAATGTGATAGTCACATAATAACCGGGCTGTTTGACGTATGTCTGTGTTGTCGCGCACACAGTAAACAGGGCGAGCAGCAATGCTTATGACAGCGCTTTTCGGACTGGCTGCTTTTAACGCTAATGCCTTCAGTATAGCTCTGTCTGAAATGATCGCTTGCAGTTCGGCGGTGTTTGAAATAATGGGGAGGTGATGAATGCTGTGGGTCTGCATTTTTTCAAAGGCGTCTTCGATCGACGTATTCGGTCCGGCGGTATGCAGTTCATGCTCCATGATGTCACCGGCAAACGCGACCGCTTGAGGTTCGTGTTCTTGTTCAGTGTACTGTTCTATTTTTTGATGCGCCTGCTTGGTAGAACTTGTGGTGGTGTTTGCATCAATAGCGCCGGTTGGCGGTGTTGCACGAACAGCCTGAACACGGCGGCGGGGAGTTGAAAGGGGCGTTTCAATGCGCCGCCCCATATCAAAAACGATTAATCCCATAAGTACCTCAGACGTATCGACTGAGCAGAGTCATGGCTGCTCAGATGTACTCTTCGATGGAGTCTAGGCGTCCAAGAATGGTGTCGGTATAACGCATGACAAGAAAGGGAACTAGCTTCGCTGTGTTGTCTGTCGCAGCACGCTCTATGAACAACCATTGACTGCGAATTTTGTTCATCTGCTTCTGTGCTTCCGGCGAGGTAAGCTTGCCCTGTAATTCAGTAATGCCGCGCTCGAATTGCTTACAGACTACCGCGATATCTACTTGATCAATCGTTAGTGGAGCACCCATCGATGAGGCGGCACGTTCAATGTAACGTTCAACTACATCCAGCATTAATGCCTTCTGCTTACGCTGCCATAACTCGAGGTCGTTTAAGCTGACCTCATTGTCGAGCAGAATAATTTCGGAAAGGCTTTCCATTTCACTTAGCAAAGAGCGCTGAGATTTGCGCATCAAAGTCACAACTTGAAGTTCAGGATAATTACTTTCACGGACTTCGTTGATGTTCTGATCAAGCAGGCGATTAAATTCGATCCAGTGTCTGGCCATACCTTCCTGATAGGACACATACTCATTACCAAGGCTAAGTATTAAATCCGAATGTTGCTGACGCACTTTGCTACGATGACCGAGAAGCTCAGCAACGAGTTGCGGGTTTCCCTCATCGGCTTGTACATGATAATACTTCAGCAATAGGGTTTTGACGTTCGTGGAAAGCTCGAATAGGCTTTGCTCGGTGTCTGGCCCTGTCGCATATGCGGGGACGCTGATAAACAAAGTGAGTATTAGCGTTCTAAGGAGTAACATAGGTCCATCTCTGTGTGTGCCTGAACATGTGTGAATTATTAGAAGTTGACCATGTAAACCACGTGGTTGCAAGGGCATTAACCGTCGCTATTGAGTTGTCTATCACATTATGGAAAGAGTATTTCGTTTGACCATTTCTTGCCCTGACCGGGTGGGTATCGTTGCCAAAGTAGGCCAGTTTTTCTCTGGGCATGGGGGCTGGATCGTTCAAGCCAACCATTATTCAGACCCAGTAAACGGTCGTTTCTTCATGCGTCACTGTATTCGTGAGGACTCTCTGCCCTTTGATTTAGAGGGGTTAAAGCAGGCCTTCTCACCCATTGCTGATGAATTTGGCATGAACTGGCAAGTATGCGATAGCGGTTTGCCAAAGAAGGTTATTTTGATGGCGAGTAAGCAAAGCCACTGCTTGGTGGACCTTCTGCATCGCTGGCACAGCAAAGAACTCGACTGCGATATTCCGTGCGTGATCTCAAATCATGATGACCTGCGCTCACTCGTTGAATGGCATGGTATTCCGTATTTTCACGTGCCTATGGATAAAGACAATAAAGCCGAGCACTTCCGACGTGTGAATGCCATTGTTGAAGAGCACAAAGCCGACACGATTGTATTAGCACGCTACATGCAGATTCTTCCGCAAGAGCTGTGTGAAAAATACGTCGGCCAAATCATAAACATACACCATAGCTTTTTACCCTCATTTGCCGGTGCAAAGCCGTACCATCAGGCCGCCGAGCGTGGTGTAAAGTTGATAGGTGCCACCTGTCATTACGTGACAGAAGAGCTGGATGCAGGGCCAATTATTGATCAAGACGTGATTCGCATCAGTCATAACGATACCGTCGATGACATGGTGCGTTTAGGCAAAGATGTTGAGAAGTCAGTGCTGGCGCGTGGGGTGCGGAGTCATTTAGAAGACAGAGTCCTACTTCACGGTAACAAGACCATCGTCTTTTAGAGCTAGCTGCATTGCCACAACGGCGTTAAAAATCTTCTCAAAATGCTCATTTACTTCAGTAAACTCCGCTTTTTCGAAGATTTTTGCCTTGTGGTGGCTGCTTCGCTGACGCTCTAACTCAATGAGCTAGCTCCGTTGGCTGGATGAAACCGAATGCGCCGAGAAGAGAGGATCGTAAGGAGATACCTCTCCTTACACGGGGCCGGGGGCGGAGCCCCGATAACTGCTGCCCTCTTTGGTGGACTGCGTCCCCCGGGCGGACGGCCCATCCCCCTGCTTCGCGCTTTTCTGGGCCGAACGTCCGATATTTACTGGATTTTTCGGTAACCGGCTCCGGCGGACATCCATGTCCGTATGGAGCCTCGTTCGGCATCCTGCCTCACGTTACCTGCAAATCTAACGTAAATTCCGGCGGCCCCAGAGGCGCATAACTTCCCCGCGATACCGTTATTTTGAGAAGTCGTGCCGGGCAGTCCATTAATGAGTAGGCAAACTAGCTTTAGATCAATTCCCTGATTTGTGATTTTACGTCTTAACCGCAGTTAGTTTTAAAATTCGACTTCGCGGACTTTCCTTTAATCGGCATGCGTGCGGCGCCAGACAACAAAGTTATTCTGCGGCCTTTAGAGCAAAACCTTACCCCGGAGCGATACAAAAAATGGATACTTCACAAGATCGCTCCGGGGCGGATTGTTTTGCGTGCCGCATAATGACTGCCGTTGGCTGGATGAAGCCGGATGCGCCGAGAAGAGAGGATCGTAAGGAGAAACCTCTCCTTGCATGGGGCCGGGGGCGGAGCCCCGAAAGGGACTTGAGTTTGAGAAGTGAATTTAAGAGCTGAGCTGTAAAGAAACACGATTGAATTAATGAAGTAGCATGGAGTGTCGCACTGTAATTCCAAGCGATGCGACAGCAACGGACACTGCCGGTCTTTTTGAATTGAATTCCGTCAAAACCTGTCTGACGGACAAAAGATGTGATGCAGGCACGCTAATTGCTCAATACCTATCAATGACGGTTTTCCGCCAGTTTTTTGGTGGTTTGATGAGGTATTTATGGCGACTGCTGCACTGAGTTCTAATCTGGTTGATCAAAACCCGCTTGATCCAACCGAGTTGAAGCGCGCATTTCATATGTTTAATGAGATGTCACAACAACTCTCTGACTCGTATGCATTCCTCGAAGGAAAGGTTGAGCAGCTCAGTGGTGAATTAGCCACGGTCTCCGCTCAACGTATGCAAGAATTGGCAGAAAAAGAACGCCTTGCTGATCGCATGGAAAGCCTTTTACAGATGTTGCCAGCAGGTGTGTTGTTGCTGGATTCAAACGGTGTGGTTGTACAAAGTAATTTGGCCGCAGACGACTTGTTGTTGCCAGCTTCTGGGTTTTCCACACTGGTAGGAGAGCGCTGGCGTAATCTAATTAAACAGTGCTTTAAACCACGTCGTGATGATGGTCATGAAATTTCTTTAGTGGATGGCCGTCGTGTGAGTTTACGTACAGCGGCAATGGTGAATGAAGGCGGGCAGTTGATTCTGCTCACTGACATGACAGAAACGCGTGCCTTACAGGCGCAATTATCACAGCACGAACGTTTATCTGCGATGGGCAAAATGGTGGCTTCGCTGGCTCATCAAATTCGTACGCCTTTAGCGGCGGCTACCTTGTACGCGGGCCATTTATCCAATAATGCACTGGCTGAAGATCATCGATTACGCTTTGCTGGAAAGCTGCAAGAGCGCCTGCATCATCTCGAAACTCAAGTTCGCGATATGTTGATTTTTGCTCGTGGTGAAGCGCCATTAAATGATGATTCAACGGTAACGGAATTGCTTGAAGGCATTACCGCCGCGATGGAAGTTCCTCTGGCCCAGTATCAGGCTAAATGCGAGTTTGACATTCAAATCCCTAACGCAACCTTGATGTGCAATCGCGACTCCTTAATCCTGTCTCTTATACACATCTCCGAGCCC
>OJAU01000606.1_pt1 | contig 13542 bp, 9 predicted proteins | sample 1589791 | NCBI WGS metagenome assembly OJAU01 (sample SAMN05416849, study PRJEB24817) | seawater metagenome | isolation source: Sea water | place: Canada:Atlantic | collected 2013-07 | reverse complement strand
ATTGGCTTTAACAATTCTTGTTTCCGCTTTAACAATTCTAGCGTTGGCTTTAACACTTCTTGCGTCCGCACTTATACTATTACCTTCCGCTTTCAATTATAATAAAAAGTACAATTCGTGTATGCCTGGTGCGCAAACAAAAAAAGAGGCTGAAATCAATCAGCCTCTTTTCATTTAAAATATGCTTGTAGCTTACGCCAAAGAAACTCTCTTAAAGCCTACAATTTCTACATCGCCATACGTTTTTACGTAATCTGCAACGCTCTTTTTGTCGTCCTTAATAAAGTTCTGGTCAAGCAACGCTTTTTCGTGGTCAAGCGTAGTGTTATCGCTGATGAAGCGCTCCAATTTCCCCGGAAGGATTTTGTCCCAGATTTGCTCTGGCTTGCCTTCAGCTTTCAATTCAGCTTTTGCGTCAGCTTCGGCCTGTGCCAAAACTTCAGGAGTCAATTGCGCTCTTGAAATGAATTTGGGAACGTTCTTAAGTGTCTTGCCCAAACGGCCCAACTCAATATTGTCTTTCTCGATAGCTGCAATACGCGCTTCAGTTTCAGATTCTACAAAAGCAGGATCAAAGTCTTTGTAAGAAAGGGTAGTAGCACCCATAGAAGCCACTTGCATAGAAACATCTTTTGTCAATTCCTCAGCATTATCAACGGCTTTTGAAAGACCAGTTAAAGCAGCAATCTTGTTTACGTGAACGTACGAACCTACAAATGGAGCTTCCAAAATTTCGTAACCGCCTATTTCTATTTTCTCGCCTATAACACCAGTTTGCTCAGTCAATTTTTCAGCAACGGTCATTCCGCCAAAATCTGCAGCCAAAAACTCCTCTTTTGAGGATGTGTTAAGTGCAATCTCGGCCATTTTATTTGCCATTTCAACGAAAGAATCGTTTTTGGCAACAAAGTCGGTTTCACAATTCAAGGAAATAGCCACACCTTTGGTGTTGTCGCTATTTACTTTTGCAGTAGCAACACCTTCGCTAGAGTCGCGGTCTGCTCTTTTTTCTGCAATTTTCTGTCCTTTCTTTCTAAGGATAGATATTGCTTCTTCCATATTTCCGTCTGCCTCAACCAATGCCTTTTTACAGTCCATCATTCCGGCGCCGGTGGCTTGTCTTAGTTTATTTACTTCTGCGGCTGTTATGTTTGCCATTTTTATAAATTTTTAAGTTTAATATTAAAAAAAGTCGTTCAATTTTATTTCAGCAAAGAAAAGAACCAAACGACTTTTAGATTTTAAGATAAAGTTATTATTCTTCTTCGTTAAGAACTTCTTTCTTTGATTTTTGACGCACAGGCTGCTTTGCCTCTTTCATATCTTCTACGTCTTCTTCGTCAGTTGAAGGAACTTCGGCTTTTACTTTTTTAGCTTCTTTCTCCTTTTTGGGAGCTTTGGCTTTTTTTGCCATTCCTTCTTCATCATCGCTATCGTCATCACTACCAGCTTTTCTTTCAGAAAGCCCTTCAATAATAGCTTCAGAAACAAAACTCATAATGCTTTCGATAGATTTTGAAGCATCATCATTAGATGGGATTACGTAATCAATAACGCGTGGGTCACTGTTGGTATCAACCATTGCGAAGATCGGGATGTTCAATTTCATAGCTTCTGCAACCGCAATGTGCTCACGGGTTGTGTCAACCACAAAAAGTGCTGCGGGAAGACGGCTCATATCAGAAATGGAACCTAAGTTCTTTTCCAATTTAGCACGAAGACGATCTACAGCCAAACGCTCTTTCTTTGAAAGGGTGTTGAAAGTTCCGTCCTGCTTCATTCTATCAATAGAAGCCATTTTCTTAACGGCCTTACGGATAGTCACAAAGTTGGTAAGCATACCGCCAGGCCATCTTTCAGTGATGTAAGGCATGTTTGCGTTCTTTGCTTTTTCAGCAACAATGTCTTTTGCTTGTTTTTTGGTAGCTACAAAAAGGATTTTGCGTCCACTGGCCGCAATTTTCTTTAGGGCCTCATTGGCCTCCTGGATTTTTGCAGCGGTCTTGTAAAGGTTGATAATGTGGATCCCGTTGCGCTCCATATAGATATACGGGGCCATGTTTGGGTTCCATTTGCGGGTTAGGTGGCCAAAGTGCACACCAGCTTCAAGTAAGTCTTTTACTTCTACTTTTTTTGCCATTTTTGTTTTAGTTTACGTTCTGTGAAAGGATAGCAACCGCTTCTAAAATTGAATTTGGTTTAGATGCTAAACTAACTCCGCCAAAGACGGATAACAGCTTTTTTAATTAATAATGAATATGAACTTTTCAACTTTAATTGGGTATCCCCAAAGAGATACCCAATCTAGTTGAGTAATATTAACGTTTAGAGAACTGGAATTTCTTACGAGCTTTCTTCTGTCCGAATTTCTTACGCTCTACCATTCTTGGATCTCTTGTAAGTAAACCTTCTGGTTTTAAGATGCCGCGATTTTCGTCGTTAAGTGTGCACATAGCGCGAGAAATAGCAAGACGAATTGCTTCTGCTTGGCCTGTAATTCCACCGCCAAATACATTTACACTAATGTCGAAAGTAGTTTCGTTATCTGTAAGTACTAAAGGTTGTTTTACTTTATATTGAAGTGTTCCAGTTGGAAAATAGTTTTCCAACTCACGCTTGTTGATGCTAATGTTTCCTTTACCTTCTTTAAGGTAAACACGTGCAACAGCGGTTTTTCTTCTACCTATTTTGTGAATTGTCTCCATTACTTGTTGTCGTTAAAGTTAATAGCTCTAGGTTTTTGTGCCTCTTGTCCGTGGTTTGCATCTGCATAAACTTTTAAGTTTCTGAAGATATCTGCGCCCAGTTTGTTTTTAGGAAGCATTCCTTTTACTGCTTTTTCAACAAGCCTTGCAGGGTCTTTTTTGTACATTTCTGTAGCGGTAAGACTTCGCTGCCCACCAGGATAACCTGTGTGGCGAATGTAGGTTTTATCGGCCCATTTGTTACCAGTAAGGTTAATTTTACCAGCGTTAATAATAATTACGTTGTCACCGCAATCTACGTGTGGGGTGAAACTTGGTTTGTGCTTACCGCGAAGTAATTTAGCAACTTCGCTTGCAAGACGACCCAATGCTTGCCCGTCCGCATCTACCAGTAACCATTCCTTTACAACGGTTGCCTTATTGGCAGATACTGTTTTGTAACTTAATGTATCCATTTAGTCTTTGTCAATTGTTAATAAATCATTGTTTTCTCACCCTAAAACAAAACCTATTTTGTCTAAGAGGGGTGCAAATGTAGTGTTATTTATTTGAAAAGCAAGGGGTGACAATTAATTTTTCTTTTGAAAAATGACTCAAGACCGCTGTGCTGAAAGACAAAAGACATATGACTAATAAAAAAAAGAATTATGAATACAGAATAATGAATGCAGAGTTATGAATTTGGAGCTAAAAGGTGATGAGTCGATTTCGATTTCGATTTCGATTTCGATTTCAATTTCAATTTCCCTCTTACTCCAAAGTCACAATCAAATCATCCTTCATTACCATCGTTCCCGGTTTTAAAGAAATTGATTTTACTTTTCCAGCTTTGTTCGCCGTAATTGTGCTTTCCATTTTCATGGCTTCAATAATAAAAAGGTGATCGTTCTTTTTTATTTCCTGCCCTTTTTTCACCAAAATTTTATACAAACTTCCTTGTAGTGGAGCACCGTATTGATTGCTGTCTTGCGGATCTACTTTTACGTGAACTTCTTTTTCCACTTTAATAGATTTGTCTTTAATTTCTATAAAACGGTTTTCACCATTTACTGAAAAGAATACAATACGAACTCCATCTTCATTGGGAATTCCTACAGAAAGCAATTTTACAATAATAGATTTTCCGGGTTCCAATTCTATAATAGCTTCCTCCTGAAGCTTCATTCCATAAAAGAAATTTTCAGTAGCTAAAATGGCCACATTGCCGTATTTTTTATATTTTTCGTGGGCATCTTCAAAAACACGGGGATATAAACTATACGATAGAAAATCTTCAAATTCTATGGGTCGGGTAAATCCTTGCTGAAACTTTTTTCTGAATACTTTAAATTCTGAATCAAAATCTATCGGCTCCAAATGGGCATTGGGCCTATCGGTATAAGAGGTGTTGTTCTTCAGAATTATTTTTTGAAGTTCTTTTGGAAAGCCACCCAAAGGTTGTCCTAAATCGCCTTTAAAGAAATTAATTACAGATTCTGGAAACGAAATGGCTTCGCCGCGCTGCATTACATCTTCGGGCGTAAGGTTATTGGTTACCATAAAAATAGCCATATCGCCCACTACTTTTGAGCTTGGCGTAACTTTTACCAGATTTCCGAACATTTCGTTTACCTGCGCGTACATTTTTTTTACTTCGTGAAAGCGATCACCCAAACCGAGGGCTTCGGATTGTGGACGTAAATTTGAATACTGCCCCCCGGGAATTTCATGATGGTAAACCTCAGCAGTTCCCGCTTTTAAGCCAGATTCAAACGGATAATATTTTTCACGAACATCTTCCCAATAATTTGAAAATTCGTTCAATTTATTAATATCGAATTTATTTTCGCGCGGTTGGTTGCGCATCATTTCAACTATTGAATTAAAGTTGGGTTGGGAGGTAAGTCCCGAAAGCCCGCCCAAGGCCACATCTACCACATCTACCCCCGCTTCAATGGCTTTTAAATAGGTGGCAGATTGAATGGAGGAAGTATCGTGCGTATGCAAATGCAACGGAATTTTTACCGTGTTTTTTAACGCTGCAACAAGTTCTGCCGCGGCATACGGTTTTAAAAGACCCGCCATATCTTTAATGGCAATCATATGCGCGCCTGCATTTTCCAGATCTTTGGCGAGTTGGGTATAGTATTTTAAAGTGTATTTTGTTTCTTTCGGATCGAGAATATCGCCGGTATAACTAATGGCGGCTTGCGCAATGCCGCCCGTTTTATTGCGAACGTAATTTATGCTCGGCTCCATGGCTTTTACCCAGTTTAACGAGTCGAAAATTCTGAAAATGTCTATTCCGTTTTCCCAGGAGGTTTCAATAAATTTTTCGATTAAATTATCGGGATAGGCTTTATAACCCACGCCATTTGAACCACGAAGTAACATTTGGAAAAGTATATTCGGCATCAATTTGCGAAGCTCGCGTAATCGTGTCCACGGACTTTCATTTAAAAACCGAAGGCAGACATCAAAAGTAGCGCCGCCCCACATTTCAATACTAAAAGTGTTGGGATGGTTTTTAGCAAAACTTTCTGCAACTTGCAACATATCGTAACTGCGCATACGAGTTGCGAGCAGGGATTGATGCGCATCGCGGATGGTTGTATCTGTATAATGAATTTTTTTATCTTCCTTTAACCAAAGGCAGAATTTCTCTGGTCCCAGTTCGGTGAGCAGATCTTTTGTGCCTTTCGGAAATTCTTTCTCGGCTTCAAACTTTGGAATTTTTGGTGTTCTAAAAATTCTGTTTTTATCAAAAGTTTTTACGTCCGGATTACCATTTACTATTACTTCACCTAAATAATTTACAATTTTTGAAGTGCGATCCTGTGGTAATTTTATATCGAAAAGTGAAGGAGTATTGGCAATAAAATTAACGGTCGCTTTTCCGTCCTTAAACGTTTCACTATGTATTACATTTTGAAGAAAGTGAATGTTTGTTTTTACTCCGCGAATACGAAATTCGCGTAGAGCACGCGACATTTTTCGTACCGCGCCGTCTAACGTTCTGCCGTGCGCCGAAACTTTAACGAGCATAGAGTCAAAAAACGGACTAACGCTGTACGATTGGTAAATACTTCCGGCATCTAGCCGAATTCCCATTCCGCCAGCACTTCTGTAGGTTGTAATGGTTCCGTAATCTGGGGTAAAATTGTTTTCGGGATCTTCGGTAGTTAATCGGCATTGCATGGCGAAACCATAGGTTGCAAGCGATTCCTGATCGTAAATTTTAATTTGTTTGTCTGAAAGTTTATACCCGCCGGCAATAAAAATTTGCGTTTTTATAAGGTCTATTCCCGTTACCATTTCGGTAACTGTGTGTTCTACTTGAATGCGCGGATTTACCTCGATAAAGAACACATTATCGTCTTTATCTACCAAAAATTCTACGGTACCTACATTGTTGTATTTTACCTCTTCTGCAATTTTTAAAGCGTATTTATAAAGAGCATCTTTTACTTTTTTTGAAACGTTATACGAAGGCGCAACTTCAATAACTTTTTGGTGCCTTCTTTGTACAGAGCAATCGCGTTCAAACAAATGGCGAATGGTACCGTGGTTATCTGCCACAATTTGCACTTCTAAATGCTTGGGATCTTCCACATATTTTTCGAGAAACATTGTGTCGTCTCCAAATGCGTTAAGCGATTCGCTTCGGGCAGATTCAAAATTATTTTTTAGATCGTCGTTATTTCTAACAATACGCATGCCGCGTCCACCACCACCGGAAGCCGCTTTCAACATTAATGGGTAGCCAATGGTAGCTGCTTCAGAAAGTGCAACTTTAAGTGAAGTAAGTTTTTTTGTATTGCTTTTTATAATGGGAACATTGCATTTTTCGGCAATTTTTTTGGCGGTAATTTTATCGCCCAAAGCGTCCATAACCTTCGGGTCTGGCCCTATAAATACCAGTCCGTTTTTTGCGCAATTTCGGGCAAATTCAGAGTTTTCGGATAAAAATCCGTATCCGGGATGAATGGCATCTACGCCTTTAGATTTTGCCAATGCAATTATGGCATTACCGTCTAAATACGGTTTTAAAGGTTGGTCGTTTTCGCCAATTTGGTAAGATTCGTCAGCTTTGTAACGATGTTGCGAATAGCGGTCTTCGTAAGTGTAAACGGCAACTGTTTTTAAATTTATTTCTGAACAAGCGCGTAAAACTCGAATGGCTATTTCGCCACGATTAGCAACCAACACTTTTTTAATTTTCATGGATACGGTTTTTTAAAATTTTAAATAAGGCGTTAAAGTTAGCAATTGCACAATTGTATAAAGAATAATAAATAAATAACTATAGAACCTATTACGACAATCAAGTTTTGGGGAGTAAGAAAAGTGTAAAAATATAAAACTATGAGAGTATATATGGGTTTTCACTTTTATAATTCCGAATAACAAAATCTAGCGCACTTTGTAATACCTCGCCCATATTTTGTGCTTTTTTAAATTTTATATCGCCAGTTAACTCAAAGAGCTCCATTTTTAATTGTTTCATTTTTTCGGGTGGTGCAATCTTATCTTTCTTCATACAGGCCATGAGCCCTTTTAAGCGTTTTTTCATACTGGTGGCGCGCTTAGCCAACAGCGATCTTTCTTCATTAATGTATTGGTCTATGGATGCTTGTTGTAAAAGTTCGGTGGTCATTGCCACCAGCTTGTTGTTTTCCTTCAAAAATTGTGGTTTGTAAACTTTTGAATTTCCTTCATAACTCTGTTGGTCAAAATCTATGGCGCGAATTCGGTACTGAATACGGTCAAAATCGTGGGTTAAAACCATTACGTAATTATACGAACGCATATCGCCCAATAATCGCACAAAGCAACGTTCGTTAAATTTCACGAACTCTTTAGCAATTTCCATTTTATCGCGATGGGTGCAATTTTCTAAATGGTTTTCTATAAAATCATCGCCGGGAATACCCGAAATATGTTCTTCAATTAAAGTGTTTTTTCGCACTAAAAAGTTTATGTGATTTGGCGAAAGCAAATCTTCCAGTTCCAAGCCGTAAATACGGGAAGCATCGGCTTTTTTAATATACAAATAGAGGTAATTGTCGTTTAGGATATTTCGAACTTTTATACGAAAAGGTTTTGAATTTCCGAAAGTGCAAAAATCTATACTGTCTATATTTAAGTAGGGAAAAATAGTATCGCTACCATCGGAATGCAAGATGGAATATACTTTTTTTAGGCTTTGGTTGATTTCTTCGGTTTCAAATTCAGAATAATAAACACTTACCCAAAGGGTGTCTTTTCCGTTTTTATCGAATACGGCCACCGAGCCGTGAAAACGCAACAAATCGTCGTAGTAGATAGGAATTTTAATGGTTCTTCCGTGGCGGGTTAAGTATTTTAAAAGCGCATCCGAAACGGGATATGCGGGTTTCTTTTTTGAAATTAATTTGTTTCGCTCCATAATTGCGGTAATAATTTTTAAAGATATGGATTTAAAAAAAGACGTAAGACCGCTTCGCTGAAAAGATGTAAGACCGCTGAGCTGAAAGACTTAAGATAAAAGACTAAAAATATAATAATTCGTTTTCGATTTCAAAAGCTTATTCCTTTAAAAACTTTTTCAACGCGACATCTTTTCCTGAATACACTTGTATATAATAAACCCCCGAAGCCAAGCTGGAAACATCCACGGTTGGGGAAACGGTGTTAACCTCCAGTTGCAAAACATTGCTGCCCGTGATTGTGTAAATGTTTATTTGGTCTATGGTTTTCTCTTGGGTATTGAGTTGCAATGTGTTTATTACCGGGTTGGGGTAGAGGGTTACGTTTGTTTCAAGTTCGCTCCCTTCTACGCCCAAAATCGTTAAATTTTCATACCATACCAATTCCCTGTTTTGATTGGAAAGGGCCGCAGATAAAATGTCCAGATCGCCATCGTTGTCCAGATCTGCGGCATGGACCGTGCGCGGGCTTTGCAGATTGGGGTCGATTATGTTTTGGGGTCCAAAGCCGCCCATTCCATCCTCGTTTCTATACCAAGCAATTTTATTATCGTCTGTAGAGGCAGATAGCACGTCAACATCACCGTCGTTATCCAAATCTGCACTAGTAGTATCGAAAATATTGAGTGCCTCATTGCTTATTATGTTATAATAGTCGAACTGCCCCAAACCATTTAAATTCTCCCTCCAAATTACCAAATCTGTTTTTTGCGAAACTATGTCAAGATCATTATCGCCATCAATATCTACCAAGCTAAGGGAATTTTCATATAGCCCGATAGGGTCAATTATATGTTGTTCATTAAAATCTCCTAAGCCATCCACGTTTTCAAACCAAGAGAGATAAGCACTTCCTACAGAGTTGGTCAAAATATCCATATCCCCATCCCCGTCTATATCCCCGATTGCCTGGGTCCTGGCTTGGCTGATATTTGCATCTATGGTAATTCTTGAACTAAATGTTCCCGCTCCGTCAAGGTTTTCCACCCAATATAATCCATTCCCGTTAGAGACTCCCAGGACCAAATCAAGATCGCCGTCTCCATCTAAATCCGCTCCAGTAATTCCTGCGGCCCTTAGCAAATTATTGGAGATTAACTGTAATGCGGAAAAAGTGCCATTTCCAAGATTACGGTACCAAACCACTTCATCATCATCAAAAAAGCTAACGGCTAGGTCTATTTTCCCATCATTGTCAATATCTGCTGGGAACAGGGAAAAAGACTGTTTTTTGCCTTCCTGTATGGAAATGGGAGCGCTAAAAGTTCCTAAACCATCGAGGTTTTTATACAATGCAATTCTATCAAAAGAAGAAACAGCCACATCCAAGGCTCCATCTTGATCGAAATCCGCAGTTCGCACCATACGTACCGTACCGGAATTTTGGTCTATAATTTGTCGGGACCCAAATTGGGCATGACAACTTGTTCCCATAATTAAAATCCATAAAAAAATTTTAAGTTTATCTCTCATATTAAAAGGAAGGAGGCAGTTAAATATGAACTACCTCTTTTTTTATTTTTTAATTATTGCTTTTTAATATAACGGTTTCTTCTGTTCCGCCATCGTCATTCTGAATTGCTTTTGGCAGTCTTTCCCCCAATGAGCCATCTATATCATTTTGCCATTCAATTATGCCCACAGAATTAAGCTTCATTATCCAAAAGCTCTGGGAATCTTCAAAAGTATTATCTGTTTTATCGCCGGAAATATTTGAAAGAGAGCTACCGCTAATAAAATATCCTCCATCAGAAGATTCTATAACCGTAAGAGGAATATCTCCAGAGTCTCCCCCTATGGTATTTTGCCAGACAATATTGCCTGCTGAATCTAATTTTAATACCCAATAATCCTGATACCCTTGTGAATCTTCCGTCTTATCTCCAGAAGCATCAGAATTTGATTGCCCAATGACCATATATCCACCGTCATCTGTAAGTATCAAATTTGTTAAATAATCTTCTCCGTCCCCTCCGTAAATTTTTTCCCACACGGAGTTTCCATTCATATTCAATTTTGAGACAACATAATCACTAAAAATACCGCCCGTACCCGAGCCAGCTATTATAAAACCACCGTCATCGGTTAACCGAGCATTGCTTAGATTTGAATTGGCAAAAAAATCGTAACCCTTCTGCCATTGAATATTCCCATTTACATCCAATTTTAATATCCATACGTCGCCAACAACTGTTTTATCCCCAGATACACCTGAAGAAGCTGTGCCGCCAATTAAAAAACCTCCGTCGGCCGCTTGTTCAACGTCAGCAACAGTATCATTGTCATCACTTCCTATTGTTTTTTGCCACATTATATTTCCGGACACATCCAATTTTAGTATCCAGTAATCTGTGCCTCCCTGTGAATTTTCAGTTTTATCACCAGATATCCCGGAACTGGAATATCCCAATACAATGTAGCCATCATCGGATATTTGGATAATTTTTCTTAAATAATCGTCCTGATCGCCCCCTAAGGTTTTTTGCCATTGAATATTGCCTGAGTTATCAAATTTCACCACCCAATAGTCATATCCACCTCTTGAGTTTTCGGTTTTCTCTCCCGAAATGTTAGATTCTGAAAAACCACCAACCACAAATCCCCCATCATTAGTTTTGGAAATAAAAGATGGTTGGTCCCAATCACTCCCCCCAATAGTCCGCTGCCAAAGGATATTCGGGTCCTGAGCATAAAGTGAAACTGTAATAAATGTTAAAACTAAACTTGCAATTAAATTTCTTTTCATAATGAATGGTTTTTATTTTTTCAAATTTTCCAAAGCCTTTCAGCTTTGATTTCATTTTCGATTTTGATTCAAAAAATTATTCCTTAATAAACTTTTTCAAAGCCACCTTCTTCCCAGAATACAACTGCACATAATAAACGCCCGAAGCCAAGCCGGAAACATCCACGGTCGGGGAAACGGTGTCAACCTCCAGTTGCAAAACTTTACTGCCCGTCATTGTGTAAATGTTTACTTGGTCTATGGTTTTGTCTTGGGTATTTAGTTGTAATATGTTTTTTGTTGGGTTGGGGTAGAGGGTTATTGCTGTTGCGAATGGGTTTTCTTCTATTCCTAAGGTTTGGGCGTGTTTTATGATCCAATAATCTTGTTCACCGCGTGAATTTTCGGATTTATCTCCTGAAATATTTGATTGTGAGTTTCCTCCCAAAATATAACTTCCATCTGAAGATTGCATAACTGAAGTTATACCATCAATTTCACTTCCACCAATAGTATTTTGCCATTCAATAATCCCAACGTTGTTTATTTTAACTAACCAACAATCGAAATTGCCTTGCCCGTTTTCAGTTTTGTCCCCTGAAATAGTAGAACGGGAGAACCCGCCTATAATATAACCGCCATCGGAGGTTTGGTTTGCAGAATATGCTTGGTCAATATCATTGCCCCCAATAGTATTTTGCCATTCTATTGTTCCGTTTGAAGCAAGTTTAACAATCCAGAAGTCGGATTCCCCTTCTGAATTTTCGGTTTTATCGCCTGATATATCTGAAGATGATCTTCCTGATAAAAGAAAGCCATTGTCTAAAGTTTGTACTATAGAATTCAAAACATCTGTCCCACTGCCACCTATAGTTTTGTCCCACACGATGTCTCCAGAAGAATCTAGTTTTACAATCCAGAAATCAAATCCTCCTTTTGAATTTTCAGTTTTATTTCCAGAAATATTTGAGTCTGAATATCCTCCTAGAATACAACCGCCATCATGTGTTAATGCCATTGTAGAAAATGAGTCATATGATGACCCCCCGATAGTTTTCTGCCAAATAATATTCCCCGAAAGGTCTAGCTTTAATAGCCAATAATCATCTTCCCCAATTGCGTTTTCGGTCTTGTCGCCAGAAATGTTTGACCACGAATCTCCACTTATAAGATAACTGTCATTTGAAACTCTTATTTGGGGAAAACTTTCAGAATCACTCCCGCCTATAGTTTTGTCCCATTCTACATTTCCAGAAGCATCAAGTTTCACAATCCAATAGTCATCTAAACCTCTCGAGTTTTCAGTTTTATCACCAGAAATGTCGGAGGTTGATTCCCCACAGGCAATGAATCCACCATCGGGAGTCAATTCAATAGAGTGAAGATCATCTAAAGCATTTCCCCCAATGGAATTCTGCCATTCAATATTACCTTCTGCATCTGCTTTTACAATCCAAATATCAAAAAATCCATTGGAAGCGTCAGTTTTATCTCCTGAAATATCCGATCCTGAAGCACCTCCAACAATGTAACCACCGTCTGGTGTTTGTTTTATACTATAAAGTGTTTCATCTCCACTCCCCCCAATAGTCCGCTGCCAAAGAATGTTTGGGTCTTGGGCGTAAATAGTGATTGTGAAAAGCAATAGTGCTAAAAGGGTAATGGTCTTTTTCATAGTAAGTTTCATTTGGGTTTTCGGGCACAATTTAGGTAATTTCACAAAAGAAATTTTTGGAATTTGGTATTTGGAATTTGGAATTTGTTTTTTTGGAATTTATCCTTTTGGGATTTTCGCCGCAAGGCGTTTAATGCGCCTCCAGCCAATTCTCCCCAACGCCCAAATCTACATCCAACGGCACAGTAAGTTTATAAGCGTGTTCCATTTCGTGCTTTACCATGGTTTTTAGTTTTTCAAGCTCAGGTTTATAGGCGTCAAAGACCAATTCATCATGCACTTGAAGCAGCATTTTGCTTTTGTAATTTTCTGCTTCCAACTTCTTGTGGATGTTTATCATAGCAATTTTAATGATATCCGCCGCACTTCCCTGGATTGGGGCGTTTACGGCGTTTCGCTCTGCCGCGCCACGTACCACTTGATTGCTTCCGTTGATGTCCTTTAGGTAGCGCCTTCTTCCCAAAACCGTTTGCACGTAGCCGTTTTCACGGGCAAACTGAATTTGTTCGCTTATGTAATTGCGAAGTTTTGGATAGGTTTTATAATAGGTGTCAATCAAATCCTTTGCCTCTGTTCGGGACAGGTCAGTTTGGTTGCTGAGGCCGAAAGCTGAAACGCCGTAAATAATCCCAAAGTTTACGGTTTTGGCGTTGCTTCTTTGCTCGCGAGTAACCTCACTTAAAGGAACATTAAAAACTTTTGAAGCAGTGGAAGCGTGAATATCCTCACCATTTTTAAAAGCTTCGATCATCGTGGTTTCTTCACTTAAAGCAGCAATTATTCGTAGCTCTATTTGCGAATAATCCGCCGCCATTAAAACGTAATCCTCGTTTCTGGGGATAAACGCTTTTCGCACCTCGCGTCCGCGTTCGGTGCGAATTGGAATATTCTGCAAGTTCGGATTGTTGCTGCTCAAACGGCCCGTGGCCGCGACGGTCTGCATCTGTCTCTTATACACATCTCCGAGCCCACGAGACGGACTCCTATCTC
>OJAU01000590.1_pt1 | contig 13987 bp, 17 predicted proteins | sample 1589791 | NCBI WGS metagenome assembly OJAU01 (sample SAMN05416849, study PRJEB24817) | seawater metagenome | isolation source: Sea water | place: Canada:Atlantic | collected 2013-07 | reverse complement strand
GCTATACCTCGGGCTCTACTGGCAAACCGAAAGGCGTACGGCGCCTTGGGGGCGGACCCAAGCGCGACTTCGAAGACGTGCTGTCGCGCGTTGGCACCGAGATGTTGCAGCTTAAACCCGGTTCGCGCTTTTTCACTGCCGCCCCAGTTTACCATTCGGCACCGTCAACGCTCACGTCTGCCGCCTTGGTGACGCCCGGCGTGTCGACCTTTGTCGCGCCAAAGTTCGATCCCGAAAGCTTCCTGGCCACCATCGAGGCGCAGCGGATCACCCATATCTATCTGGTGCCCACCATGATGAGCCGGATGTTGAAACTGCCCCACGAGGTCAAAGCGCGGTACGACCTATCCTCGGTTGAATTCTGCGTCTCGACCGGATCGCCGTGGCCCCATGACCTGAAGGTCGCGATGATCGACTGGTGGGGGCCGGTGTTCTGGGAAAGCTACGGCGCGACAGAGATCGGGTTCATGACGATGGTATCGTCGGCTGACGCTTTGGCGCGACCCGGCACCGCAGGGCGTATGCAAATGGGCGGGACGCTGTTGATCCTTGATCCCGACGGAAACGAACTGCCCGCCGGCCAGGTCGGCGAGATTTACGCCCGCATGGATGCCTTCGGCGGGTTCGATTACTCCAATGACCCCGAAAGCCGCGCCTCGGCTGAAAAGCACGGGCATTTCTCTGTCGCGGATCTGGGGTCGGTGGACGAGGACGGGTTCCTGTTCATCACGGATCGCAAGAAAGACATGATCATCTCGGGCGGGGCCAATATCTTCCCCGCCGAGATCGAAGCGGTGCTGATGCGCGCACCCTTCATCCGCGATGTTGCCGTCTTTGGTGCCCCCGACCCCGAGTTTGGCGAACAGATCGTCGCGGCGGTTGAATTGGCCGAGGGCCACAGCGCCGACAAGCAAAAGGTGCTGGATTTCCTCGACGGCAAGCTCGCCCGTTTCAAAGCGCCACGGATTGTCGATTTCCACGATGCCCTGCCCCGCGAAGACAGCGGCAAGATCTTTAAACCCCGTCTGCGCGCCCCCTATTGGGATGGGGCGGGTCGCGCGATCTAATTCGGCGCGATCATCGATCCACCTCGAGGGGCCGGCGCTAAATGCGCCGGTCTCCTTGCGTTAGGGGGCAGGGATTCTTACATCGCGCCGGTACACACGCCACCCCCGAGGGGGCCAATAACAGGAAGACAACAATGACCAGCACCCTTCTAGAGCAGCTGAACTGGCGCTATGCGACCAAAAAGATGGACCCCTCCAAGAAGGTCCCTCAGGAAAAAGTCGACACGATCATCGAAGCGATCCGCATGACCCCCACCTCAAGCGGTACCCAGCCCTTTGAATTGCTGGTCGTGACCAACCCCGACAAGCTGGCGCAAATCCAGACAGCCGCGGGCGATCAGGCCCAGATCACCGAAGGCTCGCATCTACTGGTATTTGCAGCGTGGGATACCTACACCGCAGACCGCATCGACGCCGTGACCAACCTGAACGTCGAAGCCCGTGGCGACCTGCCCATGCTGAACGCGTATTATGAGAACCTGAAAAACAACTACCTCCCCCGCGACACTGAAACCAACTTTGCCCACGCCGCACGTCAGGCCTATATCGCGCTTGGCGTGGCGCTTGTCGCCGCGGCCGAACAAGAGGTCGACAGCACCCCGATGGAAGGCTTCGACCCCGCCAAAGTAGACGAGATTTTGGGTCTGACAGAACGCGGCCTACGGTCAGTGATCCTGCTGCCATTGGGCTACCGCGATGCCGGATCCGACTGGCTGGCCCCGATGAAAAAGGTACGTAAGTCTGCCGATACATTGGTGACACATATCAACTGATGCGATGATGAAGGGGGCAAAGGCCCCCTTCGTTCACCTCTCCCGCGCCTCGTGCCGATTGTCCACGGGTCTTTAAAGTGGCTTTTTTCCGGAGGCCACACTCAGGGTTACCACGCGCCATGCATCCTCTTCGCCCACAAGCTCTTTGGCGCGTTCGGGATTGGGCAAAAGACTTTCATCGTCGCCGATGACCACGTACAGATATCGCCCGGCCTCGCGCAGCTTGACCATCGGGGCGCCGTCCACTCCTTTTCTGACGCGGCGCGCCAAATCCTGCATCTCATCCGAGCCCAGTTTTCGCGGCGCACCGTCCAAAAGCTCTGCCACGGAGATACGCAGATTGCGCCCCCCGTCTTTCAGGACATCCAACCCGATCAAACCGGCGGCCACCGCATCGGCCCACCAGAACCCCATGGAAATGCCGATGAGGCCCAAAATCCCCGCGACGCCGGTCTTCCAGTCTGCGGCATTCATATCCGCGTCGGCATGCAGCACCTTGTCCTGAATATCAGGCGCAATCGCCAGCTTCTTGCGCCCCAAAATCACCGGCGGGACAATGGAATAGACCAACGCCGCGACCATCAGCCAACCCATCCAGACCTCTGTACCGAATAGCTCCATGCTGCCAATGGTCGGATGCTCTTGCCGGATCAGGGTCACCGCCGCGTCATACACCAGATACCCGCCCATCAACGTCAACGCCGCCGCAGATAGGGCAAAGGCCAGCGTACCAATACGGTGCAGCCCAAACGGATATTTGGCACTGGGGGGCATCCGCTCTAGCCGCGCCGCGACAAGAAACAGGATAGGCGGGAGCAACGACAGTGTGTCCTCAATCCATGCCGCCTGCATCGCCTGACTGGATCCCATCACTAGAAACATCACAACGATAATCGTCATCAGCCAGAACAGCGTCCACCATTCCAGCCGCCGCGCCTGTGCGATCTTGTCGGAAATTTCTGGCGGCAAAGGGGGGTAGCGGTTCATTGCTTGGCCTCCCGCGTCAAAGGACGCAACGCCATATTTGCCCGCATGAGAAACTGGTTTTCCCCGCGGCGCAGCAGCAACACCCGTTCTGGCCGATCGGCACCGATAGTGACGTAGCCGATGGGGTTCGTCGCCCCCGCGTGGTCGGTCAGAGGTGAATCCTCAGGAATGCCGCCCGCCAAGAGATGCAGATCGCCAATCTCCAGCGCATCAAGCATCCGGTGAGTATTCTCGCGGTGCCATTCGACTTTTGCGTTCAGCGCATCGGCGATCAGTGTCACGGCGGTCAGGTCAATCTGTGGCAGCGGGTCTTGTAATAGGCCCACCTTCAACACGGCACCTTGCACGGTCTGGGTGGTATTTTCCGGGTCTTTCGGCAACTGGCAGGCAGCGAGACCAAAAAGAAGTGCAACGGCAAGCAGCTGGCGGAACATGATCAAAACCCTTCACTGCGATAACGGCACAGATCGCGATTTCGTTCCCGCCAGCCTGCACCGGCGGGAAACGAGGGCCTTGATACCTCCGCTCGCGGTTCAGCCGTTGAACCGCGGTGGTCGTTTTTCCAGGAATGCGGCCACGCCTTCCTTGAAGTCGGGCGTATTGCCCGCCTCTTTCTGCCATTTGCGTTCATTCGCCAGCGCGGTGTCAAAGTCAGTGTCAGCCGCGCTCCATGCGGCTTTTCGGATCAGGGCAAGGCTGCGCACCGGCCCGTTGGCCAGCTTCGTCGCGATCTCGAGCGCCTTGGCCTCTACCTCGTCATTCTCGACCAACCGCGTGACCAGCCCCCAGTCAAACGCTGTGGGTGCCGGAATCTTCTCGGCCAGCAGCATCATTTCCATCGCGCGCACGCGGCCAACGGCACGGGTCAGCAGCCATGTGGCCCCCCCATCGGGGATCAACCCGATTCGTGCAAAGGCTTCGAGGAAATAGGCATCGCGACCAGCGACAATCACGTCGCACGCCAAGGCAAGCGACGCACCGATTCCCGCTACGGCCCCTTGCACCGCAGACACCACAGGCACGGGCAGATCACGGATCGCGGTCATCAGCGGGTTATACGCATTTTCCAGTGCCGCGCCCGCATCCAGTTCCGTGCGGCTTTCGGGTTTACTTTGTTTCAGATTCGCGCCTGCGGAAAAGGCCCGTGACGACCCCGCAAGGACAATCGCCCGCGCCGTTTGCGCCTCAAGGAGCAGCAGGTCGCGTAGTTCTAGCGCCATGGTAGATGTCAGCGCGTTCATCGTCTCTAGATCATCCAGCCGCAACACCGTCACCGGTCCGTGGCGTTCTACCTTGATTTTATCCGTCACCCTGCTCTCCTCCCATGCAATCTACGGTTTAGATCGGGGGCATCCCACCACGGGAAGACGACGTGAACAAGCGCTAGATGCCGCCGGCTAGGCGTCGCCAAAGGTCGCGGCCACCCAATCGGGCAAGGTGACCCGCTGTTCGAATACGGTCGATTTCGCCCGCAGGACATTCTCTTTTGTGTCACGCACTGGGGCCGCGTTTATCGTCGCATAGGCGTGATCGCGCGCCGCCTCCCAGCTTTGTGATGGGTAGCTTGCCAATCGTGCATAGAACCGTGCGGCGGTCTGATCTGCTTCTTTCCACGCTGCCCCCGGCAGACCCCGCCCCGGCATATTGCCCACATCCGTGCGATGCTGGTTTGCCGTCTCTAAAGCAGCGATATTCGCGTATTTCAGATGCATCAGATACACGCCGCGCGGCAGCTCGAAAGGCGTGGACTCGATGCGCCTTGGCCCGACCCATATCCCGTGCCGCCACAACCCCGTGCCCCGTTTGGTGGCCCATGCTTTGCTGTAATGGCCCGAAAACACAGCTGTGCGCCGGTGCCCCAAGGCCAACTGTTCATCCGCCAACACATTGTCGTCCAGCGTTTCTGCTACATTCAATCCCAGGGCAAAGACGGCCTTGCCGGAAACAGTCTCTAATACTTCCGTTAGAGACGCATTGACCGCGGGGTCAAAGCAGATCAGCTCGTCCGCGTCAGTGCGGATCACCCAATCGAAAGACACGGCCAGCCCATCTGCAAAACTGTTCAGCACCTGCCCGCGCCGTCGGTCGAACCCTTCTAGCGTCTCGCGGGGCACGGTAATGACCGTCGCGCGGGGACACAGGCGTGCGATTTCGGGGTCGGCCCCATGTGCGACAACATACAGGTTATCAAAGCCCACCAAGCGCCCGTAATGCAGATACCACTGGGACAGCGCCCAGTAGTCTTTGTAAACCATTGTGATCGCGCAGATATTCATGCCTCGTTTGTACGTCCTTCGCCGAAATCAACACAAGAGGTTTAACAAAGGTCGAGCGCCAGATCACAACCTGAGGGTCCACTCAACCACAAACCTTCGCCCTACAGTGTTTACATGTTGCGTCTTGGCGACACCGTTGCCAATATGTCGGCGTTGTCGGGGGACGCACATGTCATTGGAAAAGCTGATCGATTTAACAGATGCGGCGCGCGCAGGCATGGATGACGCGGCCTTCTGGGCCTCGTGCACAACGGCACTGTCCGATGTTGGCGTGACCGGCGTTGGGTATGGCATTATTCCCTACCGCAGCGACGCCACGGTGCGCGGGTTCACCAAAGCCGGGTTCTTTCGCCACACCTATTCCTCCGATTGGTCCGCGGCCGTAGAGGCGAATGCGCTGGTCGATGATGACATATCGGTTGAACTGATTGCTAATGGCATGCCCGAAGTCCTTTGGAACGACGATAGCCTGCTAGAGCACGCCACCGAACCCCAGCAACTACAATCCGAGCTGGAAGGCGACCTTGGCATGAAATACGGGGCCTCGCTTTCGCTCAACCGCAATAACGCCGGACAAGCCATTTCAGGCATCGGCCTCTGGGTCGGGGACCCCACGTCGGACGGCGAATTCAGCCGGTACTGGGAGGCCCATCGCAGCACGTTACGGCGGCTGTCTTTCGCCATGGACGAAGGGATTCGCCGCGATCACATGAGCCTGCTCGTCAACCTCACCCCCAGAGAGCGTGATTGTCTAAGCTACCTTGCCATCGGCCTACGCCCCGCCGAAATCTGCTGGACCCTCAAGATCAGCGAAAAGACGTTCGAGAAACACATCAAAGGGGCCAAGGGCAAACTGCGCGCCAGCACCCGCGATCACGCGGTCGCCAAGTCGCTGGTTCTGGGGCTGATCAAGCCCTAGATGGGGGTTTTTCCCCGCTTGTTCCAATCTGACGGCAATGGCAGTTTAAGGCCATAGAACGGCATCACAACTTTTTAGAAGCGGGCTGGCGAGATCGGGCATATTCACGCTGCCTGACCTCATTCTAAACCAGCATCGTTTTGCAAATAATTTTATTATTAAAGCGCGGGGTGGCAGCAATGCCGCCCCCATTTTTCCGCCATTGGACGACATATCCGATGCGGGGAAAGCTGCGCCGCGTGTCGCCGGATCACTGCCCCTTGTGAGGCCCCCGCACATACCTTATAATTAGAGTAAGATATTCAATCGACCGGGCTTCCCCGCCCCATGTATGGACTTCTCTTGATATGGCATCACTGGCGACCCTTCCGATCTCGGATCGTGACGACACACCACTGCACGCACCTGCCCCGCACGTTACCCCCGACCAACGCGCCGCCCTGACCCGTTTGCGGCTGTCGGCGATGGCATGTCGCGTCGCCGCGCGCACGGATCTTTACGAAGCCTGCGCCCTGCTCAGCCTCGACGGCGAAGACGCCAAACGCACATTTGTCGATACGCTGGTCAAATGCCTGCCAAGCGCCCTACAGCGGCGAGTGATCTGGTTCACCCCCGGAACAGATACACTTTCGTTCGACGAATCCTGGACCCTGCGATGCCTGACCTGCATCCGCGCGAATGATCTTGCTAACCTAAATTTCCTGATCAAGTCGCGGGTATCCCATGCGGACCGGCGCTATATCGGCTATTTACTCAGCCAGATTTCCGAGCAGTTTTCTAAAGATTAGAATTATTCTAAACAAGTCTTGGCAAACCGTTTTCCGCGTCTATGTTAAAAGACAGCCAGCTTGTACCGTGCCAGCCAGTTACAATTTCAAACATGTGGGGACGTAAAAATGAACCAGACAGCCGCTGCATTGACCACCGATGCAAAAACAGCAATCGCCGATGCGTTGAACCAATGCGTTGCGGAAACCGCCGTGACGACAATGCTCGCGCAGAACTTTCACTGGAACGTAAAAGGCATGTCGTTCGGCCCGCTGCACGATCTGTTCCAGAAAATCTACGAAGACCACTTTATCGCGCAGGATGATCTGGCAGAGCGTATCCGAGCCCTTGATGTCCACGCCGAAGGGATGCTTTCCGGCATGCTCAAACGGTCCAAGATCAGCGAACATGATGGCCATGCGACCGATCAGGAAATGATCCGCATGATGATGGAAGCGCAAGAGACGCTGGCCTCGACCATCGCAGGCGCAGGCCAGCTGGCCGCCGACAACGGCGACACGCTAACCGAAGATCTGTGTATCGCACGCGGAACAGCGCATGAAAAATTCGCGTGGTTCTTGCGCGCACACCTCGCAGGCTAACCGCCCTGCCCGCTGACCCCGTCAGCACATCGAAACAAATCGCGGCTAGAGAAGCTTCTCGGCCGCGATTTTGCGTTTAGCGAGCTTTTTGCGATACGCCAGATCCCAGTGACTATATTTGCCCAGACGTTCCTGCTGTGCGGTCAGCATGTGCAAGAACCCCACGCGGTGGCTTTCCTTCTTCAGCGACTTGAACATAGATTTCTGCGCCTTGGTCAGCGAACACCCGATGCAATGGCCTTCGCGTTTGAACTTGCACACGTCGATACAGGGGCTTGGGGTTTTAGCCATGGGAAACCTTGCTGATACATCCGGCGATCTGATCCCTGTCGGTCAGGGGGCTCGCGGTAGCATATGGCAATAAACGCAAGGCCGCACCAGTGCAGGCGCGGCCTTGATCCTTCACATCATTGTATGTGGGCTGCGATCAAGCAGGGTCGGCCCCGAAGGTCCCACAAGCAATACGATCCCCCGCGTCGCCCGATGGCTGCGAGCTGTAATCGTCCTGTCCGCCATGTGTCACAAACGCCGCACCATCATCGTCCATCAGGTGTTCTTCCACGTTCAGGAAAGGCAGAAATACCTCCTGCTCGACTGTGCCATCGCTGTTTACGGTGACGTTCGGCATGTCACCGGGGTGCGGGCCACCTGCGGCCAGCACGCCATGTTCTCGGTCCCCTGCAATATGACCGCCTGCTGATTTAAAGCCGTCGCCCGAACAATCCCCGGTCTCGTGCAAGTGCACTGCGATCCCCCCCTCGGGCAGGTTCGTCAGCGACAGTTTCGCCAGCGCAACGCCGGACTCTGTGTCGCTTACCGAAACGGTCCCGACCTCTGCGCCCTCGCTGTTCATGACGGTCGCTGTGGTCTCTGCGGCAAATGCGGCGCTTGTCATCAGCCCGCAGGCCACGGCAGTAGTGAATGCGATTTTCATGGTAATCTCCCTTTATGCTTAGATTTGAACCGGCCAGCTGTGGTCGATTGGTCAAGGACCAACCCGCCCGATTTCGCAAGGGTTCCAAGACAACGGCCCCCTCGGCCAGACCTCGCCCATCGGCAGAACTTGGCCGCTGGTGAAAGCCGCCGGAACCGGAACCGCGTATCCTTCGTTTCAACTACAGGTAACCACAACACAGGAGAGTTTCGACATGACTGCAACATCACACTCTAGCCTCGTATCTTCCTCTGACGTGAACGGGACGAATGTCTACAGCCGCGACGGCACACACATTGGCTCCATCGACCACCTGATGATCGACAAGCAATCAGGCAAGGTTGCCTATGCCGTGATGGGCTTTGGCGGGTTTCTTGGCCTCGGCGAAGAACACCATCCGGTGCCGTGGGGCAAGCTCGACTACGACACTGCTAAAGAAGGTTTCGTAACCGACATCACCGAAGAGCAGGTCAAAGGCGCGCCAGCCCGCGATGACGGCTGGAAAGCGGATCGTGACTGGGAGCGCCGAACCCATGAACACTACATGATCCCCAACTATTGGATCTGATCCCCGCAAATAGCTACATCACCGACCGTCCCCCTTTCGGGGGCGGTCTTTTTCGATTGCCGCCTTATCATATACTTTATCGCGTTAAAGCTTCCGGAAGATCGCCCATGCCACATGCCCCCGCAGCCCCCCGCCTCTCTGTCTGCCCGCAGGAGCCGTGCTGATGTGGGATGATATCTTAGGCCAGTTCGCGCTCTCTCCCAGCCTGCCCTTATCGGTGGTGATCTCGCGTACGCTCGCGACAGTCGTGTTTTGTGGGCTCATTGGGCTGGAGCGTGAAACGTCCAAACGACCCGCTGGACTGCGCACTCATATGCTGATCGGTCTTGCGTCCTGCATCTACTGTTTGCTGACGCTCGCCCTCCTTGCCCGCAGCGCTGAATTTGGCGACACCATCCAGATGGACCCGCTGCGCATCATCGAGGCGGTTACGAGCGGCGTTGCCTTCCTCGCGGCGGGGTTGATCGTTTTCTCGCAGGGCAAAGTGCGCGGACTAACCACAGGTGCCAGCATGTGGGTCGCCGCCGCTGTCGGCGTGGCCTGCGGTTTGGGCGAATGGACCATCGCAGGCATGACGGTGATCCTTGCCCTGATTATCATCGCACTGGTGAGAAAGCTCGAAAAACACGCGGGCACCTACGAGGATCACGACTAGGACCGACCCAATGCAGCAATGCAACAGTTTGTGACGTGAAAACACATGCCCTTGTTTTACAACTCCGGCGGAATACCGTAGCTGAATTACAGATTCATATGAGGAAGATAACGATGAGCGTTCGGGTTTGGATTGCAGGCTGTGCCGTTTTGGCGCTGACTGCTTGTGCGGAAGTGCCAACTACCACTGACAAAATGACCAACGACCAAGGGTTTTTCACCGAACTGCCCGAAAATGTGCGCCTGGTGGCTGCCAAGAACCAGGACCTGACCGCGGTTAAGATCGACCCCAGCAACGGATGCTACGTCTACCGCTACCGCGGGCCGGTCGAAACGACCTTCCTGCCCCTGCGCGCCGACAATGGCCGTCCGATCTGTACCCAAACGATCGCGGCAGCTGCGGCGGGCTAATGCGCCCCGCATCGTGACGTAAAAAGGCCGCCGGAAGCTCGATGCTTCCGGCGGCCTTTTGTATCTACGAACCGAAACTCCGCTTAGCTCGTTGCAGTGATGCGCTCTTCGGGTGGATAAAGAATAGCGCGTGAACCAGTGTTCACGTTTTCATATAATGCGTTGATGTGCGGCATGATCATCCGTACGCAACCAGAGCTCGCACGCCCCCCGATCGACTGCGGGTTCGGCGAGCCGTGAATGCGCAGATAGGTGTCGCGGTTGCCCACAAACAGATACAGCGCACGCGACCCCAAGGGGTTCTGCGGTCCGGCATCCATACCGTCAGCGTGTTGAGCGTAAAGCTCAGGATCGCGACGGATCATATTCTGGGTCGGCGTCCACGTCGGCCATTTCGCCTTGCGCTTGATCGAATAGGTGCCGGGTTCGTACAGATCGCCACGGGCAATCGCCACACCATATCTCATGGCCGTACCGTTGTCCTGAATGTGGTAAAGATAGCGGGCCACCGCATCAACGTGAATGTCACCCGGTATCAATCCGGGGTTCGATTCGACAAGACGCGGCAGGAAGCGTGGTGCGACACCCCACGGGTTTGTCGTTGCAGGGTCAAAGCCGGCGGGCGTCACTTGTGCGTCCCACGCATCCCACATCGACCGGTTAGTCGTGGCAGCAGCGGCAAGGTTCGGGGCCAGAGGGGCGGAAAACAACGCGGCAGCGGTGCTGGTGATGAAATGTCGTTTGGTCAGCATGCGGACACGCTCCTATTTAGTTAGTGCTTTTAGTTAGTGCTTGAAGAAGTAACCCCCGATAACGCGCCTCTGTTCCCAAGAACCAGTCACATGGCCGTGTGAGTTTGTTTCGACAGGGGTAAACTAGACCGCCCGCACCCAAAACGCTACGGCTCGTTTCCCCTTATTTTATTGATAAATCCACAGATACTTTGACAAAGTTCCAATAAGATTGAAATTCTGTCAGTTTCATCGAATCTGACGCAGCAATAATTCCTTTATAGGTGGGCACCGGGCCTGCTGCGCAAAAACATCTTCTTGCGCCGTGACCAGTGCAGTCCAATTTCGCCGGCCATACGCTCCATCCCACGGTGCAATTCATATCTGCGCAGAAATGGGAACCACGCACGCAGCCTGATGACACTCGGGTCGCCGAACCCGTCTACAATGAAAGGTCGGCAGATACCGTCTTCCTGCCCCCACACGATGCTCCGGCAATCTGCCTTTGGCACAACGACACCGAGCGCAAAAACCGATCGCGCGAAATCATTCAAAGCCTTCAGCGCGGCGGTATCCAGCATGTCACGCGCGATAAACTCATCCAGCGTCAGCCCCAGTCCGCCAGCTTTTGGCCCGACACGCTGCATCAATAGACCCAGTCCCATGTCCGTGCGCGTCATCCCATGCGTCGTCGCCAGCGGAGAGACAAAGGCGGTGCCAAAGCTGCGCATGCGCACTTCCATTTCATGCGACACCTCACGCACCAAAGCGCGGTGCAGCGTCACTGGGAATTGCGTGTGTACCAACGGCCTCACACGCCGCTTGCGCGCCGACACATCCGCCCCGATCGGCACTTTCGCGACCAGATCGCCGGCACCATTCACCGCGAACACCGCCCTCCCTTGCTCTCTTCTAAGCAGAGCGCCTGTATTCAACTGGAGCACTTGGGCTGATTTTGGCATATTCATAAATTATCTTTAACTACGGGAACTTATCAACGGAAACACACGACGGCGAATCTGTAACCTAAAGTTGCACGAAATGTCAAAAGCTATCCTTAGAAGGACCCTTCACCCGCGTCACCTGCCAGCTTTTAACACCGTCAAGAATCCGTCGCCGCTTGACATTCCCCCGTGGCACTTTGATTGACGTGCGTTAAGAACGATAGAAACCATAGAAAAGGGTGGAATGTGCGTTTTCTCGCTGGAGTAGCCTCACTCATATGCGCTGTTAACTTGATTATCGGGAAAGTCTTTTCCTGGCTCGCGCTGGCCATTGTCATTGTCTGCTTCACCGTAGTGGTACAAAGATACCTCTTTGCCATCAGCTATGTCTGGATGCAGGACCTGTATATCTGGCTCAATGGCGCAATGTTTACCGCCGTCGCCGGTTTTGCGCTGTTGCGCGACGATCACGTGCGGGTCGATATTTTCTACCGCCCCGCCAAACTGCGCACCCGTGCCATTACCGATCTGATCGGTGTGGTTATATTTCTGCTGCCCTTTACGTGGATCGTCTACATCTATTCCATGCCCTTCGTGCAGCGCGCCTGGAGCTATCATGAAGGCTCCGCCAACGTTGGTGGGATGCCGGGGCTCTATATTCTCAAAACCTTTATCATCGTCTTTGCCGCCCTGATCGCGGCGCAAGGTATTGCGATGGCGATCCGGTCGATTCTGGTGCTGCGGGGCAGGGTCGATCTTGTCCCCGCCGCGATGCAGTACAGCCCCGATGCCATCAAACCCGCCGCCACCAAGGGAGCCGCCTGATGGACCCGATAATGATTGGCGAGATGCTCGCCGCGCTGATGTTCTTTGGGGTCATCGGCTTTTTGCTTCTGGGCTTTCCGGTTGCCTTCACCCTCGCCGGTACATCGTTACTATTCTGCGGTGTAGGCATGGCTTTGGGCGTGTTCGATCCGTCGAATTTCGGGTCTTTGCCAAACCGCTATATCGGCTTCATGACAAACGAGGTCCTTGTGGCCGTGCCCCTGTTCATCTTTATGGGCGTGATGCTTGAACGCAGCCAGATCGCTGAACAGCTGTTGCTTACGATGGGCAAGATGTTCGGCAATATGCGTGGAGGGCTTGGTATTTCTGTCGTGCTGGTCGGTGCCATGCTCGCGGCCTCCACCGGGGTTGTGGGCGCGACCGTGGTGACTATGGGGCTGATCTCGCTGCCCGCGATGCTGCGGGCGGGCTATGACCCGAAACTGGCGACTGGCGTTATCTGTGCCAGCGGTACCTTGGGGCAGATCATCCCCCCCTCTACTGTCCTGATCTTCATGGGTGATATGCTGTCGGGCATCAATTCGCAGGTGCAGATGGCCAAGGGCAATTATGCCCCGACGCCCGTGTCTGTCGGCGATCTTTTTGCCGGCGCCTTGCTGCCCGGTCTGCTGCTCGTATCGTTGTACCTTGGATACGTTTTGTTCAAAGCCGCAACCGATCCAGAATCCTGCCCCGCGACACCGGTTCCGGCAGATGAAAAATCGGCCCTGCTGCGCGAGGTCTTTGTCGCATTGGTACCGCCTTTGGCTCTGATTATGGCCGTTTTAGGCTCTATTCTGGGCGGCATCGCCACCCCGACAGAGGCAGCATCCGTAGGGGCTGTGGGTGCCATGATCCTAGCAGCGCTGCGTTGGCGATTGTCCTTTGGGGTGCTCAAGGAAACCATGATCGCGACGGCAACGATCACCAGCATGGTCTTTGTGATCCTGCTCGGGGCGTCGGTTTTCTCTGTCGTGTTCCGCATGATGGGGGGCGACAATCTGGTGCATGAATTCCTCAGCAATCTGCCCGGTGGCACGCTCGCCGCTGTTGCAGTCGTTATGCTGATCATGTTCTTCCTGGGCTTCATCCTCGACACGTTCGAGATCATCTTTATCGTGATCCCGATCACCGCACCGGTGCTGCTGATGCTGGATGTCGATCCGATCTGGCTGGGTGTGCTTGTGGGGGTGAACCTGCAAACGTCGTTCCTGACCCCGCCCTTCGGCTTTGCGCTGTTCTACCTGCGCGGCGTCGCCCCGGCGGACCTGCCCACCAGCGCGATCTACAAGGGCATCCTGCCCTTCGTGATGCTGCAGGTAGTGGCGATTGCGATCCTGTTCATGTTCCCGCAGATCGTGACCTGGTTGCCCAAACTGATCGCAGGTTAAAGGCCACCTTATCTTTCGACACGCTAAGGGTATCGCCCTCCCTGGGGGGCGATCCGCAGATTTGAAAGTGGCAGCCCAGGTGCATCAACCGCTGACCGATGCAGATGGCGTGACGTCGCAAAATCGCCCTCCGGGGG
>OJAU01000566.1_pt1 | contig 14611 bp, 14 predicted proteins | sample 1589791 | NCBI WGS metagenome assembly OJAU01 (sample SAMN05416849, study PRJEB24817) | seawater metagenome | isolation source: Sea water | place: Canada:Atlantic | collected 2013-07 | reverse complement strand
ACGCTTTAGCAGGCGCTGTCTCAGGCAGAGGAGTTGGCACCAGACCCAGCGACGCCGAAAAAAAGCCAAAAAAGTGCAGAGGAATTTAGCCCGCTATAGTGGGTTGAAGCCTACCGTGTGACCCGAACAATCGAAATTGTAAAAACAAGTATGGGCATTTTCTCAAACTGTTCATCAAGGTTTAGTCTTGGGCGGGGGCATTCCGTGTGGCGCAGACGAGATTGCCGTCCGCATCCAGTCCCACGCCACCTCCGAGCGACGAGCGCCGAGCATGAAACGCTATTTCGGACTCCGTTGGGTATCCCATTTTCTCGACAAAGTTCTTAACCCAAGCCTCTTCCTCCGGTGAGAGCACGCCGATTTCGTCTGCGAGTGCTGGGGACGTGCGGCTATGACCAAGCTGGTCGGAACGTTCAAACGCTCTACCAATTTTTACCCAGTGTGAAATTTGATCACTGATTGAACGACCCCGAAGTTCTGCCTCGCGGCGGACTAAAGCCATCATATCATCGGCGAGTTTCACGGATTGCTCCACGATTGCCCCTTACATTTCTATATTGGTGGTAATGTACCAAAGAATATCAAAATCGCAAAAGCATCTTTCTGCCACGGCCGATCATTACCATCCTGCTGATGGATTAGTCAGCTTGCGGTCTGATCATCTCCTGTTGCGCCGTCGAATGCTATCATTTTCTGTGCCGTCCCACAGGAAATACTACGCTTAGGGAACTCCTCTCGGGTAGTCTTCAGGCCACATCATCGGCCGAGGGGGCAATTACACCGCGCATGCGCTCGGCCCTACCAAGTGCCCCGACACTTCTCACTATGCATTGCGAAGTAAATTTCGATTTCGACAGATCACCTTGGTTGCGCGATAGGGGCACCGCGCAACCAAGGCCTCCACGACTCCCACGAGCGCTACGTTTCGCGAGGTAGAGCGCTCATTATTCGCAGGGAATAGCGGACGGGTAATATTGATATCGGCATTATAAATGGTCGTGCGCTTGCTACTGCGGCGGTCGCCGTATGAGACCTTGCCGCCACTTAATGAAGGCACGGCTACCCGCATCGAGCTCATACAAGATGTGTTGAACGATCAAGTGTATTCCCGAACGCAATTTAGATTTCGATGGGCTAATGCTGTCAAAGAAACCTGTGAGGGTGGTGTTATCATCCCAGATGTCTGCTGCGCGGATAAAGTTGCCGTTAGCCGCGCTCGCGTGGTTCATGCTGAATTTGCGAGGTCTGTGGGAAGGACGGCGGGAAGCAGACATTCGCCGCGGTTGCGACATATGTCCATCGATGACGAAATCGACATTTTCATTCGCTATGCTTTGATAATCTCAACTTTGGGCAGGCGCACGACGGCTGCGAAACCGCGTGGATTGTCCGGACGGGGGCCATAGATCTCGAATTGGCAGCCAGACTGATTGCACAGGTCCTGAACGATCGACAGTCCAAGACCGTATCCGTCTGAAACTGTGTCGCGTCGGATAAATCGCTGTTTCATAGCTTCAAAATCGGTAGTGGATAGCGGGGCGCAGTCGTTTGATACCAACACATCTCCCGGCCGACTGGCATCCACGATCGTGGGTGCAGTGCCACAGGCGTGTTTCAGGGCGTTGTCGAATATGTTGGTCAGGATGATACCCAATGCGTCCGGATCGACGCGGCTTAAACAGCGGCCTGTGGGGAATTTCAGCACCAGCTTGTCAGTATCCGGGCATTGATTGCGCAATTCGTTCATCAGGAGCGTGATCACTGGATTTAGGTCTGTCACAGACGCATTCAGGCCCAACCCGGACTGCGCCCGTGACAATTGCAGCAGGCGTTCAATCAAGCGTTCCAGACGTTTCAGACCCGTCTCGATTTCGACAAGGTTGCCGGTTTGGACCGGGTCATTGATCTTTGCCCGAAGCCTTTGCGCCTGGGCCAGGCAAATCGCGACGGGTGTGCGCAATTCGTGGGCGGCATTGGTGGCAAAGGCACGTTCCGCATGCAACGCGCGGTCGAGCCGCGACATCAGCCCGTCGAGCGTGTCAATCGCCGGCGTGATCTCGGCGAATGTATTGTCACGATCAATAGGGGACAGGTTGTGTTCGTTCTTTTCGGCGATGTTTCGGCTGAGCTCTGCAATCATCGCAACTGAACGGCGAACCGCCCAGAATGACGCAAGGGCAAAGAGCAGTCCCAGCAGTGCTAAACCGACAACGACCCCGATGATCACATCGGTTATCGCTTCGCTGCGTTCGATCATCGGTTCGGCCACCACCACGCTTCCCATCCCAGGCTGATCCGACGGCAGAACAATGACACGATGCCCGCGCGTGGTGCTCAGGCCTGGAAGCAGTGGTACAGGCAGCGCGAAAGTTCCTACTGTCATGGATCGCGCCATGACCTCACCGTTCACACCGACATACCACAGCAAAGCCCGCTCATTCGGCTTGCGCAGATCGCTTTCGTAGTCCAGCAGATTGCCCGCACCGGTGCCGATGCTTCCCGTGGTCCTTTGGGAGGTTTCGATGATGTCGCGCAGCAGATGGGCCTTGCCAGTGAGGCTGGCATCGAGCAGTTCGTCATATTCGTCCATGAATACATGGAGGACGATGAAAACGCTTACCACCATGACGATCAGTCCGGGCAAAAGCAACGAACCCAGAAGCGACTGAAACAGGCTTTTGCGGCGGTTAATCATTTTGTCAGTGCGTACCCCATACCCCGGTGCGTTACGATCAGGTCTTTGCCCAATTTTGTGCGGAGGCGGCTGATATGTGCTTCGAGAGCGTTGCTTTCTATCTCTTCACCGTAGGCATAGATAGAGGCCTCGAGGCTCTCCTTTGGCACGATCTGTGACTTTCGGCGCAGCAGCGTTTCAAACACACCCCATTCCTTTGCGGTCAGCCGGACCGGTTGCCCAGCACGGATGACACTGTGATCCGACAGGTTGATCACCAGATCGCGCAGCTGGACAGTTTGCGCAATCTGGTTTGCGCTCCGCCGACATACGGTGTGAACGCGCGCTTTTACCTCATCGAGATCGAAGGGTTTTATCACATAGTCATCGGCACCACGGTTCAATCCGTCAATCCGGTCCGAGACCTTGTCGCGCGCAGTCAGAATGATGATCGGCGTCCGCAGCATCCGCGCCCGCAATGAACTGAGAAAGATGAGCCCGTCTCCATCAGGCAGTTTCAGGTCCAAAAGAACCACATCATAATCCAAGGTGCGCAGCGCGGCATCGGCCTCGTCCAGCGTGTCAAACCATTCGACAATGTTCTGATCAGCCTCCAGATGCTCTTTGAGCGGCCGCGCAAGTGCAGCTTCGTCTTCAATCAGGAGGATGCGCATTTTGGTCCAGTCCGATCCGATGAGAAGCTTGCCACAGTTCGCCCAACGCTTGATTTCGACTGCCGTTTGCGCATGAGAAACGTCTCCTTTCTCGACCTATCCATCGGATGCCTTTCAGCCTATGCCGGAAGAACGCAAAACCACAGCACACAGAAAAACGCCATTCGCAAACAGCAGGCACATCGTTGCAAGTGATCCCAGATCCTTTGCGTCGCGCGCGAACACCTCCCACTGCGGTGTCAGGTGGTCGACGATACATTCGATCGCCGTGTTCAGTGCTTCCACTGCGATGAGTCCGGAGAACAGGATCAAAAGGATCAGGTACTCGAAGAGTTCCGCATCCATGACGTACAACAGCACACCACATAGCGGCAAAGCCACGACGATATGCCGGAACGCAGTTTCCAACCATAGCCTGCGGATGCCCCCGATCGAATATCCTGCCGCGGCAAAGACATGGGCAACCCCGGTGACCCGCGCAGGTTTCTGAGGCCGGATTGTCTTATCAAACTTCATATCTTGGCCAACTCTACTCTGGTTTTGCAGGAAGAAAAGATATCCAGATCGGCATTTCGCTCTGCTGTGTCGATATTAAGCAAACCAAGCAGCGAGTGGAACAGGTTGTCATGCGAAAGCGGGTTGTTCTCCTGTGCGGCGACGCAGCTTTCATCAATGCCAAAGCGGGTCTTGAAGGCATCAGACAACCACAGGATCATCGGCACATGGGTTTGCGTTTCCGGTGCCATGAAATAGGGTGCGCCGTGCAGATAGAGCCCATGCTCACCCAGAGATTCACCGTGATCCGACATATAGATCAGCGATGTGGCCAGACGGTCATCTGCGGACAGCATGCCAATGATCCGGGCGAGGATATGATCGGTATAGGCAATGGTATTATCGTAGGCGTTGGTAATCTCCTGTGGCGTGCATTTTTTGAACTCTGAGGAGCGGCAGGCCGGTTTGAAACGTTCGAAGTCTTCTGGGTAACGCTGGTAGTAGGTCGGTCCGTGGCTTCCCATCTGGTGGAGGACCAGAACGGTATCTTCGGTGATCGACGAGATGTAGTCTTTGAGGGGCTCAATGAATATTCCGTCCATACATTCACCCGTCGAACAGAATTCCGAATTGTTCAGGTCGGTAAATTTGCGCGTCTTGAACCGCGCGGCAATCCCTTTGTCACCGGTGTTGTTGTCCCACCATTCAACATGCAGCCCTGCGTGCCCCAGCACATCCAGCACGTTCTCGGTCGAAGTGCCGTTCTCATACGAATAGGTGTCGCGGCTGAATTTCGAGAACATGCAGGGCAGCGATACGGCTGTCGCAGTTCCGCAAGACTGCGCGTTGCTGAAATTGATGATCGGCAACTGTGCCAACTCGGGGTTTGTGTCAACATCATAGCCGTTCAGGCTGAAATTTTGGGCGCGCGCTGTTTCACCGGCAACAACAATCGTCAGCATGGGCTTTTGCGGCGCCTCATACGCAGCGCCGGTCTGTGCGTCCGTTCCGGTGCTGGCGAGGTCCAGCTCGGCTGAACGCGACATCATTTTAGCATATCGGATCGCGGCCACGAGCGGCGCACCTGGCTGATAGCTGCTCATGAAATCTTTCCGTTCGCGCAGGATGGAAGAATAGGATTTCAGATCGGCCATCAACAAGCCCGCCGCCAACGCAAAGCTTAGAACGCATGTCAGTATCGGTGTCACGGCTGCCCTGACGGCTCGCTGCGGTCGAATGCGGACACAGATCACCACGAGCGAGGGTAAAATGCCGAAGATGACACCATGGGTGACGTAGCCAGCCGTTATCAAGTGTCTGGATTCACTGACGGTTGTGACCATAATATTCTGTATCATGTCACGGTCTATGATGATCCCCAGCGTATCAATGTAATACGATGTCATAGCAGCCAAGATAAGCATCGAAATCAGAAAGGGTTTGACTGTCCACGGAAAGGCAAACAGGCTGAATGCCGCCAGCGTCAGAAGAAACAATGCTGCCATATATCCGATCAGGGAAATCAGATGGCCCGAGAAGACATCCGCAGCGATCACCCAGAACGTGCCATTGTCGACACAGAACATGAATGTGATGGTCAGAACGGTCAGCAAGAGTGGCGAAATAGTTAACCGCTCACGCAGTTCTGCCGTTCGGCATCTAAGGGAGTGAAAAGTTGGCATTGTAGAGATCTCGCAAGGTTAATTGCGTGCTCATGATCATTGGAAGCTTACGAGAAGCTTACGAATTAAAACCATTAGAGTTCGAACGCCGCCTTTTCTTTGAAGTGGCAGGTTCGGCCAGAATAAGATTGCGGTGGGGTCAAGGCTCACATGGTCCCATTGCCTGCCGCAGGCAGCATTGCAGCAGCTAATGAATGTTCGCTTAGGGCCGTAATCGCCGCCTGTCCTAAGCGAAGGTAATTGTAAACATAAAACGCGGAGCTGATTGGGGCGTTGCGAAAGGGTCCAGTCCAATGTCATGGGCAATGGCCATGGAGTGATTGAAGCTAATTGGAATATTCACTCGGATTTGAAGGGGGAGGCGGCAAGCCTGGCGCGATCCTATAAGCCCTCCGTATTTGAGTGAATCAATTAAGTTATTGAATTAACAGAATTTCAGGATATTTAGCTGCATCTGCGACGCGCAAACTTATGCGCGCCACGCAATTTTATGTGCTTCCCTACACCTCTCGGTTGAAAAAGGACCCCGTCGCACGTCGCACTCTGACTTTGCGTTCTTTCCTGAGGAAAGTCGATGCGGCGCTTCCCGATGAATACATCGACTTTCTAAATCGGGGCGGCCCCGACGAGCTGGATTGGGAGGTTCTCTATCCCGAGCAATGGAAAACGGCAGTTTCATGAGGCACTGAACCTAATAACCCGGCTGCACGTGCCCTGCGCCCCCTCTGAATCGGAGGAAGAAATGGGCTATTTGCGGGAGCCGACACCGATGCCGAAATCTTGGCGGGCGATGACGATCAAAGAGACCGCTATGTTAAACGATCTCGATCCACAGGCCTAATCGGAGGCCAAGCCCTCGAGAAACCGTTCGATGAATCGTCCGATTTTTGGGGGCAGCTTTTACACTCCGCCTAAACCATTTTTTGCAACCACCTCGCTGAGAAACTGGGCCAGATCAGCCTTCGAAATTAAGGTTGCATCATCGGCATTCGAGCGATTCAGCGTTTGGATTTTCCGCTCAAAACGTGCACTCTTGCGCTCCTCGGCATCAAGTTTTTTCTGGATCGTCAGGACTCGTTTTTCCGCCTCCGTTGCACGCTTGGTCTCCTGCATCCGAGCTTCACGTTCTGCGTCATAGGCCGTTCGCATCCGGCGCACTTCTTGTTCCGCTTCGGTTAACGGGATCTGGATTTGGTCGGTGAGGACGCCGTGAGCTTCAGCGATGTTGAGAAGCCCACGGTACCGATAGTCCTGTAGGTCTGCATCAAACCTTGCAACGACCTCGCTGGGGAGAGACGCTATCCTTCGTCGCGCCTGCTCATCATGACGGAGATCTAAGATCCGTTTGATGTTGCTTTCCATGTCACCAGCCCGTGGCCTGTAGTTCAGCCTGAACAGGTGGTTGAGTTTCTCTGCCACACTTTTCTGGCAGATCTCAGCAACATCTTGGTCCGCCTCTGCGGCTTCAATGGCCCGTTCCAGCATTTCATCAGTGTATGGGAGCTTTGGTCCAGGTTTCCTGCGGTTTGCTGTCATGTTCGTCTCCGAAATTAGTACGAACTGTCAGATGATCTGTCAGTTGCGATATGTCAGTTCAGGCAGCGGGACATCTGCTGCCTGAAAAGAAGGTTGTGCCGTTCCATTAGCTCCGGAAACTTTTCTTGAAGTTTTATTCCAGCATATGATTTTTCGCTTGGGAACCTGTTGGCCAGATGGCAGTACGCTCAACGTCTGGTGAGATCCGAGCGGCTTGCTTCAACACCTCGACGGTTACCCCACAGCGAATGCCCGATTGCGTAGACCCCCAAAATTACCCTCATCGGCATGGTTGATGCCTGTTTCAGGGGGTTCTTAGGTTCTCTTGTTTCAGGGCCCGAATAGTTGAACACCTTCAATAGCTTATGCGAGGTAAGGCCGCATTTTCCCGACAGAGGGCCACTTTTTTCCGAGCGGTGGTCGGATTTTCCCGACGAGGGGACGCGGAATCCCGCAGAGTGGACGGATTTTCCCGACGAAAGAGCAAGAAGCTGAAACAGCGCGGATCCTGTCCCCGACATAGCTGGTCGGCAGAGCCGTTGAGCTCAATATTCAAAAAATTCGTCTGGCGTTAGGTCGGGGAGCGGCAGGGGCCTAATTCCGACGGACCATGACAGACAAGCCCGCCACCAAACCGCAACTCGAAACCTTCTTCGGTGTGACAGACCGCGGTCTGCCCGCCGTGCTTAACGATCTGCAGATCCGCCCGATCGGCGGGCATGTGCGCTGGCCGGTGGTCTGGAAGGCGCTGGGGCTCGCAGCGGAACAAGATCCAGGCCACGTATGCGAACTTAAGCACCCGCTGATGACGGCCGGAGAGGTAGGTGACTTGTGCGAAGTCACTGCACGAACCGTCTACCGCTGGCAGACAGGTGTTGGGCTGCCAGACGGCCTGCCGTCGATGCCAAAGGCGATCGATCTCTCTGCTGGTCGCAAAGACGCTCGCAAGACACGCTGGCGGAAGTCGGAGATCGTCGCTTGGCAGGACCGGGAACCGCAGCCCGCCTACGCTCTCGCCGCGCCGACTTTCGGATCCCTCAAACCCACCCCCTGAACGGGAGTAGACCCATGCCCACAGACCTGGCTGATACACATTTTCCGCTTAAGCGACGTCGATACGCAGCAGGCGACGCTGATACAACCTCTCAAGGGATTTCACCGGCGGCAATCGGGAAAGCGTGTGTATCGAAACCGCGTTTTGACGACGAAACCGACGATTTAGCGACACACGGAGAAACCCGATGCTACAGATGACGATCCAGCCAACGAAAACCTGCACATTGTTTGCGTCCGGTCCGACGCTCGCCGATGTGGTGCAACGAGTAGAGGCTCGCACCGTGGCGGGCGAACTGACCCAATCGACTGGGGAAAGCTATGTAGGGGCAATCAAATCGGTTGGAGATCGGCAGAACACACCACTCCGGATGATCGACGCCACCCTCGAGAACCTGGAGGATGTTCTCCCCAAAAATGGTTTTGATCCGAGGCACGACCCCTCCAATACATCCTATAATTTGAAACGGCGTCGGGTGGCGGCGGCCCTCAAGGAGTTTCTGGGCATTCATGAGATGTTGCAAACCTTGAGGGCGCAACAGGACGAATGGACCGATTTATTTCTCGTGATGGAGCCCTATACAAAATTCAAATCAGGCAGTTGGGGCTGGCATCCGATGTGCCTCGAAGCGATGCGCAGCTTTGCGCTCGTTGCGCGTGCACACGGCTGGCAACCTCGGGACATAAACGCCGCGAGAGCGACGCAGCTGGATGATCTTTATAGTGGTAACAAGCGCACCGCGAACCGCACATGTTTGGTGCGCCTCGATGACATTCGGAAATTTTCGGATGCGCTTCCTTTTCTGCCGCCCGAACCCATCGGTTTTGATGCTGCGCATCGACAAGAGATCAAGACCGGTTTTCCGTCAACCTTCGATCTTATTTTTAACCGGTGGATTGACGCGGTCACCAAATCAGGGTGGGATCCTGTTGCAGAGGCAAACAGCGATGATCGTCAAAAACATGCGCATGTCTTGCGCTCGGCCTTTCGCTGCTTTTTCAGGATCGCTCTCGAGCTTGATCTGATTTCCCGAGATGCAATGGAAATTCTGACAGTGCTGAGCTGTGACGAAGCCATCCGGCTCGTTGCCCGAGAAATGTTCGCCCGCAAAAACCGAGCAAGAGAAAAAGGGCGGCTCGATCCCAGGACCAGCCGGAAATACCTTAAGGGCATTCGCCAGGTGCTGAACGCGCGCGGGGTCGATACCACGGTGCTGAGTCGGATTATCGCAAATAACAAGGACTCGCGCAAAGGCGCGGCAGCCGACAAGCGCATGACCCGGCAAAACCAGGCATTTTGTGAAGCATTGGTCGAAAAGCTGCATCTGCGGCGACGGTTTCTGTTTTCCTATAAGCCCCTCCGAGCACAAGCCGAAGCTATCATGGCGAGAGCAAAGGCCGAGGCGCGCAAGATGACCAAGAATGAGATCGCCCGCGTCCGGCTGCTTGGCACCTGTGCCTGCTTTGCGGCGATCGAGATCGGTGGCGCACCTATCCGTGTCGAAAACGCCATGGGCCTCAGCTGCGTTGGGACGGATGCCCAGATCCTCGTCCCGAAGAAAGGAAAAAAACCGATGAATGTTCTCATTCCTGAAGGATTTACAAAAAACGGTGTCGAGATCCAGTTCCCGATTAAGTGGAACAAACATGGTTGCTACGATACGATCGAATGGTATTTCGACACTATCCGCCCGCTGTTTCCGTATGCAGGGAGCAACCCATACCTGTTCCCGGCCGTCAGGGCAGTCGGGAAGCCGATGGACCCCGGTTATTTTGGCGAAAAATTCTCCGAATTCATGCGCACGATCGTCGATCTGCCGATGACGCCGCACCAAATGCGCCACGGCCAGACATCATTGCTGCTCAACGCGCATCCGGAAGAGATCGAGGTGATTGCCAAGCGCATTGATGACAGCGTTGATACGCTGCGTCGCTACTATGGCTGGCTCAACGCGATGCGCATGGTTGAACGGGGCCAAGATCTGCTTGCGGGGTTAATGGATGGCTGATCGCATATACGACACCCGCCCTCGCGAGGAGATTCTCGCGCTACCGCACTTTGCTCCTTTTGTGACGGCACCACGGATCGACGAGATCGGATTGCGGGAGTTGCGCACACTCGATGCATTTCTTGTATGGGCGGAACGACAAGGTGTGCAAATGCCATCTGTCGAAGACTTTCTCACTTTCAGCGCCGACGCAGCCTCCACCCGCAAGCTCGAAAACCTGCGTACCGCCTTAGACCGGATTGCCCCCGAAGGGTCTGTTATTCGTCAAACCGTACGCGACGCGATCCGTGAAAAAAGGCCCCGCAGTCGGTCCTGCGACAGGCGCCCGCGTGAAGAGATCATCGCGGGCGCACATTTTGCGCCTTACAGAGACGTGACAGAACTCGGCGCGGTGCCACTTGAGGATATCAGGGTGCTCGATCGCTTCCTGATATTTGCAGAGGCGCGTCGAGTCGAACTTCCTTCTGTGACTGACTTCCTGCGTTTTGCGGGGGATGCAGGCTCGAGCCGTCGTTTGCGCAGCCTCAAATCCGCACTGGACACGATCCTACCAGGCAATCCAGCAGTGCTTTTGACGCTGCAGGCCGCCATCCGGCAAAAATCTCCCGAGAAAAAGGCACGACCGTCGAGGCCGCGACCTGCAGCGCGGCATCGTGTGCCGCACAGCTTGCTTCCTCCTGAGTGGCGACAGGCGCTGAGCGCGATGCGGGCCGGCGAAGATGTCGGTGGCCTGCGCCCCCCGGCGGAAAGTACTCTAAAGAACACCGAGGAGGTTCTGCGGGAGTACGCATGGATCATGATTGATGCGGGCCTTCCGGTCGCGATCACCATCGATGGCGTACGGAGGCTGGAAGCGGTCAGAACGCAACGCTCTCAAGCACGGTCTGAAAAAGCCTATCAGGGTCAAGGTGATCGTCCGGCGACCCGACATACTGCCGTGCAAAGAATCCGGGCTTTCGCCCAACATTTGGGTCTTGATCTGCTTCTGATCTCGACTCTTCAGGCACATGAAAACTGGCTCCGGCGCGCTCTGGGCCGCGTCGTGCCACTCAAATTTGCCAAACTGGATAGATTGCCGGACCTCGCGGCGACGTGGGCGCTTGCCATGCGCCTACGTGAAGAGAGCCAGCAGGCAACTCGGCGGCAGAGCAAGCTGCGGTTGCTGAATGAAGCCACCGTGATCGCACTGTGGACCTTGCTGCCGCTTCGCTTGGCGGATGGCCGACTGCGATGGGGCCGCGACATCTCGTGGACCGGCCTATGCTACCGCGTGGATATCGACACGCAAAAGGCGGACGTGGCGATTTCAGGACGACTACATGAGCGGTTGACGCCATTCCTCGATGCGCTGGTGCTGCAGGGCGTCGCTCCTGCTTATCTCGAGGTCATGCGCACCAATGCTATCGCAGAACAATCGCCCCTTTTTCGCGACACGACGGGCAATATGCTCGCCTCGGGCCAACCTTCAAAAGTCTGGGCGAAGCACATGGGCACAGGCGCGCATATCTCAAGGTCGCGTGTCCACACAGAGCTTGGGAAGCTTGGCCTCGAGGGCGTCAACGCGGCGCTTGCGATCAGCGCGCAAATGGATGTGCGATCCGCCGAGTTCTACCAAGGGCAGGCCGTCGCGCAGGCAAGAATGGCACGGGGGCAGGACATGATGGAAGGTTTGCTCGATGAGGCCGAAATATTGGAAAACATGAACTAAAAAGAGCGGTGGAAATGCGGCTCGATCCGTGTCGGATTGTGGCTTCCTTTACAGAACCACACCCCGACACCGTTCAAGCCCCGAATTGAGACGGAATAGAGGGCGTGATCACCGGAAACCGGTTCAATCTGGGCGCGCCGGATCAAAGTTGCTGCACTGTGCGCCCAAACCCGCTCTGTCGAAAGGAGGAACATGAGCGACTTGACGCTGCCACATTGGAGCAGCTTTTCGAAGGGGTCAGAGCCCATGTTCGCCCAAATACCAGAATTTCATCCCATGACAGAGGGGACTCCTATTGCGCGGACCGCACGGGAGTTTCTTGCGCTTCACGGCCATTGCCTGCCCGAAATGATCGACTTGTTGGCCGGGGTCAAAGCTGGGACCAAAGTGTTTCACCTGATCGAAGGCGTTGCCGCAGGGTCACTCTCCGATCGGCAGATAATGAGGGGGTTTGATACAATCCTCGCCGCCCTGGATCTGCGCCACGTGGGCGATTCGTCCCGGCTCCAAACTGCGCTCTTTTCGGAGAGCGACCCAGGCTCCGATATCGTGCACGACATCTGTGCGATGACCGAAGCAGTTGCGGCGCTTATCAGCCAACTGAGAATGTCCGGCGCGCAGGTCCTCGCATGATCCTGATACCACAGTAGAAAGCGGCGTCCTTAAAAGGAAGGGGGGGGTACCCTCGACGGTGGATGCCCCCCTTTTTTTCCAGCATCCTTGACGCTTTCTGTCTGTGCAGGCGAGCAGATGGTGAGCGTCGGTCCTTCGAAGATCCATGCACCAGCCCCCGGGCTGGTGACTTGAGCGACGAGTCTCCAAATCCCGGTCATTGCCGGGGCTCGTTCGCAGGGAGAACGAGATGCAGCACAGCATGCTCATTCCAACCGAAAGCCCGAGGCCGACGCGAGCCACGTCCGGGTTGAAAGCCGTACGACGCTTTGCGCAACGTGACGGGGCAACCCTGATCCGGGTGCTGAGAACGGCAGTCGGGCCGTCAGGTGTTGCGGCCGCAGAGCGTCTGCTCGACGGCCTGTGGTCTCTGGAGCCGCAACAGGACGAGGTCCAAGGGGCATTGAAGAAGCTGGTCCAGATGACCGAAGCTCTTCCTCCGACCGTAGATCAGCTCTCTTCGGAGCCAGATGCGTGGTGCGATGATCTGGACAATGCGATCCGATATTTTGGTGCAAGGCTGACGGACCTTGCGGGCGGTCTTGCGACGGGATGAACTTGGGGCCCTGGCAGAGAAATCGGCCGGGGTCCTTCAGTGCACTTGCGTTATCGGCGGATGCGAGGCAGCTGATCCAGCTGCCGCCTCGAGGCCCACAAAGCTCCCAAATCAACCAGCAAAGCCCGCCCTGGCCCCTAAACGACCCTCAGATGCTGCCTGCGTTCCTGGTCAACGTACCGGGTCTCCTCACGCGGCATCTCAAACGGGCTGATGATCATGGAAGTGTCGACACTGACCTCCCTGATCCGCTCCAGCAAAGGTGCCATCTTCAGCCCTTGGGCGTAGGATTTCTCCCCTTCGTCCTGCGGGGCGTGGCCCATCAGGCGCCGCCGGATCGCATCTGAGCGATCCTGGTTCAGCAGATCGCCATGAAAGCTTGTTCGGAGGGCGTGGAAATCGAGGCCCCGCCAGTAACAACCGTGGGTCTTGCGGTAATAGCCGAAGGCCTTGCTGAAGTTCTCCGCAAAGTTTTCCTTGGTGGATCCACGTGTAAGATCCGGAAACAGTCTGGTTTGCGATTGCCTGCGGCGGAGTTCGACGAGTTTCATGAACCCCAGTTTGATAAGGTCCGGATGAACCGGTAAGCGTCGCTCTCCCGCCTCGGACTTGACGTTGTTGCCTTCGGTGTTGCGAACCCACAGGTAATCAATCCCGTCTTCCGTTCCGAAATCCTTTGGTCCCAGCTGCAGGCTTTCCTGCATGCGCAAGCCTTGGAGCCGACCGATCAGGGGTGCCCAGAACAGCGGGTCGCCTGGATCTTCTGTCTCGCCCTGGTACACCGGTGACGCGAACAGCTTGGTGATGCGGTCATCCCAGGACGTGCGGGCGCGGCAATCCTGGGTGCGTTTCAGCCCGTCGGCTTCCGCCTTGGTCCAGGAGCATATCTCGAAGGGATTCGTGTCGATCATCTGCATGGCATACAGCATTTTCCCGATCGCATTGGGCGTGCGGCAATGCTTGAGATAGGTGTCGACCCGCAGCCGTGGCACCTTTGCCCCCAGCTTTGCAGCTTCGAGATCGGCGTTGGTGTGGTTGGATCTGCTGGAGACACGCAAGACCTGCGCCCTCGCAGCGTCGATTTCGCTGGCGTCGACCCGTTCGATCAGCTCGCGATACCCCGCCGTCGCCTTCAGGTGTTCGGTTTTTCCGTGATCCCGGGGAATGCGCCAGATCAGATCCAAGGCATCTTCGACGTCGCTGACGGCGATGTCCTCAAATGGGAGGTCACCCAAGAGATCCAGCCAGATCCGGCTGGCGACATCCAGTTTCGATCCGCTCGATTTCTCCCAGGCGACGCCCGTCGGTTGGTGTCGTCTCTGATGTTTGTGAAAATTCTCGCCATAGCCGGCACGCTTGATGTCCACGTAGAGATCGTAGGCTTCCCGCAGGGTGATGCCCCGGGGTTTCGAAAGGCTGATGCAGGATGCGTCACTGAGGGTGTCGAGGTTGACCCCGATTTTCGGGGGCCGTGCGGCGATGCGGCGTGTGATCTCGTCTTCTTTGTCCGGAGAGGCTGCCTGCCCTTGCGGTGGCGGGGAGCTGTCTCTTA
>OJAU01000565.1_pt1 | contig 14614 bp, 14 predicted proteins | sample 1589791 | NCBI WGS metagenome assembly OJAU01 (sample SAMN05416849, study PRJEB24817) | seawater metagenome | isolation source: Sea water | place: Canada:Atlantic | collected 2013-07 | reverse complement strand
GGACGTCAGGTTTTCAACCTGAAAAGAGGGGTTCGACTCCCCTACGGGCTGCCACACCTCTCCTCAAAGCCTTTATTCATTGGCATCTGATACTTCAGGTGTCCCACGGTTTTCGTGGCGTGGGACACTTCGCTCTTGGCGAACTCTCTCAACCCTGTCGAAGCCAGACTCCACCAATCGGGCGCGGTCAACTCCCTGGACATAGGGTGCCGACGATTTGAAGTCCGAGTGAGACAGGCGAGCGGCAATCTCATAGACATTGGCACCCGATAGGGCCATCTCGTGTCCAGTAGCTTTTCGAACTCCGTGTTGAGAGCGCGTGGCCCTCTTTTCAGTCCTTTTTTCACCTGTCTTGTTATCTACCACTTCAATACTTTTGTAGAATCCTGCTTGCACAACCCACTTTGAAATCTTGTTTCCCAATGAATTTTTCGAAGCGAACGGACGACCGTATTCAGTGAGCAAAAAAGCGTCCTCATGCACACCGAGCTCCAGTTCCTCAGCAAGTTCTTTCATTAGAGGCACCTCGGTAATCCCCCCATTTTTAATGGGGTCCAACCGTAGAATTCAGGCGGCTGTTTTCAGTTTCATGGCGGGTGTCATGCCGCCGATACCCATGTTGGGTCGCTCGTTGTTGTAAGTCCAGAGCCATTCAGTTGCTTGGTCTTGTGCCTCCTCAATGGTTTCGAAGATGTATTGCCCGAGCCATTCGCCGCGAACGGTGCGGTTATAGCGCTCAATGTAGGCATTCTGTTGTGGCTTGCCCGGCTGGATGTATTCCAGTCGAACATTGCGTTTCTCTGCCCACTCCATCAGCTTACCACTGATATATTCTGGGCCATTATCGACGCGAATTGTCTGCGGTTGACCGCGCCATTCAATGATCTGGTTTAAGCTTCTGACCACTCTCTCTGCGGGCAGTGAGAAGTCGACTTCGATGCATAGGCCCTCACGATTGAAGTCATCCAGCACGTTCAATGTCCTGATCGAGCGCCCATCTGCCAGCTGATCCGCCATGAAATCCATCGACCATGTCTCATTGGGCTTATCAGGCACAGTCAGGGGCTCCGGCTTGTCCCGCTTCAAGCGTTTCTTGGGCTTGATACGCAGATTTAGCTCCAGCTCGCAGTAGATCCGATAGACCCGCTTGTGGTTCCAGCCGTAACCTTGGACGTTGCGCAGATACAGAAAGCACAGGCCGAAGCCCCAGTTGCGCTTGTTTGCTGTCAGACGTTCCAGCCAATCGGCGATCTCTTCATTCTCATTGCTCATAACAGGGCTGTATCTATAGCAGGTCTCGCTGACCTCGAACGCCCGGCACGCTGACGCGATGCTTACGCCGTGTCGTGCGACCGCATTCCTGGCCATCTCTCGACGCAGAGACGGCCTTAACGCTTTTTTCCAAGGGCTTCCTTCAGCAGATCATTCTGCATGCTTATCTCAGCATACATGCGCTTCAGACGGCGGTTCTCCTCAGCCATATCCTTCATCTCGGATATCAGTGAAGCATCCATGCCGCCAAACTTAGCCCGCCATTTGTAAAAACTCGCGCTGCTCATTCCGTGCTCACGGCACAGCTCAGAGACCGGCACACCGCCCTCCGCCTGCTTCAACACTGCCATGATCTGTGCGTCGCTGTATCGTCCGTTCTTCATCGTAAATCTCCTCAGATACCTTGCCGAGAAAATTCCACTTTTGAACACCGCTAATTTTAGGGGGGATTACCATGCCACAGGCAAGGCAATCACAGAGTTTAATGGGCTTGAAGCTGCCGTAAATGCTGGCCAAGCGCTGATTGCTACCAAAATTTCTAACATTGAAGAAACCAATTCGCTGAGAATAGCTTGTCTCCAAAAATTAGAAACTTACGAAGCGCGGGTAATTGAAATCGAAATGTACGAGGCGGAGGAAAGGAAATTAGCCGAACGGATCTCGCGGATCGAGGTCGCCACGAATGAGGTTTCCAATATCCGTTTAGATGCAAAGACTGTCTCCAGTGCCGCTACCGCAGTTCGCTCTTCTATTGTCAAACGTGTTTTCAGTGAATCCCTAAACACACTTTGGCGTGACCTTTTTCTGCGATTGGCTCCATCAGAACAGTTTGTGCCTTCATTCAAATTACCAACCGATGACAAGGGAAATGTCGAGGCTGTGCTTGAAACGTTGCACCGATCAGGGAAAGTTTCTGGATCCCCCGGTGCTATGTTGAGCCAGGGTAACTTAAATACTGCAGCACTAACGCTCTTTTTAGCGCTACATTTGTCGGTGCCACTCAAACAACCGTGGTTGGTGCTGGATGATCCCGTGCAGTCAATGGATGATGTGCATATCACTCAGATGGCGGCTTTGTTGAGAACTATTTCGAAACGTATGGAGCGGCAAATTGTCGTTGCTGAACCGCCCCGATTTTACCGGAGGGTGCTTTGTTCAACGTCAGGCTACTTTATCGAGTGTGTTTAGATTTGCATAGAATACCTCCTCTGCTTCTGCGGGTGTGATGTATCCGATGGGACCGAATAGCCGACGGTTGTTATACCAATCGACCCATTTCAGCGCTTCCCATTCGACTTCGCGCCTCGATTTCCATGGACCGATCTGGTTGATGACCTCTGTTTTGAACAGGCCAATGACGCATTCAGCGAGGGCATTATCATAGGAATCGCCGACTGTTCCAACCGATGGATCAATACCGAATTCGACAAGGCGCTCGGTATACTTGATCGAGAGATATTGCGATCCACGGTCTGAGTGGTGAACCAAGGTATTGTTATCAAGTGTTTTTCTTTGCCAGATTGCTTGATCCAAAGCGTCGAGAACGAACTGCGTCGCCATTGAGGTCGATACGCGCCAGCCAACGATCCGGCGCGCAAAGACATCGATGACGAAAGCGACATAGACCGTTCCCGACCACGTCGGGACGTATGTGAAGTCAGAGACCCAGAGCTGGTTAGGCCGATCTGCTTTGAACAAGCGGTTTACCTTGTCGTCAGGGCACGGCTGGGAGGTGTCCGGATTAGTCGTGACAACCTTTTTACCCCGAACTACGCCCTTGATGCCCAAATTGCGCATCAACCGCTCCACCGTGCATCGTGCGATCTCCTGATTATCGCGCAGTAAGACATGCCAGATCTTCCGCACACCATAGAGCTTGCGGTTCTCTTCCCAGGCCGCATTGATCTTGATGCACAGATCAGCGTCAGACTTCGCCCGGGCTGAAGCCCGATCAGGATCACGCGCGATGGAGCGCCGTTCATAATAGGTGGACTGGGCGATTTGCAGCATTTTGCACATCGGCTCGACCCCGAACTCACCGCGATGTTCTTCAATGAAAGCAGTCACTTGCGAAACGGGCGGTCGAGCTCCGCCTGGGCAAAATACGCTGATGCTTTCTTCAGGATCTCATTGGCCTGCCGGAGTTCGCGCACCTCGCGCTCCAACTCCTTGATCCGCGCTTTCTCGGCACTGGTTTGGCCAGGCCGTTCGCCGCCATCACGCTGAGCCTGCCGGACCCAAACGCGAAGACTGTCTGGCGAACAGCCCAATTTGCTTGCGATCGCTGTGAATAAAGCAGCTTCGCTACGATACTCATCGCGGTGTTCCATCGCCAACCGCACCGCACGTTCGCGGAACTCAGGTGAATACGGCTTCGAGGTCTTCTTGTTGTGTGACTGTTCCATAATGGGCAATTCTCCGAAAGTTTTGCCCTCCGGTAAACCCGGGGCGTGTGTGGATGCCCCCGATTTAGCAAGCTAATTTTTCGACGTTTTGGCAGGGCTTCAATCGGTCGTGTGTCAGGCCTCTCATTGTGACAGTTCTAACGCCACGGGCCGGTATGCTGTTCGGAAGGCTGGGTCCACATCGGTTCAGAGAGCTATGTTGCTCGCGCCCCGGGACTGGGTATCCCTGCCTTGAACTTTGAAATCCTTGTCGCTTACTCCGTCAGTCGATCACCTTGCCTAGGCCTTGCAGCCTATGCCGTCACCGTATCCAGTTCGGACATGGTCACGCCATTCGATAGTCCTCACCTTTCGTTGCCATGGCCCAGATTTGCCGTGCCATCTTGTTGGCCAGCGCCACGGCTGCGACCATTCTTGGTTTGCGAGCCACCAAACTGGCTAACCATTTGTTTTTACTTCCGCCCCTGCGAACGACCCAGCGGATGACACTCATTGCGCCGACAATCAGGAGTTTGCGGATGTCGCATTGCCCCATCTTGCTGACAGCACCGAGCCGGGCCTTGCCTCCTGTAGACCGCTGTCGCGGCACCAGGCCTAACCATGCGGCAAAATTGCGCCCACTTTCAAACGTGGACATGTCTGGGGCAAAAGCCGCAACGGCACCCGCAGTTACAGGCCCAACCCCCGGCACGGTGCAGAGCCGCCTCAGTTCTTCATCAGCCTTTGAGGCAGCTTCTAGCTCTTTGGCTAATCGTTCGATGATCTCGGTCAGCTGAGCGATTTGTGCAATATAGATCGCCCCCATCTGTCGCACCTGTTCTGGGATGTCCGTGATGGGATCGGCTAAAGCGTTTTCCAAAACCTTGAGACTCGCAGGACCCTTCGCGGCAACCAAGCCGAATTCGGCCAGATGACCTCGGAGCGAATTAATCAGCTGGGTGCGCTGTCGGACAAAACACTGATGTGTTCGGAAAGCGACTGCACGCCCTTGCTTCTCAGCACTCTTCACCGCGACAAAAGACATGGTTGGGCGGCTCGCGGCCTCAGCAATTGCTGCCGCATCAGCATGGTCATTCTTTTGACGCTTCACGAATGGCTTGACGTATTGCGCCGGGATCAGACGAACGTTGTGCCCGTAAGACACCGCAACTCGCCCCCAATGATGGGATGTGGCGCACGCTTCCATAGCAACAATGCAGCCCTCATGCTTTGCAAGCAACTCGTATAGCCGCGGCCGAGACACTGCACGGTTGGAAACGATAGTCCCGTCACCCCTTACCGCGCAAACCTGAAAACTGTTCTTGGCTAAATCAATCGCTAATATGCTAATCTCTGACATGGATGCCTCCCTTTCTTTGGTTCATATGAAACCACTTTGGCACATTCGATGCCGTTGGGTGGAGGCATCCACCGCATCAGTTCATTGCAGTACATGAACGAGCGCTGTTCGATTACTTAACGCTTGAACTAAGCCCATCATTTCCTGGCGATAGCTTGATTTCAGTTGAAATATCGAAGAATTTTTCTGGCGACACAGTAGTCTCACCGGTGACCTACTCTTACGAAAAGGATACTGCGATAGCTGCCTAAAAATTTCATTTCGACTATGGTGTACAATACAATCAGAAGGCTTTCAGCACATACACCGCCAGCGCGTGTACTGAATGGATCATCTGCCTTGCATACCGCGGGTGAAGGGCTGACGCCTTCAATTGGTCTTCTGCTCGACCGTGCGCATCGCTCTTTTTGTTTCGCATGCAAACGTCACGCCTGTCATTGTTTATATATTACAACACCTTAGAAAGGATGGAGTTGATCGATCTAAGAATGATCTGTATTCGGAAAGCGCAAAGTTAAACTTAAATTACTTGGCACTTAACAAAATTGTTCACTCTGAAGCGTGCTGTGATAGGTGACGATCAAGGACAAAATCAACGAAAGTGCTTGCTGCGCCAATGGCCAGACGGGCGTGGCGTGGCTGCAGCCCCTTGAAATCCCGTCCTCGCCCGTGGCCTTTGCCGTATGCATTCCGAAGGGGCGCCAATGAGTGTGCGATTTTACCGAGGCTAACCAAAATTTCTCTAATTTCATTCGCGCCTCGTGCGTTCTCATCAATCCCATCAGGCATAATCTTGATCTCTTTACGAAGGAGCTTGAGGAGTTCTGGGATTTCCGCCTTATTAGGGTAAACAACCTTTCGATCATCGAGAATGAGTTTGCAGCAGCTCTCAACGATTTCTTTCGCCAGTGCTATCGCTTCTCCCGGCTCGCTGTCACCGATGCGCTCAAGACGCCTTAGATCCTCATATAAGGTGTCTGAGCCAAGCGTTGCCGCAACGGCCTTAATACGATGGACATGTCCGCTGAGCGCATGAGTTTTGCGCTGCGCAGTGTAAACTGGTCTTCCATCGATTACGACGTCTTCGACGAGTTCCCAGCCATCTACTCGAAGATGTCCATTGAACGCCGTTACCAGTTTTTCCTGCTCGGAGGCATCTTTTCGGACGATGGGATGAAGAACCTCACTAATGAACTTTAAAAAGACCTCCTGCTCAGCCGTGTACATCCGGAATCGTCGATCACTGTAAATCCAATCGAGAGGCCAATCGTCATTGTTGACACAATGTTGCCAGATGTCATCTTCGGCGGAATCATACCGACTATTCTCTGACGGCATAGATTTCAGATCAAAAATGCGGCTCAAAAAACCCACTTCATCGAGAGAACCAAACCATATGGTTTCTCTCGCGCGCATTTCATCAAGAATAGCAGCGCGAGTTCGTTCGCCAATTCTTCCGGTTGGAATGCTTTTGCCAGGCGGTGACGCACGCTGCGGCGAAATCTCTACGCTCACCCAGTAGCCATTTTCTTTACCCACTATGAGTTCAAGGTTTTGTGTGATTATGCTCGCGATTTGTTCACGCGCATTTTCGATCGAAACAAATGCTCTGACAGGCACGCGCAGATATACGGTCCAGAGTTCAATTCCGCCGTTCCAGTTATCATCACCCGTCTTGAGAAGTTCAATATCTGACTGTGTCATTAAACGCAGGGCATCTACTTCATTCTTATGGCGCAGGAGTTCGGCAACCGTAGGAAGTGCCCCCTCGATCTCACGCCTGATGCTCATATATTTCATGAAATAAAGCTCTTCTTGAATGCCTAACTCGGGCGAAAACCCTGCCAATCTTGTACAAGTCTCAATTTAAGCAACCAAACAGGCAAATATCGTTGGCATTTTGGCCGAAATACTTCATTCGGCCAAAATCCTTTTAATTCAACGCTGTACACCTACGTGGCAAAACTTATCCCGCTTCGTGGCAAACCAAAACAGCGATTTTGGCATAACTACGCCCGTCCCGACAACAGATGTGCCTAACCTTAAATCACCCGCACTTGCTGTGACCGCAGCTGCCGCAGGTCATGCAGCCTTCGACCATGCGTAGGTCGTATTGGCCGCAGCTGCTGCAGGCTTTACCACGCGGAGCGTCAAGGCCGACGACCTTGGCTTGCGGGTCGGATTTCAGCCCCTGCCCTTCGCCGGCGATAAAACCGGTGGCGATCAGGTGTTGTTCTATCACGCCACCGATAGCGGCCAGCATCGACGGGATGTACTTGCCCCGCATCCAGGCCCCGCCGCGCGGGTCAAAGACGGCCTTCAGCTCTTCGACGACAAAGGACACATCGCCACCGCGCCGGAACACGGCGGAAATCATGCGTGTGAGCGCGACGGTCCAGGCAAAATGCTCCATGTTTTTTGAGTTGATGAACACTTCGAACGGACGACGGTGGCCCCCGATCACCACATCATTGATGGTGATGTAAAGCGCATGCTCGCTGTCGGGCCATTTGATCTTGTAAGTGGACCCTTCCAGCTCTTCGGGGCGGTCCAGCGGGTCAGACATATAGACGACTTCACCGCCTTCTTCCGACGTAGCCTGCGCCGCAATTTCACCGGGCGCTGTGTCCGCGCTTTCGGAGACTGACAGAACCGATCCGGTAACATCGTTGGGGCGGTAGGTCGTGCAGCCTTTGCAGCCTTGATCCCACGCCGCCATATAAACATCCTTGAACGCGTCAAAGCTGATGTCTTCGGGGCAGTTGATGGTTTTCGATATGCTGCTATCGACCCACTTCTGCGCCGCAGCCTGCATTTTGACGTGGTCCAACGGTGCCAGCGTTTGGGCATTGACGAAATAGTCGGGCAACGGCGTGTCACCTTTCAGATCGCGCCACATTTGCACAGCGTAATCGACGACCTCTTCCTCGGTGCGGCTGCCATCCTTTTGCAGAACCTTGCGTGTGTAGGCATAGGCAAAGACCGGTTCGATCCCCGAGCTGACATTGCCAGCATAAAGACTGATGGTGCCGGTGGGCGCGATAGAGGTCAAAAGCGCGTTGCGGATGCCGTTTTCAGCGATGGCGTCGCGTACATCATCGTCCATCTGCTGCATGGTGCCCGACGCCAGATAGGCGTCCGCCTCGAACAGCGGGAAGGCACCCTTTTCCTTCGCCAGATCGACCGATGCAAGATACGCAGCCCGCGCAATCGCCTTGAGCCAGGCTTCGGTCTGCTCTGCCGCTTCGTCCGAGCCATAGCGCAGCCCGACCATCAACAAGGCATCCGCCAGACCGGTGACGCCCAGACCGATACGACGCTTGGCTTTTGCTTCGGCCTGTTGTTCGTCGAGCGGGAATTTCGACACATCGACGACGTTATCCATCATGCGCACAGCAGTCGCGACCAGCTTGTTCAGTGCCTCGACGTCCAGCTGAGGGTTGTCGCCAAACGGATCGGACACCATCCGCGCCATGTTGATCGACCCCAGCAGGCACGCGCCATAGGGCGGCAAAGGCTGCTCGCCACAGGGGTTGGTGGCGGCGATGGTTTCGCAATAGCTCAGGTTGTTGGCTTCGTTGATGCGGTCGATAAAAATCACACCGGGTTCGGCGAACTCATAGGTCGCCTTCATAATCCGGTTCCACAGATCACGCGCCTGAACGGTGCGGTACACTTTGCCGTTGAACAGCAGATCCCAGCTGGCATCTGCCTTGACCGCATCCATGAAGGGGTCGGTGATCAGCACGGACATGTTGAACATCCGCAGCCGCGCGGGGTCGGATTTTGCGGAGATGAAATCTTCGACATCGGGGTGGTCGCAGCGCATCGTGGCCATCATCGCGCCGCGGCGCGACCCGGCGGACATGATTGTCCGACACATCGCATCCCAGACATCCATAAAGCTCAGCGGGCCAGAGGCGTCAGCGGAGACCCCCAGCACATCCGCGCCACGGGGCCGGATGGTGGAAAAGTCATAGCCGATCCCGCCCCCCTGCTGCATGGTCACAGCGGCTTCTTTGAGCATGTCGAAGATGCCGGCCATGCTGTCAGGCACGGTCCCCATGACGAAACAGTTGAACAATGTCACACGGCGCGCAGTACCTGCCCCGGCAGTGATCCGTCCAGCGGGAAGAAATTTGAAATCCTCCAGCGCTTCGTAAAATGCCTCTTCCCATATTTCAGGTGCATCTTCGATCTGCGCGAGATCGCGGGCAATGCGCCGCCAGCTGTCTTCGACCGTTACATCGCGCGGCGTGCCATCCGCATCTTTAAAACGGTATTTCATGTCCCAAATCTGTTCGGCGATGGGGGCGGCAAATCGTGACATATTCGATTCCTTGAGGGCTGTTTGGGAAGGTGTTCACCATACCCCAAATCAAAGCGCAAGCACAACAGGTTGAAGAAAGTGTGTATTAGAATACATGATGCTGTAGCAGCGACGGAGGATTCTGTGAAAAATCATATACATCTCATCAAGTTGTCCGTCGGCACGGAAACCGTCGATGACCTGGCCGCATGGCAGGAAAAAAAACGCGTGCAAACCGAGGACGGTTTTCCCCGCCACGTGACCCGCATGTGGCCCAAACGCGAACCCGAGATTCTGAACGGCGGGTCGATCTTCTGGGTTATCAAAGGTGTGATCCAGTGTCGTCAGAAAATCCTACGTCTGGACGAGACATCGGGCGCGGACGGTGTGCGCCGCTGCGCGATCGTGCTGGACCCCAAGATCATCCGCGTGCAAGGCAGCCTCAAACGCCCGTTTCAGGGGTGGCGCTACCTTGCGCCGCAGGATGCCCCTGCCGATCTGCCCGAAGGCCGCGACCACGAAGAGCCCCTGCCCATCGAGTTGAACCGCGCGCTGGCCGAGATCGGCGTGCTCTAGCAGCAGCCCCTGAGCCCGCAGCCCCCGCGGGATTTGAGTTTATTTTGCAAAATGAAGCAGGGCTGCGCGTGCCGCTTCATTTTGCCCTTAAACTCCCGCCGGAGGCGCATCTGCAAGATGCCGCGCGTCAGCGCGTCAGGACAGCCCCGCCAGCAGGGCGGTCATCGTGGCGCGATCGGCGTCATCCATATCCGCCATCCGGCTTCGCCACAGCGTCGCCTGTGACCGCAGGATCAGCCCGTCAGACAAGATCTTGAGGTGATTGGCGCGCAACGTCTCCCCGCTCGAGGTGATGTCGGCAATCGCCTCTGCGGTTTCATTCTTGATCGTGCCTTCGGTCGCCCCCTGGCTGTCGACCAGCGCATAATCCGCGACACCGGTGCTGCGCAGGAATTCCCGCACCAGCCGGTGGTACTTCGTCGCGATGCGCAGGCGAAACCCGTGTTTGTCGCGGAACGCCGAGGCAGCGGCATCCAGATCGTCGAGCGTATCGACATCGACCCAAGCTTGCGGCACCGCGATGATCAGGTCCGCATGGCCAAAGGCGAGCTCTTCCACCGGTGCGACAAGCTGATCCCACAACGCCAGTTTCTCTTGCACAAGATCTGTGCCAGTGACGCCCAGATGGATGCGCCCTGCGGCCAGTTCGCGGGGAATTTCACCCGCAGACAGCAAGATCAGCGACACGCCGTCTATCCCTTCGACAGCACCCGCGTACTCACGTTCGGATCCCGTGCGCTGCAAGGTGATCCCCCGTGCCGCAAACCATTCAAAGGTTTTCTCCATCAGACGCCCTTTGGAGGGCACACCGAGTTTGATCGTCATTGACCTGCCTCCAGTTCCAGCATCAGCCCGGGGCGCATCACGCCGCCGACCGCGGGGATTTCACCGCCCTGCCCCAAACGCCGGGTCAGCGCGTCATAGCGTCCGCCTGTGGCAATGGTGGGCAGGTCGGGCCGTGTCGCTGCGCGGAAGCCAAAGACGAACCCGTCATAATATTCCATTGATACGCGGCCAAAGCTGGCTTCGAACATCAGGTTCTCGGTATCGACACCGCGTGCGGCAAGCGCCTTTTCCCGTGCCGCGACACGGTCCACCGCGTCAGAGATGGCGGGCATATCAACGGCAAGGTCATGTAACTGACTGATCGCATTGGGCATGGTTTCACGCACATCCAGCAGCGCCAGCAGCAAGGAAACCTGTGTGCGCGACAGCGCCGGTTCGGCGGCGTCGGCACGCAGGGCCGCGATGCGGGTTTCGATCTCGTCCAAACTGCGCAGTCCGATCAGCGGCGCGGTGATCGCACCATCATTGGCCAGCAAAGCGGCACGCGATGCAGGCATCGGCGTTTTACCGGCATAGCGGTCAAGCAGCGCACGGAACCGGCGGGGCCGCCAGATGTGCCGCATCAACGCCGCCTTGCGCGACGCCGATGTATCGAGCCCCGCAACCGCTGCCATCAGGATGCCGATATCCCCCGTCACCGCCGTGACCGGCAGACCGTCCAACGCGCCATGGATCAGGGCAAAGACTTCGGCATCGGCTGCCGCGGGATCGCCGCGGTCGAAGACTTCGTAGCCCGCCTGAATATATTCATTGGCGCGGTTGGGGTCACGTTCCTGACGGCGGAACACTTCGCCTGCGTAGGTATAGCGTGCCGGGTCCGCACCATGGGCCATATGCATCTGCACCACAGGCAAGGTATAATCGGGGCGCAGCATCTGTTCGCCCCGCATCGCGTCCGACGTCACGTATGCACGCGCGCGAATGTCTTCGCCATAGAGATCGAGCAGGGTTTCGGCAGGCTGCAAGATCGGCGGCTCAACCACCGCTGCCCCCTGCGCCTCGAACAAGGCGCGCAGGCTCGCGGCCTTGGCAAGGATTTCGGATCGGGTCGCCATCAGCGGTTCAGCTCCAGTATTTCACGCACTTTGGCGACAAGGTCACCACGCGCCACTTCATATTGGCTCGGGCGGTCTTTCCATTCCTCGAGCGTTGCGCTTTCAGCAATTTTCGCGCCTAGGATAAGGTCCTTGATCTGGATCATGCCCTTGTCAAATTCGTCGCCCCCCGCGATCACTGCCACCGGGCTGGCGCGACGGTCCGCGTATTTCAGCTGGTTGCCAAAGTTTTTGGGGTTGCCCAGATAGACCTCGGCGCGGATGCCGGCCTGACGCAGTTCAGCGACCATCGCCTGATAGTCGGCCATACGCGCCTTATCCATCACGGTCACCACCACCGGCCCTTCGGCCTGCGCTGACATCCGGCCTTTGGCCTGCAAGGCCGCCAGTAGACGGTCGACACCGATAGACACACCCGTTGCGGGGACTTCCTGTCCGGTAAAACGTTTGACCAGATCGTCATAACGCCCCCCGCCCGCGACAGAGCCAAAGTTGCGCACGCGCCCTTTGTCGTCCTTGATCTCGAAGGTCAGTTCCGCCTCGAAAACCGGACCGGTGTAATAGCCAAGACCGCGCACAACGGATGGGTCAATCTCAACGCGGTCAGAGCTGTACCCACCGGCCGCCATCAGATCGGCGATGGTTTCCAGCTCGTCTACGCCTTGCGCCCCTGTCTCGGAACCCGCGACCAGTTCACGCAGCCGTGCGACGGTTTCTGCACCGGTGTCGCGCTTGGCCTGCATGAATCCCATGACAACATCGGCCTGTGTATCTGTCAGGCCCGCCCCATCGGTGAAATCACCGCTGTCGTCCTTGCGGCCCGCGCCCAACAATGCGCGCACGCCGTCCAGCCCCAGCCGGTCGAGCTTATCAATCGCACGCAGCACGATGCCGCGCTCGTGGGCAAAATTGTCGGGGTTGGCAGGGTCGAGCACGCCTGCGACCTCCATCACACCGTTGAGCACTTTGCGGTTGTTCACCCGTACGATGTAGTCGCCGCGGTCGATCCCGACTTCTTCCAGACAATCGGCCAGCATCGCGCAGATCTCTGCATCCGCCGCAACCGACGGCGCGCCGACAGTATCGGCATCGCATTGATAGAACTGGCGGAACCGGCCCGGACCCGGCTTTTCGTTGCGCCAGACCGGTCCCATCGCATAGCGGCGATAGGGCGTGGGCAGATCGTTGCGGTGTTGGGCATAGACCCGCGCCAGCGGAGCGGTCAGGTCATAGCGCAGGGCCAGCCAGTCGCCGGGCTTGTCAGCCTCGGCATCCTCTTGCCACGCAAACACACCTTCGTTGGGGCGGTCCACATCGGGAAGAAACTTGCCCAAAGCCTGCACCGTTTCTACGCCAGAGCTTTCCAAAGCGTCAAACCCGTAGCGATGATAGACCTGCGCAATCTTGTGCAGCATCTCGGCGCGCTGCGTGACTTCTGCACCGAAATAATCACGAAATCCCTTTGGCGTTTCGGCCTTGGGGCGGGGAGTCTTTTTTGGCTTGGCCATTGGATCACATCCTGTGGGCTAAATATCGCGCTTCGCGTCTAGCCCAACCCCCCGCTAAGGGCAAGCGACGCGGCCCCGCGCTGTGCAGACCTGCGCACGCACCCCCCCTTATCTAACGCAGCGCAACCTGTTAGGAGAGCGGCAAATGCGCAAGCTGCGAAGGTGCCCTCATGGATAAGCTCGAAGAACAAATGGCCCATCTGATCCGCACGGTGGATGACCTGTCCGATGTCGTTGCCCGTCAGGAGACAGAGATCGCAATGCTAACGCGGCGGGTCCATATGCTGATGCAGCGCGAAGGTGAACGCGAGGCGTCAGGCTCCGAAGGCGTCGTTATTGGGAATGAACGCCCGCCGCACTACTGATCTGGGGCTACTGGCGGCGCAAGACAGCTGCCGTCGTGCCAGATGGCCGCCGTCAGATTTCCTCTACCTCCATCACGCCGGTCAGGGACCGGATCGCGCCCTTGATCTTGGGGGTGACAGGGTATTCGGCACAGAGGTCAACTTCGACCTCGCCGGGCAACGTGGGGTCCATCAGGCACAGTTGCACCGGCCCCTTGCCCGCGCTGCGCGCCGCAGATCGCGCACCTGCCAAGACATCGGCGACCGCCTGAATCGCCCCTGCGTCCTCCACAAAGATGCGCAGCCCCATATTGCCCGCATCCTCAACCACCGTGTCGATCGGCACCACAGACCGGCCCAGCAGTTTCAGCTGGTCGCTTTCCATTGTGGCCTCGACCATGACCACAACCTTTGATCCGGTTTCAAGGTGATCTCGTGCCAGTTCCAACGTGTCCGAGAACAATGTCACTTCATAAGCGCCCGTCGGGTCCGACAGCTGCGCAAAGGCAAAGCGATTGCCGCGCGCCGATTTACGTTCCTGCCGTCCGGCGACGATCCCGGCCAAACGGGCGTTCATCGCGCCTTTGATCGACACTTTTGCAGTTAGCTCGTCCAGCGTCAGAAACGGCACCCCGCCGGTGGCGGATTTACGCTTCATCGGCCCCATGTAGTCATCCAGCGGGTGGCCCGACAGATAAAAGCCGATGGCTTTGAATTCTTCGGTCAGTCGTTCAGCGGCCTCCCAGTCATCGCACGGCACGATACGCGGCTCGGGTAGATCATCGCCCGCCTCGCCAAACAGCGACACCTGATTAGAGGCTTTTTGTTCGTGGATCGCGGCAGAGTAGCTGACCAAACCGTCCAGCGATTGCCAGACACGACGGCGATTATTGTCCAGCTGATCAAACGCACCAGACCGTGCCAACATTTCAAGCGGGCGTTTGCCCACCCGTTTCAGAT
>OJAU01000564.1_pt1 | contig 14641 bp, 12 predicted proteins | sample 1589791 | NCBI WGS metagenome assembly OJAU01 (sample SAMN05416849, study PRJEB24817) | seawater metagenome | isolation source: Sea water | place: Canada:Atlantic | collected 2013-07 | reverse complement strand
ATCTACACAGAGTAGATCGTCGGCAGCGTCAGATGTGTATAAGAGACAGGGCCTCGCGTTCTTTTTGATCGTCGTGGTGCTGGTGCCCTTCGCCGTCGGGCCGGAAACCGCGCTGCTGTCGCGGATTGCGCCGGGGGTTTTATGGATCGGGGCCTTGCTGGCGTGCCTCTTGTCGCTCGACCGGATATTCGCGCTGGACCGGGAGGACGGGACGCTGGATTTGCTGGTGACCTCACCCCTGCCATTGGAAGGCGTCGTCAGTATCAAGGCTTTGGCGCATTGGGTGACGACGGGCGTGCCGCTGGTGCTGGCCGCCCCGGTGCTGGCGGTGCTGATGTCGCTGCCGCCCGAGGGGTTTCGCTGGCTGGTGATCTCACTGCTTATCGGCACGCCGGCGCTTTCGGTCATCGGGACCTTTGGCGCGGCGCTGACCGTGGGGATCAAGCGCGGCGGCCTTTTGATGTCGCTGCTGGTGCTGCCGCTCTACGTGCCGACACTGATCTTTGGCGCGGAGGTGGCACGGGCAGGGGCCGAAGGGCTGGCGATCGAGACGCCGCTGGTGCTGCTGGCCGCGCTCACCTGCGTCACCATAGCCGTGTTGCCCTTTGCCAGCGCTGCGGTACTAAGGATGAACCTGCGGTAACGTGACTGGCCCGCGAGGGCGGTGCAGGATAAAGGGGTCTCATGCGCGCGATCTGGGAATACGCCAATCCAAAGAAGTTCATCACCCTGGTGGACAGGGTCCTGCCGGGCCTGTCGGTACTGGCCCTGGCCGCGCTGTCGGCGGGGCTGATCTGGGGGTTCTTCTTTACGCCGGACGATTATCGGCAGGGCGCGACGGTCAAGATCATCTACCTGCACGTGCCGGCGGCGCTGATGGCGATCAACGCCTGGCTGATGATGCTGGTCGCCTCGCTGATCTGGCTGATCCGGCGGCACCATGTCTCGGCGCTGGCGGCGCGGGCGGCGGCGCCCGTGGGGGCGATGATGACGGTGATCGCGCTGCTGACCGGGGCGATCTGGGGGCAGCCGATGTGGGGCACCTGGTGGGCCTGGGATCCGCGGCTGACGTCCTTCCTGATCCTGTTTCTGTTCTACCTCGGCTATATCGCACTTTGGCAGGCGATCGAGGACGACGATACCGCCGCTGACCTTACCTCTGTGCTGTGCATCGTCGGCTCGGTCTTTGCGGTGCTGTCGCGCTACGCTGTGAACTTCTGGAACCAGGGGCTGCATCAAGGTGCGTCGCTGTCGCTGGATAAAGAAGAGAACGTGGCGGACGTCTTTTACTATCCGCTGCTGGTTTCCATCGCGGGCTTTGTTTTGCTGTTCCTGGCGCTGGTCATGTTGCGGACCCGGACTGAAATCCGGGCGCGCCGGACACGGGCGCTGCTGGCACGGGAAAGGATGACTTGATGCCCGAGCTTGGAAAATACGCAGGGGCTGTGCTCAGCTCCTACATCCTGTCGCTTGGCCTGTTGGCGGGGTTGATCGGACTTAGTCTGTGGCGCTCCCGAAGGGCGGCCCGGGCGTTGCGTGAGGTAGAGGATAGAGTGAAAAATGGCTAGGTTTCCCCTGTTGATGATCCTGCCGCCGGTGATCTTTGCCGGCCTCGGGGCGGCGTTCTTCATCGGCCTGCAACGCGAGGATCCGGATCAACTGCCCTCGGCATTTGCGGGCAAGGCGGCGCCGGCGGTTGCGCTCGACCGGCTTGGGTCTTTCGAGATGTTCGACGATACCGACTTGCGCGACGGAGAGGTCAAGCTGGTGAATTTCTGGGCGTCCTGGTGCGCGCCGTGCCGGGTGGAGCATCCCAACCTGACCGCGCTGGCCGAAGAAGGGATCACCGTGCTCGGCGTCAACTACAAGGACGATCCGGGCAAAGCGCTCGGTTTCCTTGAGGAACTGGGCAACCCTTACGCGGCACTCGGCGCCGACCTTGAGGGGCGTATGGCGCTGAACTGGGGGCTCTATGGCGTGCCGGAAACCTATGTGATCGATGGTGCGGGCAATATTGTCCTGCGCTTTGCGGGGCCTGTAACGCAGCGGGTGATCGAGGCGCAAATCCGCCCGGCCATCGAAAGCGCGCGCACGGATTGAGCCGCCATTGGGGCGCTGCCCCCGTCCTGGCGGACGTCCCCGGAATATTTATCAAACCAAAGTGGGAACGGGACGCGCCGGCTGGCGCGCCTGGCTTCATCTCGTCAAAAATACTCCGGGGGAGACGCCCGGAACGGGCGGCGGGGGCAGCGCCCCAATCGCGCAGACGACAAAGGCCGGTCACGAGGATCGGCCTTTGTCATTGTCTGATGGCCCGGCTCAGGAGGCTTTTGCGAGATCCCGCAGCACGTAGTGCAGCACGCCACCGTGTTCGATGTATTCGATCTCGATCGCGGTATCGATCCGGCACTTCAGTGTGATTTCTTTCACCGTGCCGTCGCCGTAGGTGATGGTGCAAGGCACCTCTTCCTGAGGCTTGATCGTGTCGAGACCCGAGATGGAGACGCTCTCTTCGCCGGTCAGTTTCAGCGTCTTGCGCGTCTCGCCACCGGTGAACTCGAACGGGATGACACCCATGCCGACGAGGTTGGAGCGGTGAATGCGCTCAAAGTTCTCCGCGATCACGGCCCGCACGCCCAGCAGGGCCGTGCCCTTGGCGGCCCAGTCGCGCGAGGAACCGGCACCGTATTGTTCACCACCGAAGATCACCAGCGGGGTGCCGGAGTCCTGATAGGCCATGGAGGCGTCAAAGATCGAGGTCTGCTCACCGTCGGGGCCCTTGGTGTAACCGCCCTCGACGCCGTCCAGCATTTCGTTCTTGATGCGGATGTTGGCAAAGGTGCCGCGCATCATGACCTCGTGATTGCCGCGGCGCGACCCGTAGGAGTTGAACTCGCGCGGTGGCACCTGGCGCTCGACCAGGTATTGCCCCGCGGGCGTGGTCTCCTTGAACGAGCCCGCCGGAGAGATGTGGTCCGTCGTGATCATGTCGCCCAGGATCGCGAGGACTTTTGCCCCTTCGATATTGGTGATCGTGCCGGGAGTCTTGGACATGTTCTGGAAATACGGCGGGTTCTGCACATAGGTGGATTCCGGCGGCCAGTTGTAGGTCTGGCTGTCGGTGGTCTCGACCGCCTGCCACTTGTCGTCGCCCTTGAAGACATCGGCGTATTTGGAGGTGAACGCCTCCTTGGTGACGGTCTTTTCCACCAGCTCGGCGATTTCCTTGGTCGAGGGCCAGATGTCTTTGAGGTAGACATCCTTGCCGTTCTTGTCCTGCCCGATAGCCTCGCGCGAGATGTCGACGTTCATGTCGCCGACCAGCGCATAGGCCACGACCAGCGGCGGCGAGGCGAGATAGTTGGCGCGCACGTCCGGGCTGATCCGCCCTTCGAAGTTCCGGTTGCCCGACAGCACCGAGGTCGCGACCAGATCATAGTCGTTGATCGCCTTGGAGATCGGCGCTTCCAGCGGGCCGGAGTTGCCGATGCAGGTGGTGCAGCCATAGCCGACGAGGTTGAATCCGATGGCGTCAAGGTCCTCTTGCAGCCCAGCGGCTTCAAGGTAGTGCGACACGACCTGTGAGCCGGGGGCGAGCGAGGTTTTGACCCAGGGCTTGCGGTTCAGCCCCAACTCGCGGGCCTTGCGCGCCACGAGGCCCGCGCCGATCATCACGTAGGGGTTGGAGGTGTTGGTGCAGGAGGTGATCGAGGCGATCACGATCGAGCCGTCATGCAACTGGTAATGGCCATCTTCGGTCATCACGTAACCGCGCTGGTGGTGGCCCTCATCGCCGGGAATCTCGCGAGGCTCAGGCGCACCGCCTTCACCTTCCCAACGAACCTCGGATTTGATGCCGACGTCCTTACCTTCGCGCAGGCCCTTGATGTATTTCCCAAATTCGGTTCCGGCGACATCCAGTGCGATGTGATCCTGCGGCCGCTTCGGCCCGGAGATCGCGGGCACCACGGTGCTCATGTCAAGCGACAGCGTGTCGGTGTAGATCGGTGCATAATCCGCGTCGCGCCACATGCCGTTTTCCTTGGCATAGGCTTCGACCAGGGCCAGCGTGTCCTCGTCGCGGCCCGAGTTGCGCATGTAGCGCAGAGTTTCGCCGTCGATCGGGAAAAAGCCGCATGTGGCGCCGTATTCGGGGGCCATGTTGGCGATGGTGGCACGATCCGCGAGGGGCAGGGAGTCGAGACCTTCGCCGTAGAACTCCACGAACTTGCCGACCACGCCCTTGGCGCGCAGCATCTCGACGACCTTCAGCACGAGGTCGGTGCCGGTGGTCCCTTCGAGCATGGCGCCGGTCAGCTTGAAACCGACGACTTCGGGGATCAGCATGGAAATCGGCTGGCCCAGCATCGCTGCCTCGGCCTCGATCCCGCCGACGCCCCAACCCAGCACGGCCAGACCGTTGACCATGGTGGTGTGGCTGTCGGTCCCGACGAGCGTATCGGGGTAGGCGACCATCTCGCCGTTCTGATCTTTGTCGGACCAGACGGTCTTGGACAGATACTCCAGGTTCACCTGGTGGCAGATGCCGGTGCCGGGCGGGACGACGCGGAAATTCTTGAACGCGCCCTGACCCCATTTCAGGAACTCGTAGCGTTCCATGTTGCGTTCATATTCGCGATCGACGTTCATCTGGAACGCCCGGGGGTTGCCGAATTCGTCGATCATTACCGAGTGGTCGATGACCAGGTCGACGGGGGCGAGGGGGTTGATCTTCTGGACGTCGCCGCCGAGGCCCTTGATCCCGTCGCGCATCGCGGCAAGGTCGACCACCGCCGGAACGCCGGTGAAATCCTGCATCAGGACGCGCGCAGGGCGATAGGCGATCTCGTTCGGGTTCTTGCCGCCGTTCTTGCCCCAGGTCGAAAACGCCTTGATATCGTCGAGCGAGACGGTCTTGCCATCCTCGTAACGCAGCATGTTCTCCAGCACGACTTTCAGCGCGGCGGGGAGGTTCTTGAACTCTCCCAGACCTGCGGCCTCGGCGGCGGGGATGGAATAATAGGCGAAACTTGAGGAACCGACCTTGAGCGTCTTGCGCGTCTTGGCGGTGTCCTGTCCGACGGTAATGGGCATGGGGGTGCTCCCTTCCAGCGATTTGACGGGGGTAGTAGCTGGCCTGCTTCTGCCCGATTGCGAGCCGTCAATCAAGGGGCCTCGCCCAGAAATGTGTACAACAGTATACTGATTGATCCCGCGAGAGGGATGTCGCGGAGCGAGGTCTCGAAACCTTGATTGGTTGTTTCACCGGCGCTTGGCTAGGTATGAGTAGGTGACAGACGACAAGGGGCAGATATGTTCGCACGACGCGCGGTCCATGCAGTGATGGCGGTGATGATGGTCGGGCTCATGGCCATCCCGGCCGCAGCTCAGAGCCAGCAGACCGGTCAGGATAGCCCGGTGGTGGTAGAACTCTTTACCTCGCAGGGGTGTTCCTCATGCCCGCCGGCGGATGCTTTCCTGGCAATGCTCGCGCCGCGCGATGACGTCATCGCGCTTGGCCTGCATGTCGATTATTGGGATTACATCGGCTGGAAGGACGTCTTTGGGTCTCCGGTGTTTTCCGCGCGTCAAAAGGCCTATGCCAAGGCCTCGGGGCGTCGTTCGGTCTACACGCCGCAGATCATCGTGCAGGGCGAGTCCGATGTTGTGGGCAACCACCCGATGGATGTCACAGACCTGATTGCAGAGTATCGTGAAAGACCCCAGGGGGTCAGCCTGGCCATACGCCGCGATTCCGATGGTCTCTTGCACATCGCCGCCGCCGCCAAGCGTCAGATTGCCAAGCCGCTGATCGTGCAGGTCATCCGCTACGAGCCCGAAGCCAAGGTAGAGATCACGCGCGGAGAAAATGCCGGGCACAGGCTGGCCTATGCCAATGTCGTGACGGAATGGACGGTGCTGGGGGAATGGGATGCCTCGACACCCTATTCCGCCACGGTGCCGGCCAGGGGTCCGCGCCCGGTGGTGGTGGTGATCCAGCAGCGCGGTCCGGGCCGGATAGAAGGTGTGGCGCGACTGCGGTGAGGGCGGCGCGGCGAATGACCCCTTTATTCGCGCGGTTCGATGTTGCGAAAAAGGGGAAGGGGCGTCGCCCGGTGCCGCCTTGGCGCTCCGCCATCAGACATCAGGTCTCCGGCGTTCCGTCCTGGCCTTTCCAGCGTCGGTGCAGCCACAGCCATTGGCCGGGATGCGCACGTACCATCGCCTCAAGAGAATCGTTCAGACGCTGGCCCATCTCGGTCGGGGTGGTATGGGGGATAGGCGCTTCGAACAGCAGGCGAAAAGAGAGCCCGTCGGGCTGGCGCACCCCGTAGCACGGCACGATGAGAACGTCGTATTTCAGCGCAATCTCCGGCACCGACAGCGCGGTATAGGCGGTTTTGCCAAAGAAGGTCAGCGGCGCCCCATGTCCGAAATGCTGATCCGCCAGCATCGCCATGATGTTGCCTTGCCGCACGAACTTCATCATCTCGGCCAGCCCGCGTCGTCCCCTTTCAAAGAGAGGTTCGGAGGTGGAGGCGATGGCCCGCACATAATGTCGGTTAAAATAGAGGTTGTTGAGCGGCCGGTAGAGCCCCCCGACCTGCCCGTAGCGCATCGCGACAAAGGCGCGGACGGCGTCGTAATTGCCGTAATGGCCCGAGATCACAAAGACCGGACGCCCCTCGGCACGTGCCTCTTCGATGGCGGCCCAGCCGGGTCCTTCGGGGGTGATGTCGGCCAGGCGCGTCTTGAACTCGGCCGCCGAATAGGTCTCGATCAGGGTGCGCCCGGCGTTGTCGGGCACCGCACGGGTCAGACGTTCGACCTCTGGCTTCGGCAGCTCTGGCCAGGCGTAGGCGAGGTTGTCGCGCACCCGCTTGCGCCATCCGGCCAGCGGGGCCACGACCTGCGCGGCCAGCCATCCGATCATCGGCACACGTATGCGGTAGGGCAAGGCCAGCGCCAGCCGCACCATCCCGCCGAGGATCAGGTTGACGAGGTAGTGTTGGAGCCGGGTCGAACGGGGGAGGTCTTGCGGTGTCATCGTAGTGTCCGGTTTAATGCGTCTTGCCGGCTTTGGCCTCGGTCAGACGCGGGGCCTTGCGGGTCTCGCGGTGCCAGACATAGATGCCTGCGGCCACGACCACAATCGCGCCAACCACGGTCCAGCGATCTGGAAATTCGTTAAAGATCAACACGCCCCAGAACGTTGCGAAAATCAATCCGCAATAGGTGAAGGGCGCCAGCATTCCGGCTTCGCCGGACGAGAACGCACGGATGAACAGGAGTTGCCCCAAGGTGCCCACCCCTGACAACGCCAGCATCAACATGATTGTCACGCCATCTGGCCGATGCCAGTTGAGCACGGCCAAAACCGTGGTCACGACCGAACCGAGCAGGGCGGCGTAAAAGAGCGAGGTCCAGGGATTCTCGCGATCCCCGACAAACCGGGTCGCCAATGAATAGCCCGAATAGGATAGCGCTGCCATCAACGGAAAGATCGCCGCCCAGGACATCGCATCGGTGCCCGGCCGGATGATGATCATCGCGCCGACCAGCCCTGCGGCGATGCCGATGACGCGTCGCATCCCAAGCTTTTCGCCCAGGAACAGCGCGGCACCCAGGGTGATCAGCACCGGGTTGATGCCCATGATGGCCGTCGTCTCGGCCAGGCCGAGAAAGCTGAGGCCGGTAAAGAACGAAGCCGTCGCGCCCAGCAGGAAGACAGAGCGCAGAAATTGGAGACGGGGGTAATGCGTTTTGAGCACGGACTTGAGGCGTGGCGCCACCAGGATCATTACCAGCACCATCTGTCCAGTGTAGCGCGCCCAGAGCGCCATCGCGGGATTGGAGCGCATACTGATCGCCTTGGCCAGGGCATCCATGCTGGAGAAACAGAAGATCGCCCCGATCATGAACAGGATCGCGCGGTTCGCGGGCGAAAGGCGGGACCACATCTATCAGACGGTCCGGGGCGATGGGGACAGGATCAACGATAACAGCAGGGAAAGGGGGCAGGGCAGTGGCATCCCTCAGCAATAAGCGCCGGGGTAGAGCGAGTCCAGCGCGGGCAATCGCCGTTTGTCGAGAGACCGGGTGTGTCGTTATTGCCGAGGCAAGCGCTGCCATCGGAGGAGCGTCGATGGAGTGTGGCCACTGCCTGAGGCGCGTTCGACACAGAGTATTTGGTCAGGGCGAGGCCGGAGCGGTTCGCCGTCTCGGTCGCGATGCTGGCCTTTCTGTTCTGCGGATCCCTACTTCTCCCGAGGTGATAGATTTACGAAAACCCGCCTTTGCACATCACAAATGATGACGGTAAAGGAAACTGTATTACACGCCTATGGGTTGTAACGAGTCATGGGGTAGCGCATGCTTCACCCCGACGCCCTCTAACGGCTCGGAGTGCCCCATGACCCAGAAATGCCTGGTCGCACAACTCAGCGTTCTCGCGCCTATTGCGGTGCAACGTGTCTTTGGCGCGCTGTTGCAGGAATTCACGCTGGACCGGGCGGTCCGCGTGCGCACGGACTTTGACATGAACCGCGATATCGCCCGACGTTTGACCGCCGGAGAAGCGGTCGACATCGCGATGACGTTGCCCGACTACGTGGCCGATCTGATCGCGGCGGGTCTGGTACATGCGGATACGCATGCGCCCTTCGGTCGGGTCCCACTGGCTCTGGCGCGCAGCGGCATGCCGCCTGCGGGCATGGTGAATGATGAAACCTCGGTCGTCGCCATGCTGGAAACGGCGCAGTCCATCGCCTATGCCGACGGCAGCATCAGCGGCGACCTTTTTCTTGGCGCGCTCGAACTGTTGGGCCTGCGCGACAAGCTCGCGGATCGGTTGCGTCCCATGCCGACGGGTGAGCCGCTGCTGTCGGCAGCGGCGGGTCACAGTGATCTGGCCGTCGCGCCGATGTCGACGGTGGCCGCAGCCGCCGGCGTGCGAGAATGGGCGGCGTTCCCCAGCCATCTCGGTACCGATATCGAGATGTCGATGGTCGTGACCAGTCAGGCGAAGGACGTGGCGCAGGCGCGCAAGGTCATTGGATATCTTGGCCATCCGCGCAACGATTGGCTGCTGAGCGACGCGGGGTTGATGCGGTTTCGCCTGCGCTGAGGCGGGGCTGATTGGCGCGAACAAGGATGTCAAATTTCGACGGTTATTCGGGCCTTTGGCACGCCCGGCGGGGCGTGCCTTGGGCCACCGGGGGCCTCGCGGGATCAACCCTCGGGGAAGACTCGCGCAAAGATCGTGTCGACATGCTTGGTGTGATACCCGAGGTCGAATTTCTCTTCGATTTCCGCCGGGGTCAGTGCCTTCAGTACATCCTTGTCCTTCAACAGCTCTTCCTTGAAATCCGCGCCTTCTTCCCAGACCTTCATGGCGTTGCGCTGCACCAGTTTGTAGCTGTCCTCGCGGCTGACACCGGCTTGCGTCAGGGCCAGAAGAACCCGCTGGGACATGACCAGCCCTCGGAATTTATTCATATTGGCCAGCATGTTGTCGGGGTAAATCACGAGGTTCTTGATTACCCCTGTCAGGCGGGCCAGCGCGAAATCCAGCGTGATCGTGGCGTCGGGGCCGATGTTGCGTTCAACCGAGGAATGGCTGATGTCGCGCTCGTGCCAAAGGGCGACGTTCTCCATCGCCGGGATCGCCATCGAGCGTACCAGACGCGCGAGGCCGGTCAGGTTCTCGGTCAGGACCGGGTTGCGCTTGTGCGGCATGGCGGAGGAGCCCTTTTGCCCCTTTGAGAAGAACTCCTCGGCCTCCAGAACCTCAGTGCGTTGCATGTGCCGGATTTCGGTCGAGACGTTTTCCACCGAGGAGGCGATCACCCCGAGGGTCGCAAAGAAGGCCGCGTGACGGTCGCGCGGAATAACCTGCGTGCTGATCGGTTCGGGCACGAGGCCCAGCTTGTCGCAGACGTGCTCTTCGACCGCCGGGTCGATGTTGGCGAATGTGCCGACAGCGCCGGAGATCGCGCCGGTGGCAATCTCGGCGCGCGCATCGCGCATCCGGCTGAGGTTGCGATCCATCTCGGCGTAGAACCGCGCGAAGGTCAGCCCCATGGTGGTCGGCTCGGCGTGAATGCCGTGGCTACGCCCGATACGCACGGTGTCCTTATGCTCATAGGCGCGGGCTTTCAGCGCCGCGAGCAAACCTTCGAGGTCGGCGATCAGGATGTCGGCGGCGCGCGTGAGTTGCACGTTGAAGCAGGTGTCGAGCACGTCCGAAGAGGTCATCCCCTGATGCACAAACCGCGCCTCGTCCGCGCCGACCTGTTCAGCGAGGTGGGTGAGAAAGGCGATAACGTCGTGTTTCGTCACGGCCTCGATCTCATCGATCCGGGCGACGTCGAATTCCACATCCTTGGCCTTCCAGACCGCATCGGCATTCGCACGCGGGATCACCCCAAGGTCGGCCATCGCGTCGCAGGCATGCGCCTCGATCTCGTACCAGATGCGGAACTTGGTGGCGGGCGACCAGATGGCAACCATGTCGGGACGGGAATAGCGAGGGATCATGGGGTTCTCCTACATGGACGGGATGATCTGGGCGCGCAGCCGGGAAGGGAAGGGGTCTGGCATAAGGGGCCGGGTTGCGCGCGTCTTAGCCTCGGGGCATCAGGGGGACAAGAGCGGAGCGGGGCGGTCAAGTGCCGCGCCCCGGACGGAACCCCAAGGGGACGGCGATGCAGTTGAGCGATTTTGAGGGCCGGTGGCTGTTGACCCGGCTGGTGGAGAATGCCGACGGGACGCGGGCGCATTTCGACGGCATCGCGACCTTTTCGCCGGGCGAAGGCGGGCTGATCCTGCTGGAAGAGGGCCACATGTCAGTGTCCGGGCAGCCAAAAATGCGCGCCGCACGACGCTATTTCTGGCGACATGAGGCCGAAGGGGTGGCCGTCCATTTTGACGACAACCGGCCATTTCACATCATCGGGCCCGGTGATTGCCCGCAGGCGCGTCACGATTGCGCGCCGGATCTCTACCGCGTGAGCTATGATTTCTCCGATCCGCCGGGATGGCGGACGACATGGCGCGTCACTGGCCCGCGCAAGGATTACCGCATGTATACCCATTACGTGCCTGAGCCGTGACACCAGAGGCCATGCACGCAAGCCGTGCGGGTGCGTTACTTAACAGATTTGCAAGTGAGACCGGTTTGCAAAAGCAAAGTTTGCAACTTTCCCGGCAGCGATCGTCACGCGGCGCTTGCGATTCCATCCGGGCTGAGGCATCACAATCTGGACAATTTTTAAAAACCCCGGAGTACAAGATGTCCGAGACCACAACCCCCAGAGTTCTGAGCGAGGCCTTTGGCCCGACCGAAGGTACCGCACTGCGGCTGAAGCAGGCTGCGCTTGTCGTCGCCGGGATCGCGCTGCTGGCGATCTGTGCCAAGATCAAAGTGCCGGTCCCCGGCTCTCCGGTTGCCGTCGGCATGGGCACCTTTGCCGTGTTGACCATCGGCGCCGCCTATGGCGCGCGTCTGGGTCTGGTGACGATTGCAGGCTACATGCTGATCGGCATGCTGGGCTTTGATATCTTTCAATCCTCGACGAACGAGCTGAACGGCGTTCAGTACATGATGGGCGGCACCGGCGGCTATCTGGTGGGCTATGTCATGGCGACGGTGCTCTTGGGTGTGCTGGCACAGCGCGGCTGGGATCGCTCGGTTCTGTGGATGGCGCTGGCGATGCTCTTGGGCAATATCCTGCTCTACATTCCGGGCCTTGCATGGCTGGGCGCGCTCTACGGTCTCGACAAGCCGATCCTGGCATGGGGCCTGACACCCTTTATCGTCGGCGACGTGCTGAAGCTGGCCCTCGCCGCGCTGGTCCTGCCGGCAGCCTGGAAGCTGGTGGGCCGCGCCCGCGGCTGATCCACAGTCAGCATCGAAATTCAAAGGCGCGTCCCTCGGGGCGCGCCTTTTTTGCGCGTTGTGGCTGGGCGAATGGCTATAGCCGAACTGAATGGGGCAGGGGCGCTGGCCCGGATGCGGCAGCGTTGCAGTGCCGGCCCGAGCAGAGTCGCGGCTGGATCCGGGCACCAGGGTGATACCGAACCGAACTGGAGCCTGCCGAGATACCGCAGGATTGGGACCCTAAGGGGGCACCGGACCGGAGCCTATCGGGACGCCCAGGATCGGAACACCTAAGCGTGGCACCGACCGGAGACTCGGGTTCTCTGACAAGGGATGGATAGGCTGCACGCCGGACCAGCGGTCAGTCTGACCCCCGCATCGAACGCGGGTCCAGGGAACAGATTAAACAAGCTCGGCGCCCGCTTATACGGCTTGCAGGGGCCGGATCTTCAGACGGGTGATGCGATTGTCCTTGCGCGTCAGGACTTCGAACCGAAACCCGTGGAAGGAAAAGACCTGGCCCGCGTTGGGGATCATCTGTGCTTCGTGGATGACCAGACCGGCAATGGTGTTGGCCTCCTCGTCCGGTAGCGACCAGTCCATCGCGCGGTTGAGGTCGCGGATCGTCATCGCGCCGTCGACGACATATTGCCCGTCATCGGTGTGGCGCACAGCATGTTCGGCATCGGCGTCAAATTCGTCGGTGATCTCGCCAACGATCTCTTCAAGAATGTCTTCCAGCGTCAGCAGGCCTCGCAGCGCACCATATTCATCGACGACCAGCGCGAAATGGGTGCGCGAATTCAGGAACTGGCGCATCTGTTCGTCCAGCGTCGTGGTTTCGGGTACGAAATAGGGTTCCGTCGTCACGTCGGTGATCTTGAAATCGGTCAGGGCCTCGGTCAGCGGGCGGTCCGAAACGCTCGACATCTTGTGCATCGCGCGCAGCAGGTCCTTGGCATGGATGATCCCGATGATGTTCTCGGGATCGCCGCGATAGACGGGCAGGCGGGTATGGTTGGATTGCAGACATTGGGCGAGGATGTCCTCGATCGGGGTTTCGGCATCGACCATTTCGATCCGCGAGCGGTGCAGCATGATCTCTTCGACGAAGCGGTCCGAGAGGTCGAGCGCGCCGAGGATCCGATCACGGTCCTCCTTCTCTACCACGCCTTCGGAATGGCCCAGTTGCAGCGCGCCCGCAATCTCTTCGCGCACGGCGAGGATGCGGCTGTCGGGATCCGCCTGCACGCCAAAGACACGCAGGACCGCGCGCACCAGCACGCGGATGGCCGAAACCAGCGGCGCGAACACCGTGACGATCACCTGTATCGGCAGCGAGACGCCGGCGGCGGCCTTTTCGGCATTGGTGATCGCATAGGTCTTGGGCAGCACCTCGGCAAAGATCAGCACCAGCGCGGTCATCACCAGCGTGGCGAGGGCAACACCGCTATCGCCGAAGACCCGAGTAAACATCGCCGTCGCCAGTGAAGTCGCGAGGATATTGACGAGGTTGTTGCCCAGGAGAACCGAGCCGATGAGCCGCTCGTTATCCTCGGTGATCGCGAGAGCCCGCTGGGCGCCATGCGAGCCCTTGTCAGCCTGGCTGCGCAGCTTGCCGCGCGACGCGGCCGTCAGCGCCGTCTCAGAGCCGGAAAAGAAGGCAGACAGCACCAGCAGACCGATGATCGCGGCGGAGGTCAGCCAAAAGGCCATGTCGAGTTGAGAGAAAAAGGTTTCGGTCATGTCGCCCTCGGTGGTTCGCAGGGGTTATGCGGCGGCGCGGGCGTCTCTTCAAGCGATTGCAGGGTCCTTGGGCTATTCGGCGACTATTTCGGGCGGTTGAGGGGGTGATGATTTTCCACGAGGTCGCGCAGGCGGTGTTCCAGAACATGGGTGTAAATCTCAGTCGTGGCGAGGTCCGCGTGACCGAGCAGGGTCTGGATCGCCCGCAGATCGGCACCGTTTTCCAGCAGATGCGTCGCGAAGGCATGGCGCAGGGTGTGGGGCGTGACCTTGGCGGGCGAGACACCGGCGGCGACCGCGATCTCCTTGATCAGGATATAGAACCGATGGCGGGTCAGATGCCCCTCGGCGGCGCGCGAGGGAAAGAGCTGGCGCGACAGCGCCGTGCCGCGTGGGCGGGCGTCGTCCTGCGCATCGCGTTCCGCCAGCCACGCGGCCAGCGCCTCGCGCGCCGGGGGGGACAGGGGGACCATGCGCTCCTTCCCGCCCTTGCCGCGGATCAGCAGCATACGCGGATCGCCGCGTGCGGCGGCAATCGGCAGCGAGACCAGCTCACTGACCCGCATGCCGGTCGCATAGAGCAGTTCCATCAGGCAGGTGTTGCGCAGGCGGTCCTGCGGATTGCGTCCCTGCGTGCGCGCGGCGTCGAGCAGGTCGCTGACCTCCTGGGTGCTCAGCGTCTTGGGCAGGCGCTTGGCCCGACCGGGGCCGCGGATCTCGATGGCGGGATTGTCCTTGCGCCAGCCCTCCTCAAAGGCAAATCGGTAAATCTGGCGGATGGCCGACAGGCGGCGTGCACGGGTCGCCTGAGACAGGCCCTGCGCGTCGCAGTGGGTCAGATACGCCTCGACCATCTGGCGGTCGGCGGCGTCCATCTCATGGCCACGATGGGCCAGCCAGTCCGCGTAATCCACGAGGTCGCGCCCGTAGGCGAGCAAGGTGTTCTGGGCGGCACCGGATTCGGCCTGTCTCTTATACACATCTCCGAGCCCACGAGACGGACTCCTATCTCGT
>OJAU01000556.1_pt1 | contig 14786 bp, 13 predicted proteins | sample 1589791 | NCBI WGS metagenome assembly OJAU01 (sample SAMN05416849, study PRJEB24817) | seawater metagenome | isolation source: Sea water | place: Canada:Atlantic | collected 2013-07 | reverse complement strand
GTCGAAAACGGCAAACCGCGCTGGCTGCTTTTGGATGAACCGGTGCCCAGACCTGTGCCAGAACGCGCGCGAGCATGGCGCGCTGTGCTTCGCCGCCCGACAATTCCTGAAACGTCCGGCCTGCATGATGCGCCAGACCGACACGCGCCAGCGCTTGCATCGGAACCTCAGATCTGTCCCCGGCGGTGCCTGATTGCAGGCCAAGCCGGACGACTTCGATCACGGTAAAGGGAAATGCCAGCCGGGAGGCCTGCGGCAGCACGGCGCGTTGCGCGGCCAGCTCCCAGGGTTTCATCGCGCTGATGTCGCGACCTGACAGGCTGACGCGACCGCGAAACGGCAGCGAGGCAGTGATCGCGCCCAGCAATGTGGATTTGCCCGATCCGTTGGGGCCGACGATGGCTGTGAGCTCTCCGGGAAGGGCGGTCAGGTTGATGCCCCGCAGAACGTCGCGCTTTCCGAAAGCGACGTGGATATCCTGGGCAATCAGGCTCATAGCTCCACCAGACCCCGACGCTTAAGCAGGATCCACAGGAAAACCGGCGCGCCCAGAACGGCGGTGACGATCCCGATTGGTAATTCCGCCGGCGCGATGATCACTCGGGCGATCACATCCGCGAGAATCAGCAAAGTCGCACCCAGCAGAGTCGAGTTGAGCAGCAGAGTCCGATGATCCGGGCCGGAGACCAGCCGCAAGAGATGAGGCACCACGATACCAACAAAACCGATCCCCCCAGAAACGGCGACCGCCGCACCCGTGGCCCCTGCGACCGCAAGGATAGCGGTGGATTTCAGGCGCTGCACATCGATGCCGATATGGGCGGCTGTCGCCTCGCCAAGGGCAAGCCCGTTGAGTCCCCGGCCCACCATCAGCGCCGCGCCGATGGATATCAAGATCAATGGACCCGCCGAAAGCACCTTGGCCCAGCTGGCCCCGGCAAGCGACCCCAGCCCCCAGAAGGTCAGGTCCCGCAGTTGCCGATCGTCTGCGATGTAGACGAGGATACCCGAGAGCGCACCGGCAAGGGCGCCCAGCGCGATGCCCGCCAACAGCATGGTGGCAACCGAGGTGCGCCCGTGCCGGGTCGAGACCCGGTAGAGCAGCAGGGTCGATCCCCATCCGCCAAGGAACGCGGCGACAGGGGTCAACTGGTTGCCCGCGAGATCGATCGCCCAGACGGGCAGCAGTGCGCCCAGAACGATGGCCAGAATAGCGCCCAGCCCGGCACCGGCACCGACACCCACAAGGCCCGGATCGGCCAGCGGGTTGCGAAAGAGGCCCTGCATGGCGGCCCCCGAAACGGCGAGGGCTGCGCCGACCAGCACGCCCATGGCGAGGCGGGGCAGACGGATCTCGAACAGCACGACCTGCTCTATCTGGCTGAGGGCCTCACCCTGGACCAGCTTGCTCAGCATGGCCGATAGCGTCACCTCCGTGGCGCCGACCTGTAGACTGGCGACACAGGCCAATGCCAAGGCGCCTGCCAGGATCCAGTGGAGCGCACGCGCGCCGGACGAGCGGTCTTTGGGCGCGGTCACGATCTCGCTCAGGGCTGTCACGCTTCAGGCTCCATGTCCGTAGAGTGCGTCGTTGAGCGTGCGGATGGCCTCTGCGGTGCGGGGGCCAAAACCCAGCATCAACAAGCCGTCCATTCGTAGCACAGACCGGGTGGGGGCGGCTGGTGTCAGCCGGATGGCTGGCATCTCGAACAGTTCCGCGTCCGCCAGACCGTGATCGCCGCCGCGATCCATCATCAGGATCATATCCGGCGCGCCCAGTGCGACCGCTTCGTCGGTGAGCTGCTTGTAGCCTTCGTAGTCCGTGACGGCATTCACACCGCCCGCCATCCGGATCAGTGCATCGGCGGCGGTGCCTGTGCCGGAGGCATTGATCTTGCCGCCCTGTGTGGACAGCACGAACAGCACGCGCTTCTTTTCTGTATCGGGACGCGCCGCATCGGCCAGCGCTTGTTCGACAGCCGTTTCGACCTCTGCGGAGAGCTTGTCTGCACGCTCCGGCGTGCCAAGGGCGTCGCCGATGATCGCGATCTTGCGCAGGATGCCCTCTGTGCTCAGCGCGTCGGGCACTTCGATAAACTCCACATCCGCCGCGCGGAGCACCTCCAGCGTCTCGGGGGGACCGGCGCCTTCCTCGGAGAGGATCAAGGAGGGGGCGACTGACAGCACGCCTTCCGGCGAGAGGGCGCGCATGTATCCCACATCGGGCAGTTCGGTCACGTCCAGCGGATAGGTCGATGTCGTGTCCCGAGCCTTGAGCCGGTGCTGTTGACCCAGTGCGGCGACGATTTCCGTGACGGAGCCACCGATGGACAGAACGTCAGCATGCGGAGCCGCTGGCAGTGCGGCTTCTTGGGCGTTAATCGCCGAAACCGTCCCGAGGCCGACCATGGCTGTCCATAATGCGGTGAGTAGCGCTAACTTTTGTGTCCTGCGCCTCATGCCGGTACCTCTTCAAGCGTCGGCAAGCCTTCGACGATCCGCCACCAATCGGGACGCGAGTCGCGGCCTTCTTTGCGGACACCAAAGACCTGAAAGATCAGTCCTCCCATCTCGTCGAACGCTTCGAGCGAGACCGCAGGCCCGCGTTGGGTCGGCTTTTCCACGGCCCAGACCTCGGCCACCTTGTCGGTCCGCAGGTGCAGGTTGAAACCGGGGTCCAGCACGTTCTGCCATGGGCCCGTGGCGTGCAATTCGTGAATTGGCCCCGTGTGAATCTGGATACAGCCGCGATTTCCGACAAAGATCATCACTTCGATCCCGGCGTCGCGCACCGCTTCGAGCATGGTATTGACGGCCCGCGGCGCAATCGGGCGCACCCATTGCGGACCGGCGATCCGATATGCGCCCAATCGGTTCATCTTGAGCTTGGCACACAAGCGCAAGAATTGATGGGTATCAGTCAGCTTTGCCCATTCGTCACGCAGGAGTTCCACTTTGTCAGGGCGTGATTTCGGCGGCTCTACCGGCTTGCGCGCGTCGACCGGCTGTGTGTCGGACTGATCTTCGGTTGCGAGATCGGCAAGGATGCCGGGCCATGCGTCGTGGTTCGAACCTTCGCGCAGGTGGATCTTGTGCACCGCGTCGCCTGCGGCATCAAAGATCTGCAACGATCGGCGCGGACCCTGACCTGACGCGACCTCTACTGCGAAAGCATGCACCCAATGCGTCGGGAACATGCGCAGGTCGATGGCTTCCGCCAGGGTCATCGCGGCATGTTCGCCGGAATGATAGTCGCCGTATGTGCCGACCTTTTCATGCACGCAGGCCGCGACGCGGGTCAGCGCCATGACGTCGCCCAACATCTCGGCGGCAGGGATGATCCTGTCGGGATGGGAGGCGATTCGCGTGGCGCCATGGCCGACACGCGCGGCCACGAACTCCGCCTCGGAGAGGCCGAGCGTCTCGGCCGCATCCCGTGCGCGCAATTTTGGGTTCTCGGCCTGAAAGGCACGGATATCGGAAGGGGTGGCAGCGCTGTGCTGTGTCATGTGCATCCTCGGAATTTCGATTGGTGTCCGATGGCTGCGCCCGACAGGAAGCGGTGCGTGGCTGTCTCAAATTACTTGACTGTTTTAGTCTGATACGGTTAACGCTGCAACCCATCGCGACCAGATACATCGCATAATTATCTCAAACAGCCGCGCCAGCCTCCGCAAGCTACGGCCATAACCACACGAAGGATGGCGCATATGCTAACCCCTCTGCTGCGCGGCACGACCGCGCTTGTCTGCCTGTCTCTGGCTCTGCCGGCGGCAGCCCAGGACAGCGACTACGGCTTCCTCGGGACCTTGATCCTGACCGGCGGAAAACGCGACCTCAGCTTTGGTACGGCCTTGGCTCGTACGGTCGTGGGCGAGGAGGAAATTCAAGATCGTCAGGCCAGTACGGTGGCGCAACTGATCGATTCCGTTCCCGGGGTCACGCTGGTCAACGGCACGACTCCGCAAGGGTCGGGCATCAATATTCGCGGCTTTGGCGCGAACACGACGCTAGGTTCGGACCAGAAGATCGCCGTGCAAATCGACGGTGCCAGTGTCGGTTCAGAAGAGCTTTATCGTATCGGCACCCAGCTTTTCACCGACCCGCTTCTCTATCGCGAAGTCGAGGTCATTCGTGGCACCATCGGCAGCTTTGCCTACGGGTCGGGGATCGTCGGCGGGGTGGTAAAGCTGGAAACCAAGGATGCGTCAGATTTTACCGGCGGCGTGCCGGGCTTTGGCGGTGCCCAGACCCTTGAATTCAGTTCGAACGGCGATGGCTTTGTCAGCTCGACGAACCTCGCCTGGATGCCCTCGGACCGGGCTGAATTCTTGCTCAACTATTCATTGCGCGACCAGGGAGACCTGGTTGCCGGCGATGGCACGACGATTGGCAACAGCGCCTTTCGCACGCCCTCCTACCTGGCCAAGGGGAGGTTCACCTTTGGCCAAGATGATGCGCATTCCCTGACGCTCAGCCAGTCCAACACGGTCGCGGATGACAAGGACGTGCCCTACGATCAGTTCGTGACGAGCGCGGATGTCTTTGGTCGGGTCGATCGGCGCACAGAGACGACCCAGACCGTGTTGGAGTATCGGTTCAATCCCGCCAGCGAGTTGATCGATCTGCGCGCGAACCTGTCCTACGCCGATCAATCCATAGACTCTGCCTATATCACAGGGTCTTCGCCCTTGCAGGGCACGCCGGGTTTCGCCGGCATCCTGGGTCTGGTCGAGGCCGATCATCGCTACGAGACGACGAAACTCACCATCAACAACCGCGCGCGTTTTGACACGGGCGTCGTGTCGCACGACATGCTGGCAGGTGTCGAAGTGCAGCGCCGAGAGCGGGCCGACCAACCCAGCGCGCCTGGCGGAACCGACGACCGCTTTGCTCTCTTTGTCGTCAATGAGATGACGGTGGGACAATTCACCATCACACCCGCCATGCGCTACGAGCAATCGAGCATCAAAAGCGCCGTGCCGCTGGCCGGGGTGCCGGACAATTACGACAAGGACGCCCTCATGGGCGGGCTGGCGCTGGCCTATGATTTCGACAATGGCTTGTCGGTATTCGGGAGCGCCGCCTATACCGAAGGCCTGCCGATCATCGACGATCTCGGCACCAGCGCAACCGCACAGCGGCGCATTGGCATGTCAGAGACCTCGCATACGTTCGAACTGGGCGCGGAATACACGGGCACGGATATTTTTGCGCCAAGCGACAGTTTCACACTGCGCGGCAATCTCTATCAGACGGAACTGGGAGACGTCACCAGCTATACGGTCGCCGGAGCAATGACCACAGAGCTTGATCGGGTGGAATCACGCGGTTTCGAGCTTGAAGCCTCCTATGGGATGGCGAATGGGCTCTATATCGACTTTGCCGGACATCTTGGCGCGGGAACCGAGTATAACCCCAACGGGACGTCCGCGACATGGCGCAACAGCCCTGCTGACCGGGCGCAACTGACGCTCGGCAAGAAATGGGACGACACGTTCGATCTCAGCTGGGAGATTGTTCACAGCACCGGCCGCCGCGATGCGCTGGGCGCAGGATTGCCTGACAGCACGGTGCATAATCTACGCGCGACCTGGCAGCCACAGGCCGGTGGCTGGCTGGATGACGCTGAGGTGCGCTTTGGCGTCGAAAACCTGTTCGATGCAGATTACGTGGGGCATCTGTCATCCCCCAGCCGGAAAGCACCGGGTCGGACGGTCAAGATGTCGCTGACAAAGACCTTCTGAGCCGGTTGAGCGGAATTTGCCGGGCAATGGGGCCGGGGCATCGAAAGTATGCCTCGGCCGTTTGTGTTGCTGGAGAGGTTCCGGTGGATCGCAGCGGAAAATTCCGATCATCCGGACTGTGCGTCACGACAACGCCCTTGATTTCTCGACATGCCAAGATGCACACTGTTCACCTATCGAACGAGGGAATGTCATGACCGAGCGCACCGCGGCCGAGACGAAGTCGCCGTATCGCGAGGTCCGCGCGGTGACCCGTGCCTTTGACCTGCTCGAAGCGGTGGGCGATCTGGGGTGGGCGAAAGTAGGTGAGCTTGCCACCTATACCGGCATTGACCGCGGAACCCTCTACCGGTTGATCCATACGCTGGAGCTGAAGGGCTATCTGACGCGTCGTGACGAGGACGGGGCGGTGACGCTTGCCGAACGTATCCTCGAACTGGGCGGCGGTGTGCGTCACGAGGATTTCGCGACCCAGATCATGTCGCAGATGCTGCCTGAACTCACCAAGACCATACTTTGGCCCAGCGATTTCGCCACGCCGGTGGCGGGACGCATGGTCATCCAGGCGTCGAGCCACAAATACAGTCCAACGGCCGTTCACCGTCGGCTGGTCGGCAAGGCGAGACCGATCCTTCGCTCTGCATTGGGGTTGGCTTACCTCAGCTCACTCGAGACCGCCGATCGTCTGCACATGCTCGACGTGATCCGCCGCATTGCGACGCTGGATGCGCAGGACCGCGCGATCCTGGCCAATATTGATCGCTATATCGAGGATGTGCATTCGCGCGGCTACGCGTTTTCGTCGGGGTTGATCGAGGAGAATATCAGCGCCATCGCGCTGCCCGTAAGGCGCGGACTGGTGCCATTAGGTGCTGTGAATATCGTGTTTTTTCGCAGCGCCATGTCGCATGCCGAAATCGCCTCTAACTGTCTGGCGCCACTGCGCGAGTGTATCGCGCGGGCCGAGGCGGCGATGCAGACACCGATCTTGTCCTGACCGCGATGCATCGAAGACGTCGGCATGGCGGGAGGGTTTGCTTGTCCCGTCACGAGACCTGCGGGGCTTGTCGGGTTGCGAAACCCTGTCTCACCGCCGGAGTTTTAGTGCAATTCTCTCGGATCATGCAGATGCCAGATCTCTCACAGGACCTGCGCATTTTTGAGTATTTTTAACGAGATGAAGCGATTTGCGAAAGACTTGCCCGGCCTTGTCGGTGACTTGTCACCGGGCAGTGCGCGGCCTAGTGTCAGCGGCGTTTACGGATGAGGAGCGGCCATGCTGGCGGGCAAGACAATCCTTCTGATGATCGGCGGCGGAATCGCGGCCTATAAGTCGCTGGATCTGATCCGGCGGCTGAGGGAGCGCGGCGCGGAGGTGGTGCCGGTGATGACCCACGCTGCGGGGGAATTCGTCACGCCACTGTCGGTGTCGGCCTTGGCAGGGCGCAAGGTTCACACCGATCTGTTCGACCTGACCGAAGAGGCCGAGATGGGCCATATACAACTGTCACGCTCGGCGGATCTGATCGTTGTCGCGCCGGCCACGGCAGACTTGATCGGCAAGGTGGCGGGCGGGCTGGCCAATGATCTGGCCTCGACCCTTTTGATGGCGACCGATACCGAGGTGCTGATGGCGCCGGCGATGAACGTGCGGATGTGGCTGCACCCGTCCGTTCAGCGCAACCTCGCTGAACTGCGCGGGCAGGGCGTCGGCTTTGTCGGGCCGGGCGAGGGCGACATGGCCTGTGGCGAATTCGGCCCCGGTCGCATGGCTGAGCCGATGGAGATTGTCGCGGCAATAGAGGCGCGCCTGACGGGTGGTCCGCTGCGGGGTAAGCGCGTGCTTGTGACTTCTGGTCCGACCCATGAACCTATTGATCCGGTTCGGTATATCGCGAACCGATCGTCGGGCGCGCAGGGTACGGCGATTGCGCGGGCTCTGGTCCGGCAGGGCGCTGACGTCGTCTTTGTCACAGGGCCGGCAGATGTGGCGCCGCCCGAGGGGGCAGAGGTCATCAAGGTGCAATCGGCGGTCGAGATGCTTGACGCGGTTCGCTCCGCGCTGCCCGTCGATGCCGCGATCATGGCTGCTGCGGTGGCGGATTGGCGGGTCAAAAGCGCCTCTGGCTCCAAGATCAAGAAGGTCGCGGGCGCGCTACCGGTGCTGCAATTCGAAGAGAACCCCGACATTCTCGCGACCGTCGCGCAGATGGGTGAAGGGCGACCGGGGCTGGTGGTCGGATTTGCTGCGGAAACCGACGACGTGGTCGCCCATGCCACGGCCAAGCGCAGCCGTAAGGGGTGTGACTGGATCGTGGCGAATGACGTCTCACCCGAGACGGGAATCATGGGCGGGGACGAAAATGCGGTCGTATTGATTTCCGACAGCGGGGCGGAGGAATGGCCCCGCATGGGCAAGCAGGCGGTGGCGGATCGCCTGGTGGAGCGCATCGCAACGACGCTCGGGCTTGGCCAAGGTGGTTGAGATCGCGATCACCTGGGAGGAGGGGGCGGACCGTGACGTCGGCTTGCCCACCTATGCCACCGAGGGCGCGGCGGGCGCGGACATACGCGCAAACCTGCCCGATCGCGGGACCATGACGCTGGTGCCCGGTGCGCGCGCGCTGGTGCCGACCGGGTTGCGCATGGCGATTCCGCCGGGGTTCGAGGTGCAGATCCGTCCGCGTTCGGGCCTCGCTCTGAAACATGGCGTGACGCTGGTGAATGCGCCGGGCACCATCGACAGCGACTATCGCGGCCCGATCGGGGTGATCCTCATCAACCACGGGGCGGAGGACGTCACCCTCGCGCATGGGGAGCGGATTGCCCAGATGGTGGTGGCGCCGGCGCTGCGGGCCGATTTCGCGGAGGTGGACGCTGTGGCGGGCACAGGGCGTGGCGCGGGCGGTTTCGGCTCCACCGGGCGGGACTGATGGTCGTCGTCCTTGGATTTGCCGTCGTGATTTGGGGTGCGGGCGCCTTGGCCGGATTACCGCGACGATTGCGTTGGACCGGCATAGGGATTCTGTGGCTCGCCGTGGTTCTGGGCCATCTGGTGCTACCTGCGGGGCATGCGCTGCGCGAGGCGACCGGCGGCAGCGCGGCGGGGTGGATGTTGCTGGGTGGTCTCGTTCTGGTTGTGGCAGGCTATCGCGCGGCCCTTGGGTTTCTGAAGGCGCGGGCGCAGGGGGCGACGGAGGATGACACGACCGAGGCGCTGTTCCGTGACGCCGAGCTACGGCGTTACGCGCGCCACATTATATTGCGCGAGGTTGGCGGACCAGGTCAGGCCAGGCTGAAACGAGCACGCGTGCTGGTGATCGGTGCGGGCGGGCTCGGTTCACCGGCCTTGATGTACCTCGCGGCGGCGGGCGTTGGGACCATCGGGGTTATCGATGACGACACGGTGGATGCGACGAATCTGCATCGGCAGGTGATCCACGGCGATCCGGATATCGGGCGCGCAAAGGTGCATTCGGCAGCGGATAAAATGACGACCATTAATCCTTTCATCACGATCAGGCCCTATAGCCGGAGGCTGACCGAGGCAGATGCAAAGGATTTATTCGATGACTATGACCTGATCCTGGACGGGACCGACAGCTTTGAGACCCGATACCTGGCGAATCGGACGGCGGTGGCGGCGGGCAAGCCGATGACCTCTGGCGCGCTGACCCAATGGGAGGGGCAGGTCAGTGTGTTTGATCCCGCGAACGGGGGACCGTGCTACGCCTGTGTCTTTCCGACGCCACCAGCGCCGGAGCTGGCGCCCTCCTGCGCCGAGGCGGGGGTGATCGGCCCATTGCCGGGGGTCGTCGGGTCGATGATGGCGTTGGAGGCGGTGAAGCTGATCACCGGTGCGGGGGCGGTCCTGCGCGGAGAGATGATGATTTACGACGGCCTTTGGGGTGAGACGCGCAAGATCCGCGTGACGCCGCGCGCGGATTGCCCGGTTTGTCACGGGGCGGGGCTGGCGACGGGGACGGGCAGGGCTTAGGTTTGTTCTCAAAGGAGAGCTTTCATGACCAACCCGCTACTCGCCGACTGGGACACGCCCTTTGATCTGCCGCCGTTCGACGCAATCTCGGACGATGATTATCCGCCGGCGCTGGACATTGCGCTGGACCGGCACAGCGAAGAAATCGCCGCCATCGTCTCCAATGAGGCCGAACCGGATTTCGAAAACACCATCGCGGCGCTCGAAGCCTCGGGGGAGGCGCTGGACAAGGTGCTATCGGCCTTCTTCGCCGTGGCCGGCGCGGATGCGACCCCGCGACGTCAGGAATTGCAGCGCGCATTTTCACCCAAGCTCGCGAAGCATTTCGCCGATATATCCGCCAATCCCGCTCTTTTTGCGAAGGTGAAATCCGTGTGGGACAGGCGTGATACGCTGAACCTCGATGCGCAAGATGCGCGCCAGTTGTTCCTCGTCCATCGCGGCTATGTCCGTGCCGGGGCCGCCTTGAGCGGTGAAGAAGCCGAGCGGATGAAGGCCATCAAGGAACGGCTCGCCGTGCTGGGCACCGCCTTCACGCAGAACCTGCTGAAGGACGAAAGCGACTGGGTTATGGAGTTGACGGAGGAGGACCTCGAAGGTTTGCCGGACTTCCTGATCGATGCCGCCCGTGCCGCAGGGACGGAAATGGGGCGGGACGGGCCAGTCGTGACGCTCTCACGCTCGCTGATCGTGCCGTTCCTGCAATTCTCGCCCCGGCGCGAGTTGCGTGAGACGGCTTGGAAGGCCTGGACTGCACGCGGCGCCTTTGGGGGTGAGACGGACAACCGCGCCATCGCGGCGGAGGTCCTTGCCTTGCGGCAGGAGCGCGCGGAGCTGCTTGGGTATGGGAATTTCGCCCAATACAAGCTGGAGACGGAGATGGCCGGCACGCCCGAGGCGGTGCGCAACCTGTTGTTGCAGGTCTGGGAACCGGCCAAGGCGCAGGCGCTGGCGGATCAGGACGTGCTGTCGGCCATGGCGGCGAAAGACGGTGTCAACGGGCCGATCGAAGGCTGGGACTGGCGCTATTATTCGGACAAGCGGCGTCGGGCGGAGCACGATCTGGATGAGGCGGCGATCAAGCCGTATTTCCAGCTGGAGAACATGATCGCGGCGGCATTCGACTGCGCCAACCGTCTGTTCGGGCTGGAGTTCAGGGAGGTTACAGTGCCGACCTATCATCCCGACGTTCGGACCTGGGAGGTCACACGGGACGGCGCGCATGTCGCGGTCTTCGTCGGTGATTATTTCGCCCGCGGCACCAAACGGTCCGGTGCGTGGTGTTCGGCGATCCGCAGTCAGGCGGTGCGGCCACGCTCGCAAGCGCCGGTGGTGGTGAACGTCTGCAACTTTGCCAAGCCGCCGAAGGAGCGGGCGGCGTTGCTCTCTTACGACGACGCGCGCACTCTTTTTCACGAGTTTGGACATGCGCTGCACCAGATGCTGTCGGATGTGCGCTGGGAAGGCGTCTCGGGCACCTCGGTCGCGCGGGATTTCGTCGAACTGCCCAGCCAGCTGTTCGAACACTGGCTCGAAGTGCCCGAAGTGCTTGAGAAATTCGCGCTGCATGTCGACACCGGCGAAGCGATGCCCAAGGCGATGCTCGACAAGGTTCTTGGCGCGGCGACTTACGACATGGGCTTCCAGACGGTGGAATATATCGCCTCCGCCCTCGTCGATCTGGAGTTTCACGACAGCGCGCCGACACCTGATCCGATGGCCAAACAAGCGGCGGTGCTGAATGAGCTTGGCATGCCCTCGGCCATTGCGATGCGCCACGCCACGCCGCAATTCGCGCATGTCTTTTCGGGTGATGGCTATTCCTCGGGCTACTACAGCTACATGTGGTCCGAGGTCATGGACGCAGACGCCTTTGCCGCATTCGATGAGGCCGGCGGCGCCTTTGATCCCGCCATCGCAAAGTCGCTGGAGGATAACATCCTCTCCAAGGGCGGATCGGTGGAGGCGGCGGACCTTTACACCCGCTTCCGGGGCCGGTTGCCAGGTGTCGAGGCGCTGTTGAAAGGGCGCGGGCTCGCGGCCTGAGGGGCGCAAGGGCTCAGAGATCGGGACCGGGGCGCTGCCCCGGACCCCGGAGTATTTGTGACGAGATGAAGCTCAGAGCTCGATTGCCGTCAGGACCTCGGGCTCGATCACCTTGGTGTCGGGCAGGGCATCGATCAATTCCTGCGCGGATTGGGCGAGGACCGGGAAGGTCTTGTAATGGCAGGGAATGATGGTCTTGAAGTTAAAGAACGTCTTGGCGGCATAGGCGGCGCGGCGCATATCCATGGTGTAGTAACCGCCACAGCACAGCAGGCCGATGTCCGGGGCGTGCAAGTCGTTGAAAACCTTCATGTCCGCCATGACATCGGTGTCGCCGGTGAAATAGATCGTGCGGCCTTCGCCCTCGATCATGAAACCGGATTCGCCGCCCGCGTAGGCGCCATCGGGGGTGGAGGAGGAATGCGTCGCGTGCACCATCGTCACCTTGACGTCGCCGAGAGTGATGGTGCCGCCCTTGTTGAAACCGTTCGTGTCCTTGACCCCCTGGCCGTCGAGCCAGCCCATCAATTCGACCATGCCGTGCACGGGCGTGCCGGTCTGGGACGCGATTTCGGCCACGTCGGCCAGGTGGTCGCCGTGACCATGAGAAACAAGGATATTCGTGACGCCGCGGCTCGCCTCTTCTTTCCTGTCGTCGGGGAAGGTGGGGTTGCCGGTCAGGAAGGGGTCGATCAGCAGAACCTGATCGCCGATTTCAATGCGGAAGCCGGAATGGCCAAGCCAGATGATTTTCATGTGTGTCTCCTGAGTTTATCGCGCAAGCCTATCGGGGACGAGCAGCAAGGGAAACCGATATGAGTTGGACCGAGACCGTCGACGGATATTGTGAACGACTTGATCCGAGTTTCTGGGCGGAGCCGTGGAACGCGCTGAGCAACCTTGCGTTTCTTATCGTCGCGCTGATCATGTGGCGAAGGGCGGGCCAGATCGCGCCCAATCATCGGCCAGCACGCATCCTCGCCGTTATCCTAGGCGTGATCGGCGTGGGATCAGGGCTGTTTCACACCTTTGCCACCCGCTGGGCAGGGGTGGCGGATGTGCTGCCGATCCTGGTTTTTATCCTGACTTATATCTATTTCGCCAATCGCTATTTCTGGAGTCTGCGGCAAGGCTGGGCGGCGCTGGGGACGGCGCTGTTCGTGCCTTATGCTGCGCTGACGGTGCCACTGTTCGCGATGCTGCCGGGGCTTGCCGGTTCGGCAGGCTATGCGCCGGTGCCCGTGTTGATCGCCGCCTATTCGGTTGCCTTGTGGGGGCGGATGCGGCAGGTCGCGCGTGGCCTCGCCGTCGGGGCCGGATTGCTTGCCCTTTCGATCCTGTTTCGCTCGCTTGACCAACCCATGTGCGCACGCTGGCCGGGTGGCACGCATTACCTCTGGCATCTGCTGAACGCCGCGTTGCTCGGCTGGATGATCGAGGTTTTGCGCCGCCACCTTGCGGGGGGCGACGGGGGGCGATAAACCGGCCCGGATTAAAGAAGTCCCGAACAAAAGGGGAGAGTGCATGTCCATCGACGAAGGCACCGCCGCGCGCGTGGCAAAGCTGGCCCGGATCAAGGTCGAGCCGGCTGATCTGCCTGTGCTGGCGCAGGAATTCAACACCATCCTCGGCTTTATCGACCAGTTGAGCGAAGTCGACGTCGAGGGCGTGGAGCCGATGACCAGCGTCACGCCGATGCGCCTGAAGCGGCGTGAGGACGTGGTCACGGATGGCAGCCAGCAGGACAAGGTTCTGGCCAATGCGCCGGATGCCCGCGAGGGGTTCTTTGCCGTGCCGAAGGTGGTGGAATGAACGATCTGAGCAAACTGACCATCGCAGGCGCGCGCGACGCGCTGCGCAAGGGCGATATGACCAGCGTTGAGCTGACTGAGGCCTGCCTGAGCGCGATTGACGGCGCCGATGGGTTGAATGCCTTTGTACACAAGACGCCCGAGATCGCGCGGGATCGCGCGGCGGCTGCCGATGCCCGGCTCAAGGCACGCGATGCGCCCGCGATGTGCGGCATCCCGATTGGGATCAAGGATTTGTTTTGTACCGAGGGCGTCGCCTCCCAAGCGGCGAGCCGTATCCTTGAGGGGTTTCAGCCGCAGTATGAATCCGCCGTCAGCCAGAACCTGATCGACGCCGGGGCGGTGATGCTGGGCAAGCTGAATATGGACGAATTTGCCATGGGTTCCTCCAATGAGACTTCAGTTTACGGCAATGCTGTAAACCCCTGGCGCCGTCGCGATGACAAGGCGGCGCTGACACCGGGCGGGTCTTCGGGCGGCTCGGCCGCGGCGGTGGCCGCGGACCTTTGTCTGGCGGCGACCGGCACCGACACCGGCGGTTCGATCCGCCAGCCCGCCGCCTTCACCGGTATCTGCGGGATCAAGCCGACCTATGGCCGCTGCAGCCGCTGGGGCGTCGTCGCCTTCGCCTCCAGTCTCGACCAGGCGGGCCCGATGGCACGCAGCGTCGAAGATTGCGCGATCATGCTCGAGGCCATGGCTGGCTTCGATCCCAAGGACGCGACCAGCCTGCAGATGGACGTGCCCAACTGGGAAGCGGGCCTGTCGGCAGACCTCAAGGGCAAGAAGATCGGTATCCCGAAGGAATACCGGATGGACGGCACCGACGAGGCCATTCTCAAGAGCTGGGAGCAGGGCAAGGAATGGCTGCGCGACGCGGGCGCCGAGATCGTCGATATCTCGCTGCCGCACACCAAATACGCGCTGCCCGCTTATTACATCGTCGCGCCCGCCGAGGCCTCGAGCAATCTCGCGCGCTATGACGGCGTGCGCTATGGCCTGCGCGACCTGCCCGACGGGGCGGGGCTGCAGGACATGTATGCCGCCACCCGCGCCGCCGGTTTCGGCGACGAGGTCAAGCGCCGTATCCTGATCGGTACCTATGTGCTCAGCGCCGGCTTCTACGATGCCTATTACCTGTCTCTTATACACATCTGACGCTGCCGACGATCTACTCTGTGTAGA
>OJAU01000548.1_pt1 | contig 15057 bp, 10 predicted proteins | sample 1589791 | NCBI WGS metagenome assembly OJAU01 (sample SAMN05416849, study PRJEB24817) | seawater metagenome | isolation source: Sea water | place: Canada:Atlantic | collected 2013-07 | reverse complement strand
ATCTACACAGAGTAGATCGTCGGCAGCGTCAGATGTGTATAAGAGACAGGCCACCATGCCTGCTTGATCATAGGTCGCCCTACGGAACGCGCTTATTACCCTGACGCGAGCGTGTGGCTAGATGAAGATCAACTATCACCGACATCAATCAACCATGGCTTAGAAGATTTACGTACGAGCGCTCTCGGCTTGCAGTGCCCATTACTCACGCGCCAGATGTTCTTGCGACAATTACGCATCCGCTTAGAGAAGCAATCCGATCTATTTTTGCAGGTGGTTAGTTGTCGATGGCGACCCGCAGCATCCGGCGATAGTGCTGAACTGCGCTTTGCCACCCAACAAGCGTTTGAACATCGTCTGCGCTCAAATGCACCAGCCGACGCCCTAATCGGCAAATTATTAGACGATCAGTTTGTTGTGGTGAGCACCCAACAAGCAATATTGGCAGAATCTTGGCTTGCCTCATATGAAGACGACAGTGCCTATCTGTGGACGTCTTTCCTTAGTAATCCCTTGATGTTGCACAGCTATAATGACCTTGGAAAAACACTACAAGCCTGTGTGCAGCAAATTGAACACAAGCGCATGATGCAAAGCGGCATAGGTACGCGGTCACTGAGTACATCTGAGAGCTTGGTCGTGTCTGATTTAATCCGCGCGCTAAGACGCAAAGAGTTCTACCTAGAATTTCAGCCACAATTCGAAACCGCGAGTGGAAAGTTAGTGGGGGCAGAAGCCCTATTACGCTGGCTGCACCCAGAGTTAGGGGTTGTGCCACCAACGGTATTTATTCGCGATGCTGAAATGGCCGGTTTAATTCGGACTTTGGGCTTATGGGCTTTGAGCGAAACGTTGAAAGCATGGCATCGACTTGCTGAGCGCGGACACTCATTGCGCATGGCGGTGAATGTATCCTTCCCCGAAGTAGCCGATCCTGATTACGCCGAGAAGGTGCTTCGCCTGCTGGAAGAAAACGGCGTGCCATCCTCTTGTTTAGAGTTAGAGCTGACCGAAACTGCCATGATGCTGGATGCCAGCGTATCATTACGAAACTTACGCTTGTTAAAACAAGCAGGCGTACACATTGTTTTGGATGATTTTGGCACCGGGTTTTCGTCTCTGTCCCACCTCAGCGACTTACCGATCACAGGGATTAAACTCGACAGAGCCTTTGTAACACCGCTTAGCCAGCTTGAAGACAACAGTAAGCAAATGCATATCGTCGCGACGATGTTGGATCTCGCTCAACGTTTAGAGTTAGAAACCACCGCGGAAGGTATCGAAGATCAAAACTGTTTAGAGGTCATACATGCCCTTGGCTGCGATCGCATCCAAGGTTACTTCTATGCCCAGCCAATGTCGGTCGATAAGCTCATAGAGCGCGCCTGCGTATCCGAAGCCGTGCTCTGCGATTACTCTGGGCAGCAAAGTCTATTTTAGCGGTGTCTCATTCGTTTCCTTCGTTGGCTCTTGAGGTACCTCTTTAGGTCCAAAAAAAGCCTCACTATCAAACGGGCTTGGCGTTGATACATGATATTGCGCTAGCGCGACAACAATCGCTGTTACCACCACCAAAAAAATCACGAGTTGTTTATTCACATTCAAACTCCACGCTTAGTTCTGAATCCGTCTCGTTAATTATTAACGAGCCAATCTTCAGTTTGGCACGGAACATGAAATTTTCCAGTAGAGGTAAGATAACAGCCTACTTACAGTCATTACTCGGCCAAAAAAACCGAATAATGGCCACAGAGCGGCCTGGAGTAATCTCTAAACGCAGCCTTGTCGTATGGCTCGCGCCACTAATAAGCTACGACTATTAACATTAAATTTTTTATAAAGGTTATGTACGTGAAATTTCGCGGTGCGTTCAGAAACCGAGAGAATCAGGCCTATTTCCCAGTTTGTTTTTCCCTCAGATATCCACTTAAGTACCTCAGCTTCTTTGCTGGTTACCAAAGGCGTTAAGTCAAATTGTTTTACTTTTAATAGGTAGGTCTGAATACAAGGCATCAAGCTGTGTAGGAAGTGGCTCTCCATCACATCGAGTTGGCGATCAAGCGACAAAAAGAACAAGCAGGTAAGCATTTTTCCGTGATGTTCTGTAGAGACCTTACCCACAACGGCAGGGCCTTGCCGTGTCGCCTGAGCACATTCGTTTTCCCCAGCCTCCACCGAATCTAGCTTAATAATGGTATTGCTATAACTGTGCAGCTGGCGAACAAGTAAATTGGATTCTAAATAGCCCGACTTACGATATACGGACTGATCAACAACGTTAATTCCCTGAATTGCATCAATGACCAAGCCACCCGCGTCAGCTTGAGTGCAATTAATAAATACTCCCCAGTCGACGGGAAGCATTTTACTCACGTCACTAAAAACATTGGTAACGACGTCTTTGCTGTCAGACGCTAATAGCTTCAGGTGAAGGTCCAACAGCTCCTGCTGCACAGTATCCAATACGGGAGACCCCAATTGAGTTTCTCGGATACTTGCTAACTGTTTCATGGTCGAATTCCTTCTCTTAGACAGAGGCGATAACCACCTCGTACTCGTAGTAACCTAGATTGAAGCAACCTAGATTAAAGCGGCCTAGATTGAAGTAGTCTACTCTACAATGAGAATATCAATCACTCATATTTATAAAGCCACTAAAACATAGCGGAAAGTTTGAACGATAAGCGACTATTATCCTCAAACTGCCCAAACTGGCTCTGTTTATGTCCAAAATACTGTATCACTGCGGTGTCTAAACGTATCAAAGGTGTCAGGCGGTAGCCAATACTGAGCTGGTTAAGGTACCCAGTATAACCATTCTCACTCCCTGCTAGGGTATTATTAGAGAGAGACAAGCGATCTGCGATCAATCGCTTTGTTAAGGTAAGTGATGCTTCGCTTAGAGTTGAGCTCACCGCTTTGGCTGCGTCACCACCGAACAATCGCTGTTGTGCAAACTGCACATTGGTACTAAACGATGCGTATGAATAATCAAACCCAACCAGCGAACTAACCTTATCGGTCTGCCCTCGCAACCCCTCTTCCGTCATGATGGTACTGCTAGGCGCCCAAGCAATATCCATCCGAGCAATCCATGAGGCGATGGGGGTCGCCAAAGACATTCCAATTAACTTTTTACGGAAAAGCCTTAGCGTCGGCATGTCATCGGAACCTATGGTTATTTGCGGGGTACCTTCCCAACCATAATAGCCGTACAGGCCAACATCCCAATCATCACCGGCGACAAAACGATGGCGCACACCTGCGGATAATGACTCTGCTTGATAACTGTCCGGCGTCTTGGTGGCAGGTCTAGGATCAATGCCAGCCAATGGATCAAACTCTGAATCAGCCGATGGCAGCCGAGCCGCTTTCACGTCAGGAATAATAAGCAACTGCACATCACCGTTTTCAAGCATCCTCGTTGCATTCAACATCGTGAGAGGCACTCTGCCTTCTTCGAAGTCATCAATATAAGCGAGGATGTTTTCTCTGAGGTCCAAAGGGTTGACCACATCAATGATGCGGAAAAAATCCGCCTCCCCCCAAGTAACCTGCTGTTTCCCAGTAATGACCTCCCACTCACCGACTAGACAATTTAAGGTAAGGTGTCTCACCTCAAATCTAGAGTCGGCGTCCTGACCTCTTAGACGTTCCCGTTCTAGACGCTTTCTTTGTTCAAGGTACATTCCGCGCAGCTGATAATCCGTGTCGCAGCCATACCCCATTGACTGATCACCACTGTGCTTGGCAAATACTTTTTCAGATGCGCTCCCCATGGGGTCAAGCCCGTGCGAATGTTGGTAATAAACTTCTGTTTGCGAAGGCCCCGCCTCAGCACTGACGAATATCAGCGCAGAGAGGGTGATCATTACCGCAAAACAATAGCGGTACATCAAAGCCCCCGTTTCAAAGCAACTTTAGTGAACTGAGCCTCGTTCACGGGCAAATTATACTCAATACTATTCAGTACAAGCTTTGTGGAGTCTCCTGTCTGAGCATTCAACACATGTAGCTGAGTGACCGTCCAGAATCCATCCACCTGCTCAACTTTATCCGCCATCATTGTTTTCAGGTGATGCCCCTGATCGTCGTAATACTCTTCTTTGACTATCAGATCACGAGTTCGATCAACCCAAGTCACCTTACGGCTATACCCTGTTTTAAACAGAGCTTCATTATCCGCCACCTTAGACTCGATTTTTTCCGCAGACACTCCATTAATGTCCTCACTCCCTAGCAGTTCATAAGTAAAATCGGAAAGCTGAAGCCTCTCTAAATCAGCAAATGACATTTCGCTACTGACAAAACGTCCGCGTTTATTTCTCGATGATAAACGCTTGATCTTTTTCATCGCCGGAATGTAAATCCAAATATCATCCTCCCGATCTGACTTCTCGCCATAGGCATGCAATAGGACTCCTATACCTGCGACGTCTGCAGGCGCCCCAACATATACAAGTGATTTACTGTCTTCACCATTATCGGCCTCGACCATCGTCAGGTGACGCACACGCTCGAACCCATCCTTACTCGTCAGCGTCATACTGATTTCTGATTTACGGGTATCACCATCCGCTCGAAATTTCACATCATGCAGGATGTCATACGCCGAACGTTCACTGACCTCCGCACTGACCAATGTCGACAAGCCTACGGTTAACACAAGGATGCTGGATATAAATACGTGTTTTAACATCATTACACCGCCTCCTCTGGCGTTAAGTTTGTGGTTGTAGCGCTAAGCTCTGACGATCCTGGAAAGAAACGAATTAGCACAGGGAGAATAAAGAGTGTCGAAATCGCCGAAATAACCATGGTCATTGCAATTAAATAACCTAGATTAGCCAGCGCTGCGAAGGTCGATAGACCAAGCATAGAAAACCCTAAACTAAGCACTAACGTATTAAATATAACCGGACGATATACAGCGAGTAACGCATTATGTATCGCAGGATTCACCTCCAGACCATCCATACGCTGCTGACGGTAACGACTAATAAAGTGAATGGCATAATCAACCCCAACACCAATAGCAATGGCAGCTACCAATGACGTACCGATATCCAGATCCATCCCGAGAAGAGGCATAATTGAAAAGTTAATAAACACCGTCAGAGTCAGTGGCAAAGTCCCAAGAATTCCGAATACTACCGATCTAAAGACCAGAGATAAAAGAATCAAAACACCTAAAAGCGACCAGCTAAGGCTTGATATTTGGCCATAAATTACTTCATTTTTAGTAGAAACCAGCAGTTCGCCAAAACCACTCGCCTCAATTTCCATCGATGCTGGCAGTACCGATTTAGCATAAGGTAAAACATCATTAAGAGTTCGTTCCATCACGCTAGACTGATCTGAGTGATTGAATACGATAATGCGTGCATTTTGGTACTTTTGATCCACCGTATCAAAAATCCCCCGACCGTCACTGCTCTCATAAAGAAAGAAGTATTGAGCGAGTAAGTCATCATTGTCTTTCGGCAACTTGAAGTCTGACTCGTCACCTGACAACAAACGCTGATTAAGAAGTTTAATAAAGTTAACCGGGGAGTAACTAAAGCCAACATCGTCATGTTGAGCGAGTCGATCTTGTATCTTTTCAATGGCCTCTAACGTATCCATACTCTTAAAGGCATCTGGAGCATCTGCTTTAAGCGTAATACTGAACAACATAGACCCGGCAAAATACTTATTTATAACTTCGTCATCAATTCGTATCTGACTGTCTGCATCAAAGTATTTAATTGCCTTGTTATCGACATTCAAATTAGATAACGACAAACCCATTAATACAGCCACAATAACAAAAACAATACCGGTTAATTTACCGCGACTTTCCAAACCTCGATTAATCGAAAGAACTAAGCTTTCGAGCTTCCGCTCGATGAAACTATTCTGTGGAGAGTTATTGTCATTACCAACCTCAGCCACCGTAGCCTTAACACCTTTAACCCTAGCGACCTTAAGAAGTATAGGGGGGAGTAATAACATAGTGATGATAAGCGCATAACATACGCCCACTGCAACAAAGAGGCCAAACTCACGAATAAAGGCGATGTCTGTATTCACTAATGACAGGAAACCAACCGCAGTCGTTAGAGTCGTGACTAACATCGGGCTCCAGAGCGCTTTGATTGTTTTAGCTACTGCCTTCTCTTTTGCTTCTTTTTTAGCGTGTTGAGAAAATTCGGTTAAGAAGTGAATGGCGTCTGCGACACCAATGGAAATAAGAAAAACTGGCAACATAGTAGAAACAATATTTTGCTTTATTCCAAATAGCGTCATCGTCCCCAAGGTCCAAATAACACTGAGAATTGCAATACCAAGTGGCAGAAGAATACCGCGCGGATTACGAAACATAATAAGAAGAACAACCATCACAACAAGAATAACCGCCGGGAATAAGCGATCACTGTTTTCTTTCATCGATACTGCTGTCTGCCCAGCCGTGACTGGCGCACCGCCTAAGTGATAACTATTAAACTGTTCCGATGCCTGAATCGCGTCAACTGTTGCTAGATAAAAACTCTGCATATTAGGCGCATCGTCTTCGGGAATCAGTAACTCGACCTGCATATTGGTTGCTTTGCCACTTTCTTCAAACAGAGCCCCCATCAAAACTTGATTTGAAAGAGCCTCTTCTTTTAACGCGGCAATACCCTCAGGCGAGCTAGGAACTGAAAACATCAAAGGGTGAATATCAAGCATATCACCGTCACTGGTAATACTTTCTACACTAACGATACTGCGTACTTTTTTTACCGGACGTAGACGAATAATAAATTCATCTATTTGTTGCTGTATTGATGGAGTTACCCCTCCGATACCTTTCAGATAACGCTGAAGTTCAATAACTTTATCATAATCTCCGGGGGTTAAACCCTGTGACGTGATCTGATCTATTAACTCACCAGATTTTTTATCTAAGTTTAGAGAAGACAAAAATTTAATATCTTGATCATTAGACAGCGAGATCTGTAACAGCGACTCATGAAGCGCTTGAATTTCTAACAATGAATTTTTATTAAAAATCGTATCTGTTTCACTCACGACAGAGATAAAGAGCGACTCTCCACTAGTGGTAAAATGATCTTTCACATAAAAATCAGCCTGACGACTGGGATGCTCCGCACCTAAAAAATAAGGCGTTGCATTGGTTTTCATATTCGCTAACTGCGCCAGCATTGCCAACGTAATACCTGCTACAGCCAATAGCGCTAGCCACCAGTAACGCTGCATCAACCCAATGTATCTTTCTGATCCCATATTCATAACACTGTCCTAATGTAATTGGAAACTTCATTCAAAATTCCGACCTCTAGATTTTAAAAAATAAAAAGTCGAATGATCATCGAGAAAAAATTAAGAAAGATTGCAATGATTTATGAGAATTTTTTAATGCTGTATTTTATTTCGTAGGATCAGTTCTTCATAAAACGAACTTGCGGATAAACCTTCCATGTTTCTAACTCTTTTAGTTGATATTCGACCAAAGTAGCAGAGTAGAAATATATCCATACCTGTCCGTTCGGACAGGTCGACCATATCAATTGAAACGACTAATCCATTTTGTGATTTTTAGCACAACCTACGCACTAGCCCATTCGATACCGATCCAGCGCCCTAAAGCCCAGGGCCTCCATTAAGTGCACCCTGCTTATGTGTTCTTCTGAAGCAAGATCAGCCAACGTCCGAGCGACGGATAGCAGCCGATGATAAGAGCGAGCTGATAAGTTGAGGCGTTCAATAGCGTCCAACAGCCACAACTGATCCATCTCAGATAATTGGCAAACCTGATCCCTCATCTCGCCTTGTAATTCTGCGTTCACACACCCTTGACGCTGAAGCTGTTGATTACGAGCATTCATTACCCGGGCCTGAACCGCCTCGCTACTTTCTGATGGTGGTGCTTTTTGCAATAACGCTGGCGACACCGGCGGTACATCAACATGCAAATCTATGCGATCCAGCAATGGCCCTGAGGTTTGCCCCTGATAACGACGCACTTGATCTGGCGTACACTGACAACGCCCTGACGCATCTCCGTGATAACCACAAGGACAAGGATTCATAGCGGCAATAAGCTGAAAACGAGCGGGGTAGGTCACGGAGCGACTCGCCCGACTGATTACTATTTCGCCACTTTCTAATGGCTCACGTAACACATCCAGCACCTTGCGGCTGTATTCCGGAAGTTCGTCTAAAAATAAGACGCCACCATGTGCCAAGGAGATTTCGCCGGGCTTGGGGTTGCCTCCTCCACCCACAAGAGCCACCCCTGAAGACGTGTGGTGAGGAGCACGAAATGGACGTTGCCCCCAGCGATTTTGCCAATCACCACTGTGGTGGCTAATAGAAGCAACCGACGCTGAGACCAAAGCCTCGTCGTCGGACATCGGCGGTAATATGCCCGGTAAACGACTGGCGAGCATAGTCTTACCCGTACCCGGCGGGCCGATAAACAAGAGGTTGTGTTGGCCAGCCGCCGCAATTTCAAGCGCTCGCCGTGCTTGCGCTTGGCCTTTTACTTCACTGAGATCGCCACTCGTTTGCCACTGATCCGTACGATGCAGCACTGGCTCAACCTCAGGCAGTTTGTTTTGTTTGTGCAACCAGCGAGTAACTTCGGTGAGGGATTTTGCCGAGTAGATGGTGCCTTCTCGACAGAGAGAAGCTTCATCTGCATTAATTGCAGGCACAACCAAATCTCGACCGGCCCGTGCCGCTTGTAGCGCAGTAGGCAACACGCCAGTAACTGACTGCAGATCACCACTCAGCCCCAACTCTCCAATAAACTCACAGCCATCAGTGCTGCCTTCTGGAATTTGCCCTGATGCCATCAGGATACCTAAGGCAATGGGCAGATCGTAACGCCCACCCTCTTTAGGCAGGTCGGCAGGGGCCAAGTTGATCGTTATCCGCTTCGCAGGGAACTCGTAATGGCTATTGAGGATCGCACTTCGAACTCGATCTTTAGATTCCTTCACCGCCGTTTCGGGCATTCCCACCAAACTAAGCGAGGGTAAACCGCCAGAGAGATGAACTTCGACCTGCACGACCGGAGAGTCGATCCCCAGTTGAGCGCGTGTGAACAATAGTGCGAGTGACATATGGCCTCCTTGCCAAATTAACGAAATACCTAGATTAAAAGACTATTGGCTGTAGGCATATAGGTAAAAAGACTGACATTGTTAACCACAGGCAAAGAAAATCCCGGTATCCTTGGTTATACAATCACATGTAACGACGAAGGCTGAATAGGAGAACAAGTATGTTCCGCCCGCAGTTATTAGCTATGCTGATACTAGGCGCCTTACAAACAAGCTGTGTCATTGAGCTGGGGCCAAATAATCGTGATATTGGAGAGCCACAAGACGTGATTACCGATAATCAAAAGTGCGAAGAGAACGAGGACAGCGTGAAAGAAAACAAGTCCACTAAATTAGTCATGGCTGCCTCTCTCGCTTTAGCCCTGAACGGCTGTACCTCGGGTGACTCTGGTGAAGGCATTACCGTCAGTGGTAATTTATTTACCACCGCAAACGTGATGATCGACAGCGATATCAATGACATCAGCGCTATCTACCAAAGCAATAACGACCCTTCTGCCCCCCAAGCCTTGCCCAACATTGTGACAGTGCAAGGCTTCGCATCCGCAACGCCTACCGGCGCTCCGGAAAGTGGCGACGCTAGCTTTGAACGCTTTGCTGACACCATAGATAACGAAGACTATTTCTCGGTGTCGCTGCAGGCAGGACAAAAAGTCGTGCTCGAGGTGGTCGATTACAGCGGCAACCGAAATGGTAGCGCCTTTAGTGGTGACCTTGATCTTTATCTGTTTAATACCAGCCTATCAACCTCTGAGTACATTGACGCCTCTTTCACTGAGACAGACAGGGAAGAAGTCACGGCCACAGTTGATGGCGAGTACTTAGTGAACGTATCGGCTTACAGCGGCATTTCAAAATACGTTTTGAAAATCTTACCGCCTGAAACCTCTATTCTTAATCAAACTGCGGAACCGAGCATCAGCACGGGCTTTGTTACTGGTGAGGCCATTATTCGCTGGAAAGAAACACTATCTACCGGTGCGTTATCGGCGGCTTCAACGGGTGTTCAAGCGAATGGTTATCGAGTACAAACAGATTCCAGCAGAACGGATACTCCAGTAAAAGCCAGCTTGCACGCGCCTGTTTCTGCTCAAGCGGGGTCGGTTCAATCTGAGATGTCACCGTTGGCTAAGCTCAATCCAGCGTGGGACAAAGCTCGTGAGACACTGCTCACGATCAAAGCACTCAATGCACGTGATGACGTTGAATATGCAGAACCGAATTTCATTCGCCACGCCTTACTGACCCCCAATGATCCGTTATACGCACAGCAATATCATTATAAGAGCATCAAACTTCCCCAAGCTTGGGACCTAACCTCGGGCTCTTCAGATGTGATCGTAGCGGTGATTGATAGCGGTGTATTTGTTGATCACCCCGACTTGGACGGAAAATTAGCGTTTGGGTACGATTTTATCTCTGACACCAGCATCAGCCGAGATGGCGATGGCATTGACTCAAACCCTGATGACCCCGGCGATAGCCCACAGCGCGGGGCAAGCAGCTGGCACGGCACTCACGTCACGGGCACAGTATCTGCCATTACAGGCAATAACCGTGGTGGCGCTGGCGCTGGCGGCTTAACACGAGTCATGCCACTGCGCGTTCTTGGCCTGAATGGTGAGGGGTCGTCTTACGATGTTATCCAAGCGGTGCGTTACGCCGCCGGTTTATCCAACGACAGCAACACCACCCCTTCCCAGCGTGCGGATATTATTAATTTAAGCTTGGGTGCCGCTTCAAGCAGCAATGCTGAGCAGGAAGTCATTACGGCGGCACGTAATGCAGGTGTGATTATCGTTGCCGCTGCAGGCAACTCAAATAGCGCGTCGCCATTTTATCCGGCGTCTTATAACGGCGTCGTCTCCGTCAGTGCCACGGCACCAGATAACACTCGTGCTTATTACTCCAACTACGGCTCGCGTATTGATGTTGCAGCCCCTGGGGGCGACCTACGATTCGACACCAACGGCGATGGCCAAAATGATGGTGTCATCAGTACGTCTGTGGACGATTCCAGCGGCTCTCGTCAAGAAAGCTATGCCCTACAACAAGGTACTTCCATGGCAACACCGCACGTTGCCGCAGTCGCTGCTTTAATGAAAGCGGTACACCCAACCATGACACCCGCCCAATTCGACAATCTACTTTCTGCTGGGGATATCACGGACGATATTGGCGACTCCGGTCGTGATAATGATTTTGGCCACGGTCTTATTAACGCATATAAAGCTGTACAGGCCGCCGATAACTTAGCCGGAGGTGGCAGTATTACCCCGGTGGCGGTGCTCGAGTCCACTCCTAGCGAGCTGATTTTAGGCACCAACAGCAGCATGTCGCTGACACTTGATAATATTAATAATAACGCAACCGACCCCGAGGTAACCGCCGAGGTCAGTGAAGATTGGATGAGCCTTGATAACTCACAAACCGATAGCAATGGGCTGGGCACTTACACATTAACGGTCAGCCGCACGGACTTGTTGGATGGTCTCTATGAAGGATTGATTCGCTTCTCGCCGGATACCGGCAATAGCCTGGATGTTCGAGTCGCTATTCAAGTCGGTGACGTTGTTGGGGCTATCGATACTTCGCCACAGTATGTCCTGCTTACGGATGCTGAATCCGGTGAAGTGGTTGCTGAAACTCTCGCCAATAGCGACGGCAGCTATACCGTCACTAAGGTTCCGGTAGGAAGCTATCGCGTGATTGGTGGATCAGATATCGACGTTGATTTGTTTGTTTGCCAAAACGGCGAGACCTGTGGAGGTTACCCCAACAATATTTCAGAAGAAATCATCGAAGTTACCGAAAACGTCAGTGGCATCGATTTTGTTGTCAGCTTGGTCAGTGGTGTTGGCGCTAGTAGCGCCAGCATTCAGCGTATTGCACCAGAGCCAGAAACAGCACCCGACGACTCATCCCTAGAGACGGGAAAAGATTCATCGGGTAAAAAGGTGGGCAAAGAAGCGTATTAATTCGTGACGGTAAAAATCGATTTACCGTGCAAAGTGCCTATATATAACCCCTCCTGATATAACCCCTCCTGCTGCTCTGTTTTAAAGGGCTGCACGGAGGTCACCTCCCCCACCATCACAGCGGCTCTATCATGCAAGCTCTGCAAGGCATTTCCGTCCTTATCAAACTGCACAATAAACCCATACGGGGCTGGAATCGGCATCAGCGACTCCGGTAATTTCGCCACTTGCTCACGTACCCAAGGCAGTCCTGCTAAATCGTCAATGACTGCCGCACGTTTGTTGTACATCGCCACCCAGAAGGTGCCGTCAGGCGCGGCGGAAACGCCATCCGGAATCCCCGGCAATCCTTCTGCAAAGATATCCACAACACCCGTTTTTGGTCCGGAAATCCAAACACGAGTGATTTGTGAACGTGTGGTTTCGTTTACTAACACAAAGGTTTGATCTGCACTCACCGCAACACCATTTGCAAAGCCTAACCCTTCAGCAAGCACGGTTAATTCGCCCTGAGGAGAATACGCAAATAAACGACCTGTACCGCGCCCCTCCAATACATCGTAAAGATAATCATCCAGTGACCAACGTTGACTGGCATCAGAGAAATAGATCGTGCCATCTTGGGCAACATCAACATCATCCACCACCTTCAAGCGTTCGCCTTGATGGCTATCCGCCAGCACGGTCAGTTCGCCTTCAAACCAACGCAGTAAGCCTTTATAGCCGTCGGCAATAATCAGGCTACCATCTGGCATAGATGCTAAACCTAACGGGCGTCCACCTGTGTTAACGAGGGCTTCCCACTCGCCAACATTAGGACAACGACGCAACAGGCTACCGTCTGCAATACCTGTGTATAAGCAGCCGTCTTTCCCTACTTCAATATCTTCCGGGCCTTCAGCCCCAAAAGGTAATGGGGTGGGCGTGACCGACTGCAAATAATCATTTGGCTCATACACACCAGTCAGTGGTACACCCGGCACCCGCACTTCGGCGATGGCATCAATGGGCGATGGCCAAAGTATAAATACCGTGGCTGTTATCGCAGAGGCTATAAGTACCGGTTTCCACATAATTCTATTTTCCTTAATAAAGTGATGGCTTAAACGAGCAGGTAACCACCATCGACATTGATCGACGTGCCCGTGGTATAGCTGGCCGCATCGGAGGCCAAAAACAATACAGCCCCAGCCATTTCTTCTGGCATGGCCACACGCTTCATCGGGATATGCATCATGGCTTGTTTTAAAATGGCTTCGTTCGATGTTAGTGCGCTGGCGAATTTCGTATCCGTTAGTCCCGGCAATAACGCATTAACGCGAATACCTAACGTGGCACACTCTTTCGCAAACGATTTGGTCATCGAAATAACCGCCGACTTAGTAATCGAATAAATTCCCTGAAAATCTCCCGGCACCATACCATTAACAGACGCCACATTAATAATGCTACCGCCGCCGTTCTTTTTCATTAACTGCCCGCCTTTTACGCACATGAAAAAATAGCCACGAATATTCACATCGACCGTTTTCTCAAACGCGGCAAGATCGGTATTTAAAATATGACCAAAATAAGGATTGGCTGCCGCATTATTAACTAGGATATCTAACTTACCGTGTTTTTCTTCGATATGAGCAAAGCAGGCGTCTATTTGTTCCATATCACCAATATGACATGCCAGCGCTTCTGCACTGCCGCCTTCGGCAACAATGGCATCAGCAACGGTCTGGCAACCCTCAATTTTACGACTTGAGATAATAACGTGTGCGCCAGCCGCGGCGAGTAATTTTGCAATGCTCTCGCCGATCCCCCGGCTCGCCCCAGTGACTAATGCAACACGGCCATTTAAATCAAATAAGGTTTGTGGATTCATCGTTATTACCTTTTCATTATTAATATTCGTAAATAATTACAACACTAGCGATAGGTTAAAAATGATTTTCCCGCTTGTGCTAGATGGTGATGTTCATTACAAGACGCTAAACTGATTTTTCCTTCTTGGTTATATAACAGCTGTGAAATACCCGCATTATATAACGTCCAATTTAATTCAAATGCATGATGATCCGATAACCCTAAGCACTGTCTAGCAATCGCCGTTACCGGTCCACCGGAAGTAAAAATAACAACATCTTTGCCATTACTCTGCTCAATAACATCAGCTAAGGCGGCTTCGATTCGTGCCGTAAATATTGGCCAAGACTCAATATAATCATTGTTATGATGACCTTCGATCCAGCGCTGAATCGCTTCACTGAACATTACTTGAAAAGCTTTGGGTTTATTTTTTTGAGTCAACAGCCAAGCGCCTATTGCCGCCTTGTATTTAAACTGAGGAAACGCACAAGCGATCACATCGTCTGAGTCAAATTCATTGAAGCCGGCATGTTCTCTAACTTGACCATAACTAGGCCAATGGCGCTGTGCCGCGACCATGGTTTCTCGATGCCGCTGCATCTTGCCAACAACAACCTGACCGGCCTCTACGCCACGCTGAGTAAGCGCTTGCCCAATCAACTCACCTTGCTGATGACCTAGCTCGGATAATTGATCATAATTAAGTTTGTTAAAACTGGCTTGACCATGACGTACAAGATATATTTTTGCCATGGTTAGTTCTTCGGCAGTGTGGATTTTTTAATTATTCGGCGACAACGTAAGTTCAAATAATTAACAATTATCCAGAAATTTTTAAACGCCGGGTTATCGGTTTGCTTATGGTGATAACGATAATATATTTGCTGCGCAATAACGGCTAAACGGAATAAACCGAATACTTCATAAAATGGCCACAAGGATTTATCAAAGCCCATTTTTTCACAATAATATTCCACAATTTGACTGCGCGTTAACATACCTGGTAAATGACTTGGCTGGCGGCGTACGACTTTCATGAGAAAATCGTCTTTTTCTTCAACCCAATACGCCAGTGCCCCACCGAGATCCATCATAGGATCACCTAACGT
>OJAU01000544.1_pt1 | contig 15139 bp, 16 predicted proteins | sample 1589791 | NCBI WGS metagenome assembly OJAU01 (sample SAMN05416849, study PRJEB24817) | seawater metagenome | isolation source: Sea water | place: Canada:Atlantic | collected 2013-07 | reverse complement strand
ATGGTGGGCGCGGCAAGGATTGAACTTGCGACCCCACCCGTGTGAAGGGTGTGCTCTACCACTGAGCTACGCGCCCGCCGGGATTTGGTGATGTACCGGGCAATCCCTGCGAAGGGCCGCGCCTCTGCCACCAAGCTGCAGCGATGGCAAGGTTGTTAGTCGGAGGCTTAGTCCAGCAAAGCCATAAACTGTTGCACCAGGCCCAACCCCGCCGTGTCGTCGTACCGCTGGGTCGGGGACGGGCATTCGAGGCAATAGGCCTGCATTCCGCGTATGCTCAGCAGACGTTGCGCATCATGCTCCAGCCGGGAAACTGCTGCGCTCTGGCGATGGGAAACCAGCGCAAAAACATCCTGCGCCGGGACCTTTACTGCCTCCGGCATCACCAGTGAACGCAGCAGCGTGTCGTAGGTAGCTTCACTGCTACCCAGAAAGGTCAGATGCCAATCATGATCGGTGATGCCTGCCTTCTGCGCGACCCATTCAGCGGCGGTATCCAATCCGCCATATTGATCGACCAGCCCGATCTGGCGCGCTGTGCCGCCATCCCACACGCGGCCCTGCGCGATCCGGTCGACTTGCTCGGGCGAAAGCTTGCGGGAATCGGAGACGCGCTTGATAAAGTCGGAATATCCGTCGGCAATGGTGCTTTGCAGGATCGCGTCGACTTCGGGAGTGAAGCCGCCGATCAGATCCGGTTGGCCTGATAAGGGTGTGGTGCGCACTCCGTCTGAGTTGACGCCGTATTCCTCCGCCAGATCCTCGAAAGTCGGGATAACAGCAAAAATGCCAATAGAGCCCGTGATGGTTTCCGGTTCGGCAAAGATCCGGTCTGCCGGCGTGGATACCCAGTAACCACCGCTTGCTGCGACATTGGCCATGCTGACTGCTACGGGTATTCCTGCTTCCGAATGGCGCTCGATAGCTTCACGGATCACTTCGCTGGCAAAAACAGATCCGCCGGGCGAATCCACTCGCACGATCAGACCCGCCAGATCATCGTCCAGCGCATTGTCCAGCAACTCGCCAATCCTGTCACCGCCCGCAGTGCCAGGCCCCGCATCACCGTCCACAATTTCGCCCGCTATGGTAATTACGCCAATGGCGCTGCCATTGGTACTGGGTGGATTGTCGGCCAGCCACGGGTCCAGTTCGGTGTACGCGTAACTGCCTGGGTAGTCGTCATACGGATCTTCGCCCACGATTTCCGCTACGCGGTCCCCGAAATCGACATAACTGCCCAGCGTATCGACAAGGCCTGCCTGTTTTGCCGCAGTGGCCAGATCGCCTGAAGCGGCTTTAACCCATGCGACCGGATCGCCGGTGACGGCAGCGATATCGGTGTCTGGGCGGGCTTTTCTCACGTTGGCCTGCCATTCTTCCCACAACGCTCCATACAGGGCAGTGTAATTCTGCCGGGCGGCTTCCGACATTTCGCTGGCGAGATAAGGCTCGACCGCAGATTTGTACGTGCCGACACGGTAGACGCGGGCATTGATGTTCAGTCGCTCCAGCAGGCCTGCGTAATACAGCCGCTCTCCGCCAGGCCCGGCGATAATTGCACCGCCCAGCGGGTCCAGCCATACTTCACTGGCGTGTGAGGCGAGCATCATTCCATCATCGGCATAGGCCACGGCGAAAGTCAGGACCGGCTTGTCTGCTGCGCGCACACGGTCAAGCGCGGCGCCGATATCCTGCAAATGCGCCTGTCCGCCGCCAAGGAAGCCCGACAGATCCAGCACTACCGCACCGATCCGCTGGTCATCGACAGCACTGTCGAGTGCGTGGACCAGATCCTGAACATCGTATTCACTAATGGGGGCCTGACCGGAAATCAGCGCGCTGATGGGATCGATCGCGGTCCGTTCTTCCACCACATAGCCGTTCAGTTCCATCAGCAGCGCACCCTCGCGCACCTGCGCCGGAGAGGGACGGGACATCATCACGGCATAGAGCGCCATGAAAAACAGCAGCATGAATAAGAGAACCAGCGCGTCCTTGATGCCCCGCAGCAGGCGCCAGACCGATTTTGCGAATGCCATGCGCTTCCTTTGAATTGACTATGCATTCGAGCCTTAGGGTTTGTCCCCGCCTCGCGCTACCGCTTTCCCCTTGAGCAGGCCATGCGGCTCGACTAGAGGCATGGCTTTAATGACATCGGCAGGATCTTCAGCAGGCAGTCCGGACGGCAGTAGCCGCTATCCGGCAGGCGGCCACGCCTTTCCCCACCGCGATCTGACCGGCATCGCTCAGCTGGAGCGCCATGAAATCCTGTATCTGCTGGACGAGGCGGAGCAGTGGGTGGAGCTGAACCGCAGTGCCAATAAACGGACAGAAGATCTGTCCGGCCTGACCATCATCAATGCATTTTTTGAAAACAGCACCCGCACGCTGCTCAGCTTTGAAATCGCGGGCAAACGGCTTGGCGCTGATGTGGTCAATATGCACGCCGCCACATCCAGTACCAAGAAGGGCGAAACGCTGATCGACACTGCGATCACGCTAAACGCCATGCGTGCCGATGCCATCGTGATCCGCCACGGGTCGAGCGGGGCGGTAGATCTGATCGCTAGCAAAGTGGACTGCCCTGTTTTGAATGCAGGCGATGGCAGCCATGAACATCCGACACAGGCACTTCTCGACGCGCTCGCCCTTCGTCATGCGTTGGAGGAACGCGGGGAGGGGGCCGAGGATTTCACCGGCCTGACGGTCACGATCTGTGGCGATATCCTGCACAGCCGGGTCGCGCGCTCCAACATCCTATGCCTTCAGGCGATGGGCGCCAGCGTGCGTGTGTGCGCACCGCCAGCGTTGATGCCTGCCGCGATAGAGCGGATGGGAGCGCAGCCATTTACCGATTTCGACGCAGCGCTCGCAGGCAGCGATGTGGTGATGATGCTGCGTCTGCAAAACGAGCGGATGGCGGGGCAGTTTATTCCCTCTCCCCGTGAATATCACCACCTGTATGGCCTGACGCAGGGGCGGTTGGACCGCGCCGCGCCCGATGCATTGGTAATGCATCCCGGACCGATGAACCGCGGGGTGGAGATCGACAGCGACGTGGCCGATCGGCTCGACCGGTCGATTATCACGCGGCAGGTCGAAATGGGCGTAGCGATCCGCATGGCCTGCCTTGACATTCTGACCCGTCGGACGCGCCGCATAGAGGGCTGGACCGGCGATCTGGGCCGGATGGATTTCAGGGGAGGGCAGTGGGTATGAAGCAGCAGCGACCCCTCACGATCATCAATGCACAGCTCATTACGCCCGATGGTGTGATCGAAGGCGCGATACGCTGCGTCGATGGCATCATTGCTGTTATTGGCTCAGAACGCGCACAGGATGAAGATGAAACCGTCGATGCAAAGGGCAAGATGGTCATGCCGGGTCTGGTCGATTTCGGTGTTTTCGCAGTCGACAAACCTGCGTTCCATTTTGGCGGGATAACGCGTGCAGCGCTGATGCCGGACCAGTCCCCGCCGCTCGATCTGCCCAGCCGCGTCAGTTATATTTCCAAAAGCGGCAAGCCAGATCTGTGGGTCCATCCGCTGGCCGCTGCGACCAGCGGGCTGGCAGGCGAAAAACTTGCCGAAATCGGCCTTATGAAAGCGGCGGGCGCGCGCGGAATTGCCACCGGACGGAGCTGGATTGCGCATAGCGGGACGATGCTGAATGTGCTGCAGTATGCCGCCATGCTCGATTTGGCGGTCGTCACTCATGCAGAAGACTCAGCGCTAATCGGTAACGCCGCTGCAACCGCGGGAGAAATGGCTACGCGGCTGGGTCTGCCAAGCGCCCCTGCCAAAGCCGAAGCGATTGCCGTTGCCCGTGACATTGTGCTGGCCGAGATGACCGGGGCACGGTTGCATTTTCGGCAGGTTACCACTGCAGCAGCACTCGATCTGGTGCGCGGTGCAAAAGCGCGGGGCCTGCCTGTCACTGCCGGTGTATCGCCTGCACATTTCATGCTGTCCGATTTGGAGACTGGCGACTTCAGGACCTTCGCCCGTTTGTCACCGCCACTGCGCAGCGAAGCGGACCGGCAGGCTGTCAGGGCCGCGATTGCCGATGGCACCATCGATATAATCGCGAGTGGGCACGATCCGCGCGGGGTGGAGGACAAGCGGCTGCCCTTTGCCGATGCCGAGCCCGGCATGGCTGGCGCAGAGACGCTTCTGGCGCTTTCCCTCACTCTGGTGCGTGACGGAATTATTGATCACGCACGGCTATCGGACCTGCTGTGCGGGGCTCCTTCGCACCTTCTAGGGGTAAATACGGGTGTCTTGGCACCGGGAACCGAAGCCGATATTGCCTTGATCGATCCGGAGAAGCCGTGGATTGTCGACAGTACCAAAATGCGGGCGACTGCCGGGAATACGCCGTTCGACGGACAGCCCGTACAGGGGCGTGTAATAGGTTTGTGGAAAGGGGGCTTGCGTGTCGTCGGATGAAGAAAAACGTCCTCGCCCAAAACGTGCGTCAGTAGGGCTGCAGGGCAAATATCGTCGTGGTTCCGGCACTGCCCGTGATGTGTGGATTACCGATCTCTCGCAGTCGGGGTGCCGGTTCTATGACAAGTTCGGCACCATGAAACCGGGCACTGCGATCACCCTGCGGCTGGGCGAATTCGGCCCGATTCCAGCCGTTGTCCGCTGGTGGGACAACCACACGAATGGGGTCGAATTTCTGGAGCCGCTGCATATCTCCGTATTCGAGCATGTGTGTGAGCAATTGTCCGACGCACCGCCGCCGCGTTTCGACTTAAGCCGGTTATGAATCTCCTGTAATACATAAAAAAGCCCCTCCCGGTATGTGGACCGGGAGGGGCATTATACGCGGGAGTGATCCGCTTTATCACTGGTATTGTACGCGTCAGCGGCTAGCCATCCGCACGCCTGCATCGACTGCGCCGGGCAGTGGTTGGTTCTTTGCCCAAGTGATGCAGCCTTGTCCGTTGCCCTTCACCGACGAGCACATTGAACGAGCGCTGCGATTGTCGAAGCCGGAGGCCGACACCCGGTAATAGGTTTTGCCGCGCACTTTCGCCCGGGTGATGACCATCTGGCTGTCGGATAGCTGGGAATAGCGCGACGCATAAATGCCCCATGCCCGCTTGGCGCCCGCTTCTGAGCGGAAGCTGCCGAGCTGGACGAGGTGTGTGCCGCTTTCGCCCCCTTGGGCAGCAATTGCGGCACGCTGACGCGGCTTGGGCTCTGCGCCATTGCGGACCGGCATCGTCTGTACTGCCGGGCTTGATACGAATGCGATTGCTTCTTTGGTGACCTGTGCAATCGTGGCGCCTTGCGGAGCCGGAGCAGCAAATGCCTGTTCGAAACTGGCCGGAGCCGGGCTGGGCGGCGTAATCTGGGCAACCTGCGGAGTAGGCTGGTCAGGGTTTGCCTGTGCTGTAGAGGGCAATTCGCCGCGCGGTGCGGGAATGTCGGTCAGCGGCGGCAGTTCGCGCGGTGCGTTGCGCGATGCAATAGCGGCTGGGGCCGACGCGCTCGCGGGCGCCAAGGCAGCCGCTTCGGCGAGCATTTGATCAGCGCCCGGAGCCGTTTTCAAAGCCAAAGCGGTGGGTTGTCCCGGGTCACTGCGGACCGGCACATTCAGCAGGGTGGCAACGCGCTCCTGATGGGCGCCGTCCGTGGCCGTACGGGCCCATGCGGACAATCGTGCGTCCAGTTGGTCACCAGGTACGTCTTCTGCAGCCATAACGCGCGCTGCTCGCCAGTCGCCCTGCAAGGCGTAGGCATAAGCGAGGTTCTGGCGCATCTTGGGGGTGTTCTGTCCACTACGCAATGCGTTGGACAATACATGGACGCCGCGATCGGCATCGCCTGCCAATGCCAGTGCAAGACCGCGATCCGACGCGGGAATATCGTCACGCCAATCGGATAATACACCCAGAGCTGCTGCTTCGTCACCCTGACCGATCAGAGCCAAGGAAAGGCCAAGCGCGGTGCGCGGCGAGCTGTCGCCCAGTGCCATTGCATCTTCGAAACTCGTGGCAGCGGATGCAAAGCGTCCGGCGTCGAGATAGGCTGCGCCGAGCACAGCGCGGTAGGTTGCATTGCGTGATTCCTGCGCGACGGCTGCCTCTGCACTGGTAATCGCCGCGGCGGTTTCGCCACTGGCAATTGCGGTACGGGCATCGCTGGCCGCAACATCGGCACGTGGACCACCTGCAGAGGTGCAACCGGCGAGAGCCACGGTGGCGAGCGCGCTCGTCAGAGCCAGACGGGTAAAGCGGTGCTTGCGGATCATTGGAATTCCCCTTGGGCGGTAGTCTTGCGAATCATAATTGTTGAAACGGGTCATTGGCCGGCAGCCTGCGCGGCCATCTTGTCGATCTCGGGCATATCGCCCAGCATTCTGTCGAGTGCTTCGGTCATCAACGATTGCGCACTGCGACCGCGAACTGTGCTGGCGAGGCGCAGTTTCAGATGACGATCGGAATCGAGTCGCAAAGTGAAAGCTGCCCGTCTGCCGTGCGCCAGCGCGGAACGGCGCGGCTTGGAAACTGATTCGTCTTTTGATGCAGCAGGCTTTGTCGCAGCAGTCTTCCCAGGCGCATGTCTGCCTGGCGACGCGATGCGGGTGGCCAGCTCTTCGATCTGCTGTTTGGCAGGCGAAACCGGAGCAACCGCTTTGGTTTCCGGCATCTCCTTGTTGATCGGGGTGCTTTGCGGCGCAACCGGTTCGGGTGTCAGGCCGACAAGGCCGCCGGTCGGCTGCGCAGGTTCGTCATGGTTTTCGCCCATGTCGTTCCAGCCCAGATCTTCAAGATCGGATGCCAGATCAACGCCTCCATTGCCGCTTTCGCCATGCAAGGGAGCAATTTGCCGCCGCATGGCGGGCTTTGCACCGCCCTTGCGCGCCAAAAGCGTCGGGCTGAGAGAGGCAAAACTTGATTCCGTCATGACGATATCCTGTCCTCTTCCAGCGTTCAGGACGCTACGCGGCGGCCGAAGCCACCTGCGGGACGATAGGTGCCTGCAGCCTGCTGTGCCTGCTGGGCCGGTGCAAAAACCGTGCGGCGGAAATTCTTTTCGAGACGGTCAGCCAGATAGCCCCACAGGGCTGTCACTTCAGCGGCAGACCGGCTGTTTGGATCGACTTCCATAACGGTGCGCCCATCGATCATTGATGCGGCAAAATCGGTCCGGTGATGGAGGGTGATCGGCGCCACGGTGCCATGTTGGCTCAGTGCGACGGCTGCTTCAGACGTAATTTTTGCTTTGGGCGTTGCTGCATTGACGCAGAAGACCAGCGGCTTGCCGGCGCGTTCGCACAAATCCACTGTCGCGCCCACGGCGCGCAGATCATGCGGGCTGGGGCGGGTAGGGACCACAATCAGTTCAGCAACGCTGATGACCGACTGGATGGCCATTGTGATGGCGGGGGGCGTGTCGATGACAGCGAGTTTGAAACCCTGCTGCCGCAGGGCCAGCAAATCGGTCGCGAGACGTGATACGGTAGTTTGGGCAAAAGCGGGATATTCTGCTTCGCGTTCGTTCCACCAATCGGCGAGAGACCCTTGCGGATCGATATCGATCAATACCACCGGGCCTGCTCCGGCGCGCTGCGCCTGAACTGCCAGATGGCCTGAAAGGGTCGTCTTGCCCGATCCGCCCTTTTGCGAAGCCAACGCCAGTACACGCAAGGCCTGGTCCCCCATTAAATCCAAATGCTCTCCAGCGCCTGTCGCCGGAAGTCGCCTATGGAAATCGCAGGATACCCCTAATTTAGAGTTAACACTGACTTGGGGATTGTCACGCCAGGACCGCAGAGACGGGTTGCCGCGCAGCTTTGTGTGCGAATAAACCCTTTGCTAACGGGGTGTTCACTATGTCACGTTACCAAGACGCCGGATATCACAGGAATGAAAGGGCCAGTCTCATGGCCGTAAGAACCGCCCTCAGCGCTGCCGCATTGGCGCTATGTTTCAGTCTTCCCGCTCCTGCATTTGCCGATGTGAAAGCGGGCGTGGATGCGTGGAGCAGCGGCGATTATTCCGCTGCAGTGGACGAATGGCGCGGCCCCGCAGCGCAGGGGGATGCCGATGCACAGTTCAATCTGGCGCAGGCGTACCGTTTGGGACGCGGTGTCGAGGCGAACCCGAAACAGGCCGAGGTCTATTATGCAAAAGCAGCGGATCAGGGCCATTTGAAAGCGGCCGACAATATGGGCCTGCTGATGTTTCAGGATGGACGTCGGAAAGAAGCGATGCCTTATGTCCAGGCCGCTGCCGGACGAGGTGATCCGCGGGCGCAGTATTTGCTGGGAATTGCCCATTTTAACGGTGATCTGGTGGAGAAGGATTGGGTTCGCGCCTACGCGCTGCTGACACTGGCCAATTCTGCCGGATTGCCGCAAGCGACCCCTGCCATTGCCCAGATGGATGATTTCATTCCCCTGGCCCAACGTGAAGAGGCGCAGACGGTTTCCGTGCAGCTCAAACGCGAAGCCGATGCGCAGCGGGTAAGCCAGCTTGCCGCCGTCGATCTGGGCGGGGGACCTACGACCAGTGTCGTGGCTCCGCCTCCGGTCCGCACGGTAGCTGCGGTTCCGGAGCGGGCAAATCCCGGCGGCGCGGCCGCAATACCGCGCGCAATTCTTGCCACATCTGTTGCCCCGTCCGTGGCAGCTGCACAGGCTGCCGTCGCTGAGGCCCAGAGGGTTACCGGCACGGAAAGTCCAGCGCAGGCCGGTGCTGATTATGCCCGTCCTGTAAACGACCCGCCCGTCCGCACTTCCGCTGTTACACCCACACCCACACCCACTACTGCACCTGCGCAGGCATCGGGCCCCTGGAAAGTTCAACTGGGAGCGTTTTCGGTTAAGGGAAACGCCGACCGGCTGTGGACGCGGCTGGCATCGCGCAGCGAGATTTCAGGGCGTGAGAAGCTGCTCGTTTCCTCAGGCCGCCTGACCAAACTGATGGCCGGAGGATTTGCTTCGCGCGGGGCTGCTCAGACGGCCTGCAACGGTCTGAAGCGCAGCGGGCAGGGCTGCCTCGTCACTCGCTAGCAGTACAACAGGGCGAACCTGACGTTTGTGGAAGCCGGTTTCCCATACACGTACTCCGCTGGTAGGGGCAGATTTCCGCTATTAAGGGAAAGCAAATGGCCACCGACGCGCATCTGGAAGGCCTGACGGGCACAGTTGCCGATCCTTCCCGGCCCCTTGCTGCAGGCGCTGACGATCGCATTGCCAGCCTCGATTTTATTCGCGGTATTGCGGTGATGGGCATTCTGGCTGCCAATATCGTCGCCTTTGGCCAGCCTTTCGCGGCCTATATGTATCCCGATGCCTTCCGGGTTCCGCACTCTGCATCGGAGGACTGGATGTGGGTTGCACAGTTCGTCGCCATAGATGGCAAGATGCGCGGGCTGTTCACCTTGCTGTTCGGCGCCGGGCTGATGCTGTTCATGGAACGGGCCTGGGCACGCGGACAAAGCCGCTGGCTTCAGGCCCGGCGCTTGTTCTGGCTGATGCTGTTCGGGCTGGTGCATTTCTTTCTGATCTGGCGCGGCGATATTCTTTTCTCTTACGCTGTCTGCGGTTTTGCTGCGCTCGCGTTCTTGCGGATGTCGGCAGCGAAGCAGTTGACACTCGGGTTGCTGGGCTATGCTGTCGGAGTAATTTTGTACGGCGGGATGATGGCGCCGCTGGTGCTGGCGGCAGATACGGCAGCGGGTAATTCCGGAGGGGCTCTGGCTTATATGCGCCCCGGTCTGATGGAGGGAATGCAGGCTGAGCTGGCCGATGCCGATGTGCAGACCCGGCTGATCGCGGGCGGCGATTATCCCGGCTATGTCGCCTATATGGCTGGCACCCATGCCGGCGATTTGGCCCTGTTTATTTTTATCTGGCTGTTCGAGACATTGCCGCTGATGCTGATTGGCATGGCGCTGTACCGTATGGGGCTGTTCAGTGGCGGGTTCGATGCGCGAAAACAGCGAGCATGGGGCTGGATCGGCGTGATTGCAGGCGGAATGGTTAGCCTCCTCATTGCATTGTGGGTCAGACAGAACGGTTTTACTTTTTATGGCACTCAATCCGCGCAGGTCGGTTTCTCCTTCCTGCCGCGCCTTCCAATGGTGCTGGGTTATGCCGCTTTGCTTTCCTTGTGGGGGCCGCGCGCGACCGGATGGCTGGGCAGCCGTGTATCGGCAGCGGGCAGGGCGGCGTTCACCAACTATCTTGGTACATCCATTGTTATGCTGTTCGTGTTCCACGGCTGGGGTCTTGGCCTGTTCGGGCAATTGGGACGCACTCAGCTGTATGGAGTCATGCTGATTACGTGGGCATTGATGGTGCTGTGGTCGAAGCCGTGGCTCGAAACATTTCGCTATGGTCCGCTGGAATGGCTGTGGCGCTGCCTGACTTATGGCAAGCTGTTTGCGCTGCGGCGGTAAAACCAGCATTTATCCCTTGCTATTGCGAATAAGTCGCAGCATAACTGCTCTTGCGAGTTGGTCGCAGGAGAGGCCCATATATGTATATCTGCATTTGCAACGCGATCCGCGAAAGCGAGCTTCGGCGCGTGTCCCGTCACATATCGGGCGATGCGGAGGCTGCTTACGCTGCCTTGGGCAAGCAGCCCAACTGCGGATCATGCCTTAGCGATGCGGATGCGATCCTGTTCGAAGAGCGCGAAATGGGCCTGCAGAGCGCCGCTGCCTAACAGATTGGTCCGCTAGTGAAAACCATTCGCAATGGCGGATTTCTGCGGTTTTCTGACCATTCAGACCTTGCCAAGGCCAGCCTAGTCACCGCATAAGGCGGCAGATTTCCGCATTTGCACAGGAGGCTTGTTTGGCCATGAAGGGCGACGCAAAAGTCATCGAATATCTCAACAAGGCTCTCACCAACGAGCTGACTGCCATCAACCAGTACTGGCTGCACTACCGCGTTCTCGACAATTGGGGCGTGCTGAAACTGGCGGAATACGAGCGTCACGAATCGATCGACGAAATGAAACACGCCGATATGCTGGCGGACCGTGTGCTGTTCCTCGATGGCCTGCCCAATTTTCAGGCGATCCACAAATTGAAGGTTGGGGAAACGGTCGAGGAAATTCTGAAGGCCGACCACGCATTGGAGATGGAAGCGATTCCTCTGCTGAAAGATGCCGCTGAATACGCGAACTCCATCAAGGATTTTACATCGGGCCAGTTGTTTGAAAATATTCTTGCCAGCGAGGAAGAGCATGTCGATTTCTTGGAGAAGCAATTCGATATGATCGAACGAATGGGCATTCAGAATTACGTACAGTTACAGAGCAAGGCGGCAGGCGAAGACGGCGAGGGATAGGGCGACACCGCGTCCGCGGGTGCGTGCCGGTTTCGCTTAATCTTCGCGGGCCTCGGTCTGCTCCGCGCGCTCCATCCGCTGACGCGCTTTGGTCTCTTTCATCCGATCATGGTTTCTGCGCGAAGCTGTGCGTGTTTCCAGCGCGAACATCGTCAGACCGATTACCAGAAACGTCATGGTGACGATCCATGCGATGGCGGTCAGCGTGCCGATCTGCGGGCGGATGAAGGCAGAGACAAACAGCAGCGCAATGACGACACTGATGGTCAGCGCCGCCAGCGTGCTGAACATAACCGCTCTTTGCGCGTAATTGCGCCGTTTCTCCAACGACGGTAGGTCGCCCACCAACGTTCCGGCGCGCTTCTCCTCGTCCAGCTGTGTGATCCGTTCGATCCGGTTGGCGACCCAGATCAGACGGTTTGTCATCACATTCATGATTGCCCCGATCCCGGCCAACAGGAAGGCGGGCGCCAAGCTGAGTTGAACGATTTCCTGTACCCGAATGGTGTTGGATGTACGCTGGATTATCTCGTCAGCAATCCCGCCGGTTGCCAATAGGTCGAAAAGCATCAGCCCTTGCTGCCGGAGCCCCCGCTGTAGTTGCCCCCGCCGCCCTTGTTGTCATTATACGGGTTTTTCGGGCTTTTTAGCGACACGCGCACTGGCACAGCATCGAAACCCAGCTTGGAGCGTATGCCGTTCACCAGATAGCGTTCGTAACTGGTTGGCAGAGATTCCAGACGGGTACCGAAGATCACAAAACGGGGCGGTCGGGTGCCCACTTGCGTGATATAGCGCAGCTTGATCCGGCGGCCTTTGGGCGCGGGCGGCGGATTGGCTTCCATCGCATCGTCGAACCACCGGTTGAGCGCGGCGGTGGGTACACGCTTGGACCAGCTTTCGCGCAAGTCGAACGCAGCGGCCAGCATTGTGTCGATGCCTTTGCCGGTTTTTGCACTGACCGCCAGCAACGGGACGCCGCGCACCTGAGCCAGTCCATCTTCCAGCGCGGCGCGGATACCGTTGAAAAGCCCGCTGGCGTCCTCTGCAATATCCCATTTGTTGATCGCGATCATCAACGCGCGGCCTTCTTCCAGAGCCATGCTGGCGATCTTCAGATCCTGATGCTCCAACCCCTGCGTGGCATCCAGCAGGAGCACAACGACCTCAGCAAAATCGATTGCGCGGCGGGCGTCGGCTACGCTCAATTTTTCGAGCTTCTCCACCACATTGCGCTTCTTACGCATACCTGCGGTGTCGATCAGGCGGATGTCCCGCACCGCCTCTTCATCGGGCTTGGGCTTCGGGTTGGTCCATTGCCAGTCAACCGCGATGGAATCGCGGGTAATGCCTGCTTCCGGTCCGGTCAGCAGGCGGTCTTCGCCCAGCATACGGTTGATCAGCGTGGATTTTCCGGCATTTGGGCGACCTACGATAGCCAGCTTTAGCGGGCCAAGCGGAGCGTCTTCCTCCGGATCGTGATTGGCCAGCAACTCGGCATGGGCCTCTTCCTCAGCATCGGCATCCTCGCCGATAATAGGCCACAATCCTTCGAACAGATCGGCAATTCCTTCGCCATGTTCGGCAGAAATGCCGCGCGGATCACCCAGACCGAGCGAATAGCTTTCGAGCATTCCGTTCTCGCCTGCTTTGCCCTCCGCCTTGTTGGCGACCAGTACTACCGGTACATCGACAGCCCTCAACCAGCGGCCGATCTCTTCGTCCAGCGGCGTTAGGCCAGCGCGGGCATCGATTACGAACAGAACGGCATCCGCGCCTTCCACGCTAACCTCGGTCTGCGCACGCATACGGCCGGGAAGCGACTCGGCTTCTTCATCTTCCCACCCGGCAGTGTCGACGATGGTAAACTTCATCCCCGCCAGCTCTGCATCACCCATCCGGCGATCGCGGGTTACGCCCGGCTGGTCGTCGACCAGGGCAAGCTTCTTGCCAACCAAACGGTTGAACAGGGTGGACTTACCGACATTGGGCCGGCCGATGATGATGACAGTAGGGCGCATTATGCCTGAGCAGGTGGCCCCTTGGCAGCCGATTGGCAAGCTCTGCCGGTAACCCACCTCCTACCAAACACGGTTAAATCTTATTTACCATGATGAGTAGGGGCGGGTGAACCTTGCTGGGCGATTAAGCCTGTTATGAAACCGACCTATCGATCCTGCCTCGTCGCGCTTGCCATGCTATCCGGAACTGCCGGTATCTCCGCACTCGCACCATCTGCTGCGCAGGCTCGCGAACTTCCGGCCTATCTTCAATGTGTGCCCTATGCCCGTGAAGTCAGCGGGGTCCGGATTTTTGGAGACGCCCACACATGGTGGAAACAGGCAGCAGCGAAATACGAACGCGGTAATAAACCGCGCGTCGGAGCCGTGATGGCGTTTCGCCCGCACCGCAAGATGCGGCTTGGCCATGTCGCAGCCGTCAGCAAGGTGATCGATGCGCGGACCGTTTTATTGGATCACGCCAACTGGTCGCCTATTAACGGTCGGCGCGGGCAAATAGAGCGTGATGTAAAGGCGATCGATGTTTCGCCGAACAATGACTGGAGCAAAGTGCGAGTTTGGTATCACCCGATCAACGGTCTGGGTAAATCGCAGTGGCCGGTACACGGATTTATTTACGGCGACGGGAAGTCCAGTCAGCCCCGCCGGATTGCTCCGCGCACGCAGATGGCAGTGACAAAGGCTCCGTCAAAGAGCTTTTCTTCAGCGTTTTCCCGTTTTGCCGCGAGCCAGCCAGCAACAACAAATCCATACCGGACCGCACCTGCTTTAAAGCCTGCGGCGAAGCCAAAGGCGCGTACCGCTTACCGTCAGGCCACGCCGCTTGCCGCGCACACGCGCGTTCAGAGGCAATCATCGCAACACGCTCTACGCAGCGGCTCCGCCGATCCATTCGCGCAAATTATTGCCCGCTACGACTAGAGCGCGGAGTTAGTCCGCCTTCGCGACCGGAGCATCATCGCCCAGATCTTCGAACCACGCTTCGACAGGACCTTTAAGCTTCAAAAGCAACGGGTTGCCCTTGCGGTCAACCGTCTTGCCTGCTTGCACCCGAACGAAGCCTTCGGGAATGGAATATTCCTCGATATCAGTGCGCTGGCGACCCTTGAAGCGGATCCCGACGCCGCGCTGCAGTGCCTCCTGATTGAAATGCTCGCTGCGAGGGTGGACCGAGAGGATCATCGGCGGAATATCATTGCCGCTCGCCGTGTCGTCGGCATGGGTATCAGGTGCGGATTGGGTGTGTTCGTCGTTCATACGGGCAGCCGATAGGCGGGGGCAGAGCATCTGACAATCGGGCTTTCAATGCCAGCGTCAAAAATCGGGAACGTCGCAGCCCCTTATCAATCCTTCAGCGGCTGCGGTGTCTCTGCCGGTTTTCCGCCGGGAGTGATCCGGTCAGGGGATGGAGGCTGTATTTCTGGCGGGTTCTGCCCCGGAGCCTCCGGAATGGAGCCGGGGGTTGTTTCAGGCGGTGCGGCCGGTTCTATTGTGTCGGGTCCTGGGTTTGGCTGGGTTGCCATTATACTATCCTTGGATTTGTCGGCCTATCGGGTGGCGTGCGGCCGAAGGTTATGCGGGTAGAACGCTCTGTCTGTGCTGTGCGTTCCAATGGCTATGCCGGAACGCTTGCCCTTTGCGGCCCCGCGCCCTATTGGCGCTCGTTCAACGCGTGCGGGCCAGTGGTTCGCGCGCGACTTCGTTCAGGCTTGCGGGCGTGGCGGAATTGGTAGACGCGCTGGTTTTAGGTACCAGTATCGCAAGATGTGGGGGTTCGAGTCCCTTCGCCCGCACCA
>OJAU01000537.1_pt1 | contig 15301 bp, 12 predicted proteins | sample 1589791 | NCBI WGS metagenome assembly OJAU01 (sample SAMN05416849, study PRJEB24817) | seawater metagenome | isolation source: Sea water | place: Canada:Atlantic | collected 2013-07 | reverse complement strand
CTACACAGAGTAGATCGTCGGCAGCGTCAGATGTGTATAAGAGACAGGTCAAAGCGCCAATCACTTCAATTATTTTTACTGATGATGAAATGATGTCGGTAAAAAATACGGATTTACTCCACGCGTTTTATACCAATTCGACACAGAAGAGAGTGGTCGTACAACCGTCAGACATTGGGCAGAAGCGAATTGGACACATAGGTTGGCATAGACAACGATTCGAAACACTTTGGGAAGAAGTATTTAAGCCAGAACTCGAAGGAAGGATCTAAATTGGTCGGTAACTCTCTGTTTTAACATCATTTTAGCGGCGACAGCATCGACCAGTTTTGCTATTCTCCGCGCCGGAGTCGGCCAGACAGTCGCTGCCTGCGTAAGCAGGGGGAGGAAAGTCCGGGCTTCATAGGGCAGGGTGCCAGGTAACGCCTGGGGGGTGTGAACCCACGACCAGTGCAACAGAGAGCAAACCGCCGATGGGTATCTTCGGATATCACAGGTAAGGGTGAAAGGGTGCGGTAAGAGCGCACCGCGCGGCTGGCAACAGTTCGTGGCACGGTAAACTCCACTCGAAGCAAGACCAAATAGGTTCCCTGTTATCCTTGAGGTACAAGGCGCGGCCCGCGCTGGGAACGGGTAGGTTGCTGGAGCCTGTGAGCGATTACAGGCCTAGACGAATGACTGTCCACGACAGAACCCGGCTTATCGGCTGACTCCATTTTTACCAGAACCCCGCCTACGCAAGTAGGCGGGGTTTTTTATTGTTTTAGATTTAAGTCGGACATGCGTAGACAGTTAACTGTTCACGACGACTCTTGATAAAAACAAAGGCTTACCGGCTGACTCCATTTTTACCAGAACCCCGCTTACGCAAGTAGGCGGGGTTTTTTATTGCTGAGAATTAAGTCGGCGTCTGAACAATGACGACGACGTGGTGAGACGTCGTACCCGCTAAGGCGGGTATCCATTAATAGTGATAGTTTCGTGTTGAATCCATAATCGCTGTTATTCGTAGCTTCTAAACGTCTTCCTCATTGATTATTTCTTGTTACACTCAGCGCTTTATCGTTGGTTGTTTTTTATGTTTATTCTCTGGCTGTACCAAGACTCTATTTCATTCCACTGGGGCGTATTGGCGTTGCTGGTGATGATGTTTGTTGCGCTACTTTTAGATGCGTATTTAGGTGAACCTAAGAAGTTTCATCCGCTGGTGGGGTTTGGTCTCTGGGCTAAGTTCATCGAGAAGCGAATGAATAATATGCCAGGCAAGGCGGGTTATCTCGGCGGACTGTTTGCGGTTTTATTAACCTTATCACCAATAATATTAATTGTTATGTGTCTTTATTGGGTTTCCGGGACATCAATTGTCAGTGCTTGTATTTTACAAGTGCTTATTTTGTATTTGTGCCTTGGCTGGCAAAGCTTACAAGAGCATGTTTCTGATGTTTGGCAGTCTTTGGTCATCGATGATTTGGGGATGGCACAAGACAAACTAGGTTTGATTGTTAGTCGAGATACCAAGCTATTATCTGCAGACGAGGTAGCTCAAGCGGATATTGAAAGTGTGTTAGAAAATTCATCAGATGCACTTTTTGCGACTTTGTTTTGGTTCTTAATAGGAGGCGCTACCTTCGCATTGTTTCACCGTTGGGTGAACACGTTAGATGCTATGTGGGGCTATAAAAATAGTCGTTTTTATTATTTTGGATGGGCCGCTGCGCGATTAGATGATGTGCTGGCTTGGGTGCCTGCGCGCTTAACCGCTTTTTGTTTTGTTTGGGTGGCGGGGGAACATCGTGATCGAGCGCTAGAATGCTGGCAAACTCAGGCAAAGCATTGTGATAGCCCAAACGGCGGTGTAGTCATGACGACTGGGGCTGGCGCTATTAATGTAAAGCTCAGCGCGAAAGCTAGTTATGATGGGGTGTTAAAGCAGAAGCCTCGAATGGGAGCGGGAGCGTTTGCAACCACTAAAGACATTCCGCAGGCGATTACGTTAGTTCGTCATGCGCTGGGGTTATTTATGGCGGTGACGACTGTGTTAATTGTATTTATTTACTACATAGGTGCCGTGCTTTAAATGATGTTATGCAATTAACTCCTCTTCCTACCGTGGTTGCTCATGGCTCAAATCTGAATACTGCCATCAAACATTACGGTGGTAATGCTAGTGATTGGTTGGATTTATCCAGCGCCGTGAGTCCTTACAGTTGGTGGTCAGAAAATTCGCAAAAAGCACCTTTTTCGACGTCTAATTTTCATGATTTACCTTATGTTTCAGACAGCTTAAAAGCAGCGGTAGAATCCTATTATGGTTGCTCTGGACTGGTGGTTTCAGGAAGCCAAGCGGCTATTAAAGTGTTACCTCGGTGTGTGAATAGTGCGGCAGTATGGATAACAAAAGGTAGTTATGGTGAGCACGCTGCTTCGTGGTTGGCGGCTGGGCATCGAGTTATTGAGCTGTCATCGCAAGCATTCGTACAGCTTTTGAGTGCGAGACTGCGCTGCCAGATGTGCTTGTTGTGGTAAACCCTGACAACCCAAGTGGCGAAGTATTTTCGCCTGATGAGTTAATTCAGTGGGCGCATGTATTAAAGGCCCGAGAGGGGCTTTTAGTGTGCGATGAAGCCTTTATTGATGCTTCTCCTGAGATGAGTCTCGTTTCCTTTAAAATGCCAAGTAATATCGTTGTTTTTCGCTCTTTAGGTAAATTTTTTGGATTAGCAGGCGTTCGCTTCGGGGTTGTATTTGCGACGCTAGAAATACGCCAGCTTCTAAGTGCTCACCTCGGACATTGGGCTGTTTCCTCTCCTAGCCTCTGGGTTGCGGAGCACGCACTACAAGACCAAAATTGGCATAAACAACAGAGAGCGAGGCTGCATCAATTAAGTCAAAGTGTTGCGTCTTTATTGGCCCACGAAAATATAGTGGGTATAGCATCACTCTTTATAACGCTTCAGCCTCGTAATGCCGGTTTAATGCAACAAGGCTTAGCTGAGCAACAAATTTGGACGCGTTGTTTTCCACAGCAAAACCTATTGCGGTTAGGTTTACCTTTGCTGAAAGATCATCAGCGACTTGAGAGTGCGTTTGGTTTAATTAAATGATGGTTATTTGACAGTAAGATTGAACGTAAGCGCAATTCCTTGGTATTTCTCGCCTTAATCCGGCGCATTTCGAATATTGGAGCAATTCGGCTTAGCCTTCTTAGAGGGTTGAAACTGTCATATCGGTCTGTTGTTGTTTGAAAATCGTACGTTTTTTGCGTACTTTGAGTTTTAATGACTCTTTAAGGGTGGGTTTCAGCCACTGTTGGTAGCTTATTGTGCCAAAGGTGGCCATTTACAACCTGTCAGAAATCCGTCACTATCCCTACGATAAAAGAACATTTGATAAATATGTCAATAAGACGGGGTAGTATGCGATTCAAGGTAATAAGTAATACGCCCCTCAAACAACCACCTTTGGATTATTTGCCAGAAGGTGCAGGGCGTTGGTTTACCATTCCTGGCGGAAAGGATGCTGGTAAGGTCATGTTTTATTATGACGTGAATGTGGGCGACCAAGAGCCTGAGGCGACGGTCGTACTTGTGCATGGAAACCCCGAGACTTCATATACCTACCGGCACATTCGCGATGAGCTAATCAGTAGTGGCAGGCCTATTCGAATTATTGCGATGGATCATATTGGTTTTGGTCTTTCGGATCAGGCGGATTTTGAAATGATCGATATGCATCATTCGGATAACTTACTTCAATTGGTACGTCATTTGGATCTAACAGGCGTTACATTGGCAATTCATGATTGGGGTGGCCCTATCGGTGTTGGGGCATTAATAGAAGATCCATATCGAGTTAAAAACTTGGTCGTAATGAACACCAGTATTTTTCCGATGCCAAAAACAGGTTATACCTATAAAAACTACCCACATCGTTTGTTGCGTTGGAGTCTTTTTCCTCGAATTTAGCCTGCCTTCGCTTGGGGGGGGATTGCGGCGACGGCGGTATCCAATGGCGAACCTCAAGGGGCAATGAGTTTAGCGGCACGAGCCACTGGTTTTACGGTAAAGCATATCTTTAATTGTATTCCGAAAAATACACCAGAGTATGTTTGGTCTCAGTCATTTCGAAGCCTCGCGAATGCAAACAGTTCGATGCGTAACGTTAAGCAGACGCCACGTTGGGGTTATGGCTATCAGTACACTGATGAAACCTATGGTCGGCAAGACAACACTAAGTACTATAAAAAAATGCAGGAAAAAATGCCGAAGCTATGGCGTAGCTGCCCAGCGGTTGGCTTTTTTGGCCAGTGGGACCCATGCGGCAAAGATGAAGTGATTGACCAGTGGCATGAGGCCTTACCTAAAATGAAACAAGCAACGAGTCGATATCCTGATATTGGTCACTTTGTTGAGGAGTACAAAGGTGTGGATATAGCTAAGGCTATTATTAAACTCAACTTCTTGCGTACGGCTCGTTCATTTGAGCATTAGATATTCCCTGAACTGTCATTTCATGTAATTCTTAAATGAGTGGTCTGGGGCTACTCTTAATACTGCCATTGTACAGTTCGTGAGTGGTGTTCCCCATAAAAAGTAGACACTCAACTCTGAAACCAGTGAACAAAAGTAGCAAGGAAGGCTCAATGTCGGCCAATAAAAGTCGTTTTGACAAGAATCGGGTAACTAAGAATAGTAAAAACAATAACAGTACTAACAAGGGCAGTAAAAGTAAGGACAGTACCAATAAAAAAGTATCTTCCCATTGGGGAACGACTATCTTCGGTTTATTCTTTCTTCTTCCTGCGATCGTCCTGCTAGTCATGGGGCCGCTAGACACGTTACGCATACATTTTATGACGTCTACGTGGGATCAAGTACCAGCGCAATTAAATGATATACAAGTTGAGTCTCATTATGGTGATGACTCAACTACGTATTCATTGTCATCCTCATACACTTATCAATACTTTGGTACATCTTACAAAGGCTCTCGTGTCGGTTACGATACAAGTAATGACAATATTGGTGATTGGCACTCAGAGACGGCCAGTGATATTCGGCGAGCGGCAAGTTCCGGTCAACTGACCGTGTGGGTTAATGGCGATAACCCGAGTGAGAGTTATTTGGTTCGCGATGTACGCCTGTATAAAATGTTTTTCACATTGATATTCGTGCTTGTATTTGGTGGCGTTGGCGTAGGTGTCATGTTGTTTGGTTTACACTCCTCTAAAAAAGCAACACACGATAATGGCATTGTGTACTCAGGGCAGAATTATACGCACTGGGTGTTGGGCTTTATGGCCTTCATTTTTACAGCAATTAGCTTGCCTGCTGTATTGGCAATACCTTCTGAAATGGCATCTGGTAATCCTGCGATTTTAGTTGTGATTGTTTTTCCTCTAATAGGCGCTGGTTTAGGCTTTGGTGCGTATAAATCACTCAAAAACTGGCGTTATTATGGCCCTACGCCATTACTTATGAATCCGTGTCCAGGAAAAAATAATGGACAGGTAGGCGGCGAAATTACCATTGCACATTCCAGTCTTCGTGCGAATTGGTCGGTGACGTTGCAATGTATTCGTAAGGTTCAAGGCTCAGGTAAAAACAGTAGCAGTCGTGAGAGTGTATTGTGGCAGCGTAAAACCACACCAGAAATCCGTGAAGTGGGTAATAAAACCTTAGCGCGCTTTGTATTTGAGCCAGATGAAAATTTACCGGCCAGCTATCGAAAAGGCCGTACCTCTGTATTTTGGCGGCTCACGCTTGTTGGCCCTCAAGCACCTGTAAAACTAGAACGTCATTTTGTATTGCCAGTGGAAGAAGGCACAACCCAAAGTACCTTGGCGCTATCGGAAGCGCATGTTCAGCAAGTAACAAAGGAAGAGTTAGTCGATGCCCGTGAGTCGATGAACAGTCAGCTTGATATACAAGAGAAAAATGGCGAGATGTATATTGCCAGCGACGCTGGGCGTAACTTGTCGATGTCTTTAGGTATGGCATTTATGGGCTTTGTATTTTCGGGGGTGGGTATCTTCTTGTTTCATCAAGCAGCCAAAGAAGGGGCGATGCTTTACTTTATGGGTGTCGTGTTCTCGTTGTTTGGTGTGCCTATGGTGATGGGTGGAATATTTATGCTGGGCCGCTCTTTAGAAACGACCATCTCGGATGGCGTTGTGCATACTAAACGCGCGTGGTTTGGCCGAGCCTTGTGGCGTCGGAAAGTGAGCTTTAATAGTGCTGATCAAATCATTCTCAAAAAATCAGGCTCGATGACTAGTGGTACAAAAACGACTGAGTTTTTTAATATTGATTTAAAAGATGCCTCGGGAGCTTCAAGGAAGGTACGCATTGCTGAGGGGCTAGATAACCGAGAGGCCGGAGAGCTGCTGGTTGAGCGTCTTAAGGCTTTGTTGGTCTCTGATGAGTTGTTTTAATGGGCTTGTTGAGGTCACCGCACTTGGTTGCGGTAAATGGTTACGGTAAACTTAGACAAAACTGATACAAAGCCAATGCATAAGCGTGGAAAACTCTGGAGATCTCGTGAATAAGCCCCCTTTTGGTGTACTACTGGTTAACCTCGGAACCCCTGAAGCCCCAACGCCTAAGGCCGTTCGTGCCTATTTGAAAGAGTTTCTTAGCGATAAACGTGTGGTCGATGCACCGCGTCTTATTTGGTGGTTTGCGCTTAATGGTGTGATTTTACGCATTCGGCCACCACGTGTGGCGAAAGCCTACGCCAGCGTCTGGACTGATGAGGGCTCGCCGTTAATGTGTTTTTCTAAAGCACAGCAACGTGGTTTGAAAGAAGCGCTCAAAGCACAATATGGGACAGACATTCCGGTTGCACTGGCCATGACTTACGGTAAACCAAGCATGGAAGATGCTGGTAAAGAACTACGCCAAGCCGGGGCTGAGCGTTTAGTCATATTGCCTTTGTATCCACAAAATTCATCATCCACAACGGCGGCGGTACACGACCGCTATGCCAAAGCATTAGCGCCATGTCCGCATGTGCCCGCCAGCCGCTGGATTACGGATTACCACGTGCACCCGGCGTACATCTCGGCACTTGCCAACTCAGTACGTGAATACTGGGCTGAACATGGGCAGGGGGATAAGTTAATGATGTCGTTCCACGGTATTCCCGAGCGTTATGAGAATAAAGGAGACCCTTACCCATCTCAGTGTCGAGCTACCGCACAGGCGTTAGCTACTGAATTGAAGCTTAACGACGACCAGTGGTTGTGTACATTCCAGTCGCGCTTTGGTCGTGAAGAGTGGGTGAAGCCCTACACGGATCATACTCTGGAAGACTGGGGCAAAGCCGGAGTAGGCCGCGTGGATATTATTAGTCCGGCGTTTGCGGTGGATTGTCTGGAGACACTCGAAGAACTGAATATTGAAAACCGCGAAACCTTCCTTGAAGCAGGCGGCCAAGATTATCACTATATTTCATGCCTGAATGACCGCCCCGATCACATTCAGATGATGGTGCAGTTAGTACAAGAAAACGCCTGTGGCTGGGACGTGTAGCTAAACCGATTTTATTGATTGACCGATACAGCCTCTCAATCGTTATGTTTGGTCATAGTGAAACCATCTTGGCTGTGGAAAGATGGCTAAACACGGTGGCAACACTTGATAACGACAAACAACCTATTAGGGCGCTGATATGACAGATCAACAAACCGCTAGCCAACGTATAACGTGCGAGATACGCGATGGCATTGCTTGGGTCGCTCTCAATCGCCCTGATAAATTGAACGGCCTTGATATGGGAATGTTCAACGAAATGGTCGCAACGGCGAAAAAACTGCGTAAAAATCGCAGTGTCCGCGCTGTGATTTTATCGGGGAATGGCGATTCTTTTTGTGCTGGATTGGATTTTAAAGCGGTCAGTAAAAACCCAAAAATGCTGCCGTTGTTATTTTTCAAACTGCCGTGGACTAAACTCAATAAAGCGCAAGCGATTGCACATTGCTGGCGCGACCTTCCAGTGCCTGTGATTTGTGCGATTCATGGCAATTGTTTTGGTGGCGGGATGCAAATTGCGCTAGCGGCGGATTACCGTATTGCCACACCTGACGCGAATCTATGCATCATGGAAATGAAGTGGGGCTTAATTCCTGATATGAGCGGTATGGTTACGCTATCGCGTTTAACTCGTGTAGACATTGCTCAGGAACTTACGATGACTGCTCGCCAGTTTAGTGCCGTTGAGGGGCATGAATATGGCTTGATCAGTAAACTATCTGATAACCCACTTGCTGAAGCCGAAGCCTTAGCAAAAACCATCGCCAGTAAATCACCGGACGCGATTGCCGCGACGAAGTACTTATTTAAGAAAACCTGGAAAGCCGATACCTGGAAGGCGCTGCGCTGGGAGCGTTGGGTGCAGGGGCGCTTGTTAGTGCGTAAGAACAACCGCATCGCCATAGAAAACGGGCTAGCGGGTAAAGACAAAGAGCCTAAGCCGTTTATTGATCGTACCAGTTTTCGTTAATTTCTAACTCGTCTGAGTAGGGTAGGCTTGGTTCCCGGAGTGGAACAGAGCTTACGCCCTGAACACCTCATCATTAGGCCGTTGCACTCCGGGACGGCCGCTATCTAACCTGTTTACTATGACAGAACCATTACGTGTTAATAATTCAGTCGTCACCGATAAAGCCACCGGTTTGGTGCGCCCATAACTGCGCGTAAATACCACCGTGATCTAATAGTTCTTGGTGAGTACCTTGCTCAGCGATTTTGCCCTTATCTAATACGATCAAACGATCCATTGCGGCGATGGTTGACAGCCTATGTGCAATCGCGATCACGGTTTTGTTCTCCATCAAACGATACAAGCTTGCCTGAATGGCCGCTTCTACTTCGGAATCCAGCGCGGAAGTAGCCTCATCCAAAATTAAAATTGGCGCATCTTTTAACAGCACGCGGGCAATGGCGATACGTTGGCGTTGGCCTCCGGATAGTTTCACGCCGCGCTCACCCACTTGAGCGTCGTAGCCTATATTGCCTTCAGGGTCATGCAGGGATTGGATAAACTCATGCGCCTCAGCTCGCGATGTTGCGCTGATTAAGTCTTCCTCTGTTGCATCCGGGCGACCGTACAGAATGTTCTCGCGCACACTGCGATGTAGTAGAGAAGTATCTTGGGTCACCATGCCAATATTTGAACGTAGACTTTCTTGGGCGACAGATTTGATGTCTTGGCCATCAATACGAATGGTGCCGGAATCAATATCATAAAAGCGCAGCAATAGGTTAACCAATGTCGATTTACCGGCACCAGAACGCCCAACTAAACCAATCTTTTCGCCGGGCTTAATATCAATGTTTAATGACTCAAACACAGGGTGGCGTTTGGCATCGGCGCCCTCATAAGAGAAGGTCACATCGTCTAAGGTAATGCGACCTTGATCAGCCGTGAGTTCTGGTGCGTTGGGCTTATCAAGAATCGACTGCGGCTTGGATAAGGTATTCATGCCGTCGGCCACAGTGCCGAGGTTCTCAAATAACGCCCCGACTTCCCACATAATCCACTGCGCCATGCCGTTAATGCGCAAAGCCAAACTGATCGCAATCGCGATGGCCCCAACGGTAATCGCACTATCCGCCCATAACCAAATAGACACCGCCGCAATGGTAAACGCGAGAATATAGTTGATCATATTGACCGAGACATTTAAGCCGGTTGCTAAGCGCATTTGGCGATACACGGTATTCAAGAAGCCGTCCATGCTATCGCGTGCGTAATCGGTTTCTCGTGACGTATGAGAAAACAACTTCACCGTCTGAATATTGGTGTAACTATCGACAATACGGCCAGTCATATTACTGCGCGCATCAGCCTGTTCCGTGGCGACTCTTTTTAAGCGCGGAACAAAATACACCTGAATGCCAATATAAAGTGCGAGCCACAGCAGCATAGGCAACATTAAACGCCAGTCGGAAGAGCCGACCATCACCAATGCAGACACGAAATACACCAAAATGTAGATCATGACATCAAGAAGCTTCATGACGGTTTCGCGTACTGAGAGCGCGGTTTGCATAACCTTAGTCGCTAGACGCCCGGCAAAGTCATTCTCGTAGAATGATAGGCTCTGCCTCAATAAATAACGATGTGATTGCCAGCGAATACGCATGGGGTAATTGCCTAGTAACGATTGATGCACAATCCCGGCGTGTAAAAACACCACAAGGGGCAGCCCGACCAACACCACCACCGACATCATAATTAGCTGGGAACCGCGTTCTTGAAATAAAACCTCTGGGCTGTTGGTGGATAACCAATCGACGAGGCTCCCCATAAAACTGAACATCCACACTTCAAGCACAGCCAAAAGTGCTGTCAAGGTAGACATAACAATCAGAGAGCCTTCTAGACCACGAGTATAGTGACGACAAAAGGCATACAGCCCTTTTGGCGGCTGCTCCGGGTGCTCAGGAGGGAAGGGTTGAATCAGACGTTCAAAGAATTTTAACATGAGGCAAAAGGGCTTATCGGGTACCATGAATCAGGAACCTTATCTGACTTAGAGACCTAATGTAAGGTGTGTAAGAGCGTAGTTATCTTCTAATGATAGAAGGCACTGTTGCTGGTAATGGATAAATCGTTTTTTCTCATCGTCAGGAGAAATATTTATCACTGTACTGAAACTCAAAACAGCCTATCTTTGCGCCAACTTTGACAAACACAATTTTAAACCGATAAACAAATCTAAATAAGCGAATACCTAGGAGGTAATGAGCCTAATGTTGACCCAACCAGAAGCATACTACGACGCTGACACGTTCGCCCGCATGAAAGCGGCGGCAGACCAGCACGACACGCCAGTGTTGATCGTGGATACCAAGACATTCAGCGAACAGCTGGATCATCTTATGGGATGCTTCCCTTATGCCAAAACATACTACGCGGTAAAGGCTAACCCTGAACCGGAAGTACTGACTATCCTACGTGATCGTGGCTGCAACTTTGACGTTGCCTCGCGTTACGAATTGGACAAGGTCATGGCGTTGGGTGTGACGGGTGATCGTTTCAGTTTTGGTAACACCATCAAAAAACTGAAAGACATCAGTTACTTCTACGAAAAAGGCGTGCGCTTATTTGCAACAGACTCCGAAGCCGACCTTCGTAACATTGCAGAAGCGGCACCGGGGGCAAAAGTGTTTGTGCGTATCCTAACGGAAGGCTCACAAACCGCTGACTGGCCATTGTCACGCAAGTTTGGTTGCCATGTAGATATGGCACTCGACCTATGCATTATGGCGCGGGAATTAGGCTTAGTACCTTACGGAATCTCGTTCCATGTTGGCTCTCAGCAGCGTGACATTGGTGCTTGGGATTCCGCTATTGCAAAAGCGAAAGGCATATTTGATCGATTAAAAGACGAAGAAAACATTGAACTGAAAATGCTCAATGTGGGTGGTGGATTTCCGGCCAACTACGTCAGCCGTACTAACCCACTAGAAACGTACGCTGAAGAAATTACTCGCTTCTTGAAAGAAGATTTTGGTGACGACTTACCCGACATCATTCTGGAACCAGGTCGATCGTTGGCAGCCAATGCCGGTATTTTGGTGAGTGAAGTCATCTTAGTGAGCCGAAAAAATCGCACAGGCATCGAGCGTTGGGTATACACCGACATCGGTAAATTCGGTGGCTTTATTGAAACCTTAGACGAAGCCATCAAATACCCGTTGTATATAGAGAAAGAAAGCGACGAATTTGAAGAAGTGATAATCGCAGGCCCAACCTGTGACTCGGCGGACATCTTGTACGAACAGTACAAATACGAGCTACCACTGAACTTAGCGGCGGGTGATCGCATGTACTGGTTCTCAACCGGAGCCTACACCACCACCTACAGCGCGATTGAATTCAACGGCTTTCCTCCGCTGAAAACAGTGTGTATCTAATCGCGGCTTGTTAAGAGGCTGGTGGTTTAGAACGGGTAATTATCAGAACGAAAATACGGGCCTCATCTGAGGCCCGTTTTTTTGCCTGAATTTATAGCTGCCAGTTCGTCAAATGTGGCTACCGCATGAGGCTGGTGATTTAGTTAGACTTGTAAGGGGGGGCACCATAATGGAGTGAAGTACCCGCGATATAGATGAAATTACCATTCGGCACTTCGTCAGTACGATCAGTTTATCGTTTACGTTTACAGTCATTCCCGCGAAGGCGGGAAACCAGAAGATAGAGCCACTTAACATGCCAAAGCCGAGACGTTAGCCAATATTTAACATTCAGGTAAACGCGTTTACACTAAGGCCATTAGTATCGTAAGAGGCGCTTTTGGTTGCTGTGATAAGGGTTTAAACTGGATTCACAGAAAGGAAGCGACGTGTGCAGATGCGCATGAACACGCTGTTATTGAGGTGAATCTATGTTGGCTGAAATCGGATTTTTTTTATTGATTTTGAGTGCCGTCATTGGCGGAAATTTCGTAGTATTTCGAAGTATGAAAAGACGAGGAATACCTTTAAGAACCGCTTTCTTACCGACCCCAGCAGGTTTTAAGGCTGTATATGGATTAAACATTGAGGAGTGGGCCTGCTTGTTATTTTTAGTAGTTCCCTCTTTTTTCATTGGGGCATTGGGTATTTCTAATGCTGGCTAACATCATCCTTTTCAACGCTTTTACCTACATTCCATTTAAAGCCAACTTCTTGTGTATCTGCCTATCTAACCGTTGTTCTTTTGTGTAAACACAGGGATAGTGACGAATCTATTTTAAATATACATTTTGAGATCATATTGTATGAATATTGCTTCTGCCTCAGTGGTTGTTGATGGTTTTTTACAAAAGGCGCAACTCGCATTGGGTGCGACGGATACTTATATTCAACTGTTTGTGATCATCGCTATTTATGGAATATCGTTTGCGTTGGCTTATAAAATTAGGCACAGCGTAGGCCTGATTCATAATGAGCCTGAACAGAGTGCTCACCCAGTCAGGAAATTGGCCTTCAATATTGGCGGAATTTTATTTCCACTGTTGGCCATTATTCTTCTGCAAGTATCGACCGTCTCTGGCGAAATGCTGGAGTTCCAGCCTTGGTTAATCCAAACCGCTATTACGATTGCGGTGTTGTTATTTTTTTACTCGGTCATACGTATTTTCGTGCAGCATCAGCTGGCGGCATCGTTGTTTAAGTGGATTGGATTGCCAATTTTGTTTTTGCATCTGTTGGGATTACTACCAACGGTGATTAAGGCGCTAGAGGAAATCTCTTTGGATGTCGGAAATATTAATATTTCTGCGTATGGCGTAACGAGAGTGCTGATTTTTGGTAGTTTCTTGTTTTGGTTAGGCCGTGCTTCGAATACCTTTGGTAAGGCGGTGATACGTAAACAAGACTCTTTGGATGTCCCGACTAAAGAGGTGTTCAGTAAGCTGTTTGAGGTGGCGCTTTTCTGTATCGTGATGCTGCTGTTGCTGAATGTTATGGGTGTGAACCTGACAACGCTGGCGGTATTTGGTGGTGCTGTGGGTGTCGGTTTAGGTTTAGGCTTGCAGTCGATTGCTTCAAATTTTATTTCAGGGATTATTATTCTGCTGGATCGCTCGTTAACGGTAGGCGATTTTGTAGAATTAGACGACGGCCAGAAAGGCTTTGTTCGTGAGTTTAAAATGCGTTACGCCGTATTAGAAACGTATGACGGCAAAGATATTTTGGTGCCTAATGAGAAGTTCATATCTTCTTTGTTAGTCAATTGGACGCACAAAGATCCAAAGCAAAGATACCGTGTTGATTTTTCTGTGCCTTACGCAACGGATATTCGCAGCATGGTGGAGTTAATCAAGGAAGTCGTCGCTGGGCATGAGCAAGTGATCAGTGGGGAAGACGTTCCTTTTGAGGAGCGCCCGGATTGTGAAATCGATAGCTTCGGAGACTCCGGCATCAATATGTTTGTTGAGTTTTGGATGTACGGAATTGATGATGGCAAGAACAGGGTGGGTGGTGATCTCTTATTACTTATCCTTGAAACGTTACGAGAGAATGGTATTGAAATGCCATTTCCTCAGCGTGAAGTTAAGATTCTGAATCCTGAACAGAGTGGGCTGAAGTAGCCTTTTGCATTGATTGAAATCACCACGATCCCTGTGGTGATTTTATCGTTCTTCTTAAATTAAGCTTTTTTCACCATGACGGCCACAAACATGGTGTCTGAATCTACCTCGGGCGCACCAAGCATTTTAGCGCTGTCGAGCACAAACTCTGGATGTTCGGCTAAGAACTTTTCTACCGCGTGTTCGTTTTCAGCCGCTAACCAGCTACAAGTCGCATAAATTAGCTGGCCGCCAGTACGCACACCTTCAGAGGCATGTTTAAGCAGTTGCTGCTGGATAGTGAGTAGCTCGCTGAGGTGCTCTTCGTTTAAGCGCAAGCGTGCATCCGGATTACGACGCCATGTGCCGGTGGCAGAGCAAGGGGCGTCGACCAACACTTTGTCGAAGCCTTTTTGGCGTGCTATTTCTTGTGGTAAACGTAGCGGAGCTTCGCCGTCCCATGTAAACGTGCGAATGTTGAGGTGGCCTGCCCGTTTGGCGCGTTTTTTCAGTTCAACCAGTTTGTAGTCGTGCAGGTCTGTCGCAACGACCACCCCTTTGCTGTTCATCACATTCGACATGGCCAGTGCTTTACCGCCACCGCCTGCACAAGCATCCCAAATTTTTTCACCGGCTTTCGCGTTTACCGTCGCGGCTATTTGCTGGCTGGCGTAGTCTTGAATTTCAATACGGCCTTCTTTGTAAGCAGCAGTTTGGCTGATTCCAAAGCCGCCTGTGGCGCATAGTCCGTGTTCATTTTTGGCGACTTGAACACCAGCACCACCGAGTTCACCGACCATAGATTTGATGTCTTGATCGCTACGCAGACGAAGCCACAAAGGTGGGCGTGATTGCTGTAAGCGAATAAAGGTTTGCTTGGCGTTTGCTCCCCACTGGCTAAGTTCTGCTCGTTCATTGATTAACGGCAGTAGCTCTGGGCTGATACCAAACCAGATAAGCGCTAATGGCGAGTCTGGGTTGTTGCGCACGTATTCTTCGGTGGTGTCGACGGTGGTTTGGCGGCTGCCCGCTTGCCAATCGTTGGGAATGTACCAGCGCGCATGGCTACGGCGCTGTACCCAATACCAGAAGTTGTTGCGGCCTATGTCTTCGGCATCACGTGGCAGCCAGTTGTCGGCCCATGTTTCCCAGTCTTGATCGAGGCCGCTGGCTTGTATGAGTTCGAGCGCACAGGCCAGTTGCCCGAAGCTGTCTCTTATACACATCTGACGCTGCCGA
>OJAU01000535.1_pt1 | contig 15312 bp, 15 predicted proteins | sample 1589791 | NCBI WGS metagenome assembly OJAU01 (sample SAMN05416849, study PRJEB24817) | seawater metagenome | isolation source: Sea water | place: Canada:Atlantic | collected 2013-07 | reverse complement strand
TACGAGATAGGAGTCCGTCTCGTGGGCTCGGAGATGTGTATAAGAGACAGTCATACCAGTGATGCTGACTTAAACAAACGTTGTGCTGATTATCGCGCAAATTTACTGCGTTTATTAAAGGAGATCTAAGGTGGCAGAGTCTGGATTTCTTCAGCAAGCCTTTGTCTTTTTAGCCGCCGCGGTGATTGCCGTGCCATTAGCAAAGCGACTGGGGCTTGGCTCGGTATTAGGCTACTTAGCCGCAGGCGCTGTGATTGGGCCATTCGCCTTAGGCTTGATAGGCCAAGACATAGAGAGCGTGATGCACTTTGCTGAATTCGGCGTGGTGATGATGCTGTTTTTGGTGGGCTTAGAATTGGAGCCGTCGCTGTTGTGGCGTATGCGAATGCCGATAATAGGCCTAGGTGGCTTACAGGTCGTACTGACGGCGGCCGCTCTGGGTGGAATCGCCATGACCATGACCTACGCGTGGCAGCATGCGGTCGTTATTGGGATGGTGCTGGCGCTTTCCTCAACGGCGATTGTGTTGCAGACCCTAAACGAAAAAGGATTATTAAAGAAAGAAAGCGGGCAATCCGCGTTTGCGGTGTTGTTGTTTCAAGATATAGCCGTCATTCCTATGCTGGCCATATTGCCGCTGTTAGCCGTGACTGAAGTAGGCACCTTTAGTGATAAACACAATATGCCAGGTTGGCAAAGCACCTTAATGGTCTTAGCGGTTGTGGCGGCTATTGTCGTGGTTGGCCGTGTGTTGGGTCGTCCGGTGTTTCGAATTATTGCAGCAACACGCTTGCGTGAAATATTTACCGCTACAGCGTTACTGCTGGTGGTGGGGATTGCTTTATTAATGGAACACATAGGTTTATCTCCAGCATTGGGTACCTTTGTGGCGGGTGTGGTACTGGCTAACTCAGAGTATCGTCACGAGTTAGAGGCCGAGATCGAGCCGTTCAAAGGATTATTATTGGCACTCTTTTTTATCTCGGTGGGGGCGAGTATCGACTTTGAGCTATTGATGGCCGAGCCTCTGGTGATTTTAGGTTTGGTGGCTATTTTAGTATCAGTAAAAATGGTGATTTTATTTGTGCTGGGTTTAGTATTTAAAATGACCAGCCGCAGTAACGCTATTTTTACGTTTTCGTTGGCCCAAGGTGGCGAATTCGCCTTTGTATTATTTAGCTACGCCAGCTCGCAAGACGTATTACCAGCAACCATTATTGATCCATTGACCTTAGTGGTGGCGCTGTCCATGGCATTAACCCCTTTACTGTTTTTGTTGAATGAAAAAGTGGTATTACCGAGGTTAGATCGTACTGTTACCGAACGCCAAGATGACTCGATAGAAGATTCGCATGGTAAAGCCGTGTTGGTTGGTTTTGGGCGATTTGGCCAAATCGTAGGGCGTTTATTACGTATGAATGGTTTTGATATTACCGTCCTTGAACACGACGCCCAGCAAGTGGATCTTGTGCGTAGTTTTGGTCATGAAGTGTTTTATGGCGATGCCTCGCGCTTGGATTTATTGATATCGGCAGGTATTGAGGATGCAACGTTATTAGTATTAGCGATTGACGATCATGAGCGCATGTTGAAAACCATTAAGCAGGTTAAAAATCACTTCCCAGCGATTAAAATTCTGGCGCGTGCAGCGGGCCGACGAGAAGCGGCGGAATTAATTCAGGCGGGTGCTCATTACGTAGAGCGCGAAACGTTTGATTCTGCTTTATCGTTGGGTCGTACGGCACTTCATGCACTCGGCTTTCGTGCGTATCAGGCGCATCGTGCTGCGAAGCTGTTTAAGCACCATGATGAAAAAAGTTTGTACGCTTTGAGTGAAGTGCTGGAAGATGATCGTAAGTATTTAACCTTAGCGAAGCAACACGCTGCGGATTTAGAAAAAGTTTTACAGTCGGATGATCAAGCCAATAAAGAGCTGGATGATCGCGGTTGGGATAGCGGTGGTAAATGATGGCTGATCAAATAAACACTGCTACCCATCCGCTGATCGGCACAATCATCTCCTCCGACGATGACGCTATGCGTTGTGCATTAGTATTGGCACGCGTCGCTTTTGATGCGGGGGAGGTGCCGGTTGGGGCGGTGATTGTCGCGGACAATAAAATTATCGGTGTGGGTGCCAATGCCCCCATTACCTCCCTTGATCCCACCTGTCACGCGGAAGTGGTAGCGATTCGAGATGCAGCGAAACGCTTAGGTAATTATCGCCTCAATGACACGACCTTATACGTCACGGTTGAGCCATGCAGCATGTGTGCAGGGGCCATCGTACATAGCCGGGTAGGGCGTTTAGTGTATGGCACCACTGAGCCAAAAGCGGGAGTGGCATTGAGTGCTGAACAATTTTTTGAAAAACCGTTTTTGAATCGCATCGTGCTGGTGGATGGCGGAATCTTGGCCGATGAATGCTCAAGCATCATGACGGAGTTTTTTGCACTGCGCCGTGCGGGAAAAAAGCGATTAAAAGAGCAGTTGAAAACCGGCGATTAATTAAGACTTGGTGCTTCTGTATTCAGTTCAATTTCAGGCTCAAGTTCCAGCAACGGTGGAATCACAGTAACTGGTACATCAAAATCATCGATGTCTGATTCATCTTCGCTTACCGCAATTACTTGTTCTTCATTCCATATCAACACATCATAATAGCGACGGATGTTTTGCACGTATGTGACAGGCTCCTGTCCACGAGCATAACCATAGCGCGTTTGTTTGTAATACCTTTGCTGGCTTAACAGCGGCAGAACATCTTTAACATCAATCCATAAGTCTGGGTTTTTGCCCATTTTTTCCGCCAAGCGGCGCGCATCCTCTAAATGACCAAAACCGACGTTGTACGCAGCTAGAGCCATCCAGGTACGATCAGGTTCTTTGACAGATTCATCTAAACGTTTTCGTAGTCCGGCAACATATTTACTGCCACCACGAATACTTTGTGCAGGATCGAGACGATTCTCAATGCCCATTTCTTCGGCGGTTCGTTGAGTTAACATCATTAAACCGCGCACGCCTGTGAATGAACGCGCGCGCGGATTCCAGTGGCTTTCTTGGTAACCCATGGCGGCAAGTAAGCGCCAGTCAAAACCAAAGGTTTTGGCGGCTTTTTCAAAGTCATCTTGGTAACGCGGCAAAGCGCGTCGACTTTGGCGTAAGAAGCGATGCGCACCGACATAATCGAATTGGGTTACATGACCATAAAACCGCTCTGACAGCTCGGCCATTAATACGCCAGTTTCAGGGCGATAAAAGAAATCGAAGGTTTTGTCCCTTAATGATGAATCAGCGAGCTTAGGCATCACCCACGCCACGGTTTGAACTTCACCGAGCGAAAACGCCACATCTAAATTCGGCAAATATGAGCGCATCAGACGAAATTCATTCGAATTGACCAGTGTGAAATCCAGCTCTCGATCAGACACCATCTGCAGTAAATCTGAGGCTTCGAGTTCGCTGCTTTCGCGCCAAGAAAGGGACGGCAACTCTTCACGTTGCCAATGTCTTAGCGTGCTGGCATGGCGAGATTTTGCAGGCACCATTAAACGACCATTTTGAAGATCTTCAATGGATTCCGGTTTTGGAGTACGTAATCGGTAAATAATTTGTTCGGTCATAGAGCTGTATGCTGGCCCGTACAATACTGGATAACCCGATGTTTGTTCTTTGGTAAATCCGGCGGCAGCTATATGTGCCTCTCCAGAATCAAGTGCCTCCATAGCTTCTTGCAGGTTTGCCACAACCAGCAAGTTCAATTCTAAGCCTAGGTAGTCGGTAAATTCTTTTATAAGTTCGTATTCATAGCCGGTTGAGCCATGGCGATCTTCATAATACGTAGTGGGGTTGTTGCGGGTGACGATGGTAATGCTGCCGCTGTCCATAATCTTGTCAAACAGGTAGGGGCGTACGCTGCCGGTTAGCGCAAGCACGCAAACCAGTGTAATCAGCACCCGACGGGTGGTGCGGATAGTGTTCAGCAGCGGTGTCATTGTGGTGAAAATCTCCTTATCTCAAATTGATTTTAGCTTTAGAAGGACAGTTAAGACAGGAATACTAATCCGTCAGGTAGAAAAAATGACGCATTGATCACACTTAAGTCCTTGAATTTTAGGTGAAAAGTAAAAAATGGTGACGATTGAAACAATCTTTTCAGCAGAAACGCGCAGTGAAATTCGTGTGGGCAATATTTCGGCTTTTTATGGAATGAAAGCGCTCAATCCAGTATGATTCGCCCTCATTTTATTACCCCTTTTACCTCTGCTCTTTGGAGTTAACCTGCGATGCTCGAGCTGCGTGGCGCACCTGCGCTATCTTCTTTCCGCCAGAACAAGATCCTCACTAAGTTGCAAGCTGCGTTACCGCAGGTCACGGCTGTGTACGCTGAGTTTATGCACTTTGCAGATCTTAATGAGGCCCTGAACGATCACGAACACTTGGTACTGGAGCGTATTTTACGTTACGGCCCGAAAGTAGACGTTCAAGCCACCGACGGTGAACTCTTCTTGGTGATCCCGCGTTTCGGCACGATTTCGCCGTGGTCTTCCAAAGCGAGTGACATCGCTCATAACTGTGGGTTAACCAAGGTTGATCGCTTAGAGCGTGGTATTGCCTACTACGTAAAAGGGGCCACCGCCGCTGATCGCGACGTGATAGCAGCCGTGTTGCATGATCGCATGACCGAAGCCGTGTTAGACAATACCGCCGCAGCGAGTGCATTGTTCTCGCACGCAGAGCCAGCCCCATTAAGCACCATTGATGTGCTTGCGGGTGGCCGTGATGCCTTGATCGAAGCCGATAAAAACTTAGGTTTAGCATTGGCGGACGACGAAGTCGATTACCTCGTTGATAACTACAAAATTATGGGCCGCAACCCAACAGACGTTGAGTTGATGATGTTTGCGCAAGCGAACTCTGAGCACTGCCGCCATAAGATTTTTAATGCCAGCTGGACCATAGATGGTGAAGACAAAGACAAATCTTTGTTTGCCATGATCAAAAACACCTACGAGTGTTACAGCGAAAACATCCTGTCGGCGTACAAAGACAACGCCTCAGTGATTCGTGGTTTCACTGCGGGTCGTTTCTTCCCGAATCCTGATTCGCGTGCGTATGCGTACCACGAAGAAGAAATGCACATCCTGATGAAAGTCGAAACTCACAACCACCCAACCGCGATTGCACCGCACTCAGGTGCAGCCACTGGTTCTGGTGGTGAGATTCGTGACGAAGGCGCTACAGGCCGAGGCTCTAAGCCTAAAGCCGGTTTGTCTGGTTTTACTGTATCTGACCTGAAAATCCCGAGTTTTACTCAGCCTTGGGAAAGCCAATACGGCAAGCCAGATCGCATTGTGTCGGCCCTCGATATTATGCTCGAAGGCCCCATTGGTGGTGCGGCGTTTAACAACGAATTTGGTCGCCCGAATATCTGTGGTTACTTCCGTACCTTCGAACAAGAATACGATGGCGAAGTTCGTGGTTACCACAAGCCCATCATGATTGCCGGTGGTTACGGCAACATCCGTGACGAGCACGTACAAAAGGGTGATATCCCGGTGGGCGCGCGCTTGATCGCACTCGGTGGCCCAGCCATGCAAATTGGTTTGGGTGGTGGTGCAGCGTCTTCTATGGCGTCTGGCCAATCCAATGCCGATTTAGATTTTGCTTCTGTGCAGCGTGAAAACCCAGAAATGGAACGCCGTTGCCAAGAAGTAATCGACCGCTGCTGGCAGCTGGGTGACAAAAACCCAATCGCCTTTATTCACGACGTGGGCGCGGGTGGTTTGTCTAACGCCTTCCCTGAGTTGGTGTCTGACGGTGGCCGTGGTGCAAACTTCGAACTGCGTAATGTACCTAACGACGAGCCGGGCATGAGCCCACTGGCGATCTGGTGTAACGAATCTCAAGAACGTTATGTAATGGCCGTTGCTGAAGCCGATATGGACGCATTTGATGCGATCTGTGCACGCGAACGCTGCCCATACGCAGTCGTTGGTACGGCAATTGAAGAAGAACACCTCACTGTTACCGACAGCCACTTCGACAACAAACCCGTCGATATGCCGCTTGAAGTATTACTGGGCAAAGCACCCCGTATGCACCGCGAAGCGTCTAGCCGCAAAGCCGCAGACGAGACATTTGCATCGTCAGGTATTGACCTCGCTGACGCTGCACAACGCGTATTGACCTTACCGACCGTAGCAAGCAAATCCTTCCTGATTACCATTGGTGACCGCTCCATTACCGGTACCGTGGCACGTGATCAGTTTGTTGGCCCTTGGCAAGTGCCGGTCGCTGATGTTGCTGTGACGACCTCGTCTTACGATACCTTCTCTGGTGAAGCCATGGCGATGGGCGAACGTACCCCGGTTGCTTTGATTAATGCACCAGCGTCTGGCCGTTTGGCAGTAGCAGAAGCCATCACCAACATCGCCGCTGCACCAATTAACAAGCTGGCTGACATTAAATTATCAGCTAACTGGATGTGTGCCGCTGGCCACGACGGTGAAGACGAAAAACTCTACGAAACCGTTAAAGCGGTAGGTATGGAGCTGTGTCCTGAATTGCAGGTCACCATTCCTGTGGGCAAAGATTCCATGTCGATGAAAACCCGCTGGACTGAAGTTAAAGAAAATGGCGGTAATGAAGACAAAGCCGTTACCTCGCCAATGTCGCTCGTGATTACCGCATTCTCACCCGTGAATGACGCACGTAAAGTGTTAACGCCGCAATTGCAGCGTGATGCGGGCGCAACCGATTTGATCTTGGTTGATCTTGGCCGTGGCCAAAACCGCTTAGGTGCCTCTTGTTTGGCGCAAGTATTTAACCAAGTGGGTAATGTGGCTCCAGACTTAGACGACGCAGAAGACTTAAAAGCCTTCTTCGCGGTGATTCAAGGCCTCAACAGCGACCGCAAATTGCTTGCCTACCATGACCGTTCCGACGGTGGCTTATTCGCCACTCTGACGGAAATGGCCTTTGCAGGGCATTGCGGCCTCGACATTAAACTCGACCTATTAGCTGAAACCCAAGACGAGCTAGCGGCAGCACTGTTTGCCGAAGAGCTGGGTGCCGTGATGCAAGTTCAGCGTGATGATGTTGAAGAAGTACTGGCACAGTTTGAAGCCGCAGGCCTTGGTGACTGCACGCAAGTGATTGGCACCGTGAATGACGACGACCAAATTACCTTCAGCTTCCAAGACGAAGAATTCCTCAGCGAAAGCCGTGTTACTTGGCAGCGTTTATGGTCACAAACCAGCTACGAAATGCAGGCTCTACGTGACAACGCCGATTGCGCGAAGCAAGAATTTGATGCGCTGCTCGATGCAGAAAACCCAGGTATTCATGCCGAATTAACCTTCGATATTAACGAAGACATCTGTGCTGAACTCCCAACGGATAACAAACCGAAAATCGCCATCCTGCGTGAGCAAGGGGTGAACGGACAGATTGAAATGGCCGCCGCCTTTGATCGTGCTGGCTTCAACACCGTTGACGTACACATGAGTGACGTATTGTCGGGCGCTGTGACCTTTGAAAGCTTTCGCGGCCTAGTGGCCTGTGGTGGTTTCTCTTACGGTGACGTACTGGGTGCCGGTGAAGGTTGGGCCAAGTCCATCTTGTTTAATGATCAAGCACGTGGCCAATTTAAAGCCTTCTTCGAACGTGAAGATACCTTTGCGCTGGGCGTGTGTAACGGTTGTCAGATGCTATCCAACCTACATGAACTGATTCCTGGTGCTGAGCATTGGCCACACTTTGTGCGCAACATGAGCGAACAGTTTGAAGCCCGTGTCTCTATGGTTGAGATTCAAGAATCCGACTCCGTCTTCCTTGCGGGCATGGCTGGCTCACGTATGCCAATCGCCGTGGCGCATGGCGAAGGTCGTGCTGAGTTTGGTGCCGATAGCGATATTGACGAACTAGCAGGCCAGATCGCGCTACGTTATGTTGATAACTACGGCCAAGTGACCGAGCAATACCCACTGAACCCGAACGGATCACCACAGGGTATCACTGGTTTAACCGCCAACGACGGCCGTGTCACCATCATGATGCCGCACCCAGAACGAGTATTCCGTGCCATTCAAAACTCCTACATCCCTAACAGCGAAGATGGGGAATGGAGCGAAGACGGTGCGTGGATGCGCATGTTCCGCAATGCGCGCGCGTGGTGTGAAGAGAATTAAGATTATTTGATTCACTCTGTAGGAGGGGTTCAGGCAGCTTGCTGCCTAACCGCGAAAAAAGGCCGCAACTGCGGCCTTTTTGTTGTCTATAACTTACAAATTGTATATTCAATCTGATTGATAAATATATTTCTGTATATACAATAAACATATCTAAAGGAGTAGATATGAAGATTGAGTTTGACCCAGAAAAGAACCGAGCAAATATTGCGAAACACAAAATTTCATTCGATGAAGTCAAAGTTTTTGATTTCAATAGCTCGGTGATCGTGGAGGATCAACGGCGAGAATATGGAGAAATTCGATATATTGCCTTAGGGATGTTAGCGCATAGGCTTTATGTGTTGGTTTTCACTCTGGTTCAGGATGGCATTCGAGTCATCAGTTTACGTAAGGCTAATTCACGAGATCTATTCAATGGAAACTAATACGCTATGAATAAGCATTTGAGCGATAAACAAGGCGAAGTTCGTGAACTAAGCACCGATGATCTGAAGAAGTTTCGTCCAGCGGCGGATGTTTTGCCTAAGGCATCGCACAAAGCCTTACGTGTTCGTGGTAAACAGAAAGAACCGACCAAAACTCAGATCAGTATTCGTTTATCTCCCGAAGTCGTAGAATCATTCAAAGCGACCGGAAAAGGGTGGCAGGGACGTATGGATGATGCCTTAAAAGAATGGTTGAAGGATCATCCAGTTATTCAGGCTTAGCGTGAGGTTTCTATGATGTCTAAATCAAACACACCGTCGGATGTTATTCGCAAAGCGCGTGAGATAGAAGAAATCCGTCAACGGCTTATCGCCTCTGAGCTATCAGTGGCAGAAAAGGGCTGGGTGGATTCATCGCAGGAAGCGATGCTAAGTGGTTTTAGGGAGAGGGCGGATGGCAAATTATGAGGTCTAATCAGTAGATTAAATTTATCCATATCGAATGTAGCCTTGTGTATACATAGGAGGCTACCGTATTTGGGTCCGATGTGAATTGTTAAGTCTGAAATTATTCTAGCGCAAGTTAATAGGGATTATTTACATGTTTGCCAATAAAAATAGGGCTGCAAAGCTTAAAGAGAGTATTAATCATCAAACTGAGTTGTATATGCAGGGGTTAGTTGATGAAGCTAACGTATTTAAGTCAGAAATGGCAGTAAATGGTAATCGTCTTAGTTCAGGCGCTTATCAAGATGCGAAAAACCATCTAGATAAATTACGTGATGATTTCGCTAAAAAATTGTCTGAATTAATAAAAAGTAATGGAAGTTTAGTTGAAAAAAGTGATTTGGAATCTTTGGACACATGTCTGCGTCAGAATTTTCTGTGTATTGTACAGCCTGAAAAATGTTTTCTTGAACGGTGCGCTGCTGATCCTATTCGAGGTCTAAAGAATCTAGAGTTAAGCCTTAGTGAAGCAAATGATCGTAGAGAGCGAGACCTCAAAGGAGTTCTTATAGAATTAGAGTCATTTGTTACGAACGAATCAGCTAGAATTTCGAAAGCGGAGCGAATGGCAAGGTGGAGTCTTGTTCTTAGTGGTATTGCTATATTAATTTCAATTTATGTACATGTGTTTAATTCTAACAATAGCATTCCTTAAGGCTGATTGTTGTTGGTATACATATTATGCCTGTCAGCTAGGCGATAACACATTCATTTCAACTCCCCAGCGCCTCCATCACCGCCATCGGATTTTTCTTAACGACCAAAAGCAAGGCTCTCGCTGGCCCATCCGGCGTTCTCCGGCTTTGCTCCCAGTTTTGTAGCGTACGCAGTGATACGCCTATCATGTTAGCGAATAACCGCTGGCTCAGGCCCGTCGTCTCTCGAATGGCTTTTACATCGGGAATATCAATCTGAGTAGCACGCGCTGGCGCTTGCGTCCCCTTCAGGATGCCGTCAGCTTCTTGCACGCTTTGCATTAACTGTTCAAAGAGTTCGTCTTTAATTTTCTCTCCTTTATTTCTTTAACAAATCAGTGCCAGTTCTCGACTACGGCTTTCAGTACTTTTTTCTGATCAGGACAAATAAATAGGACAGTCTGATTAAGAGCTAGTAAAGCCTATGTCTCTGAACAATCTAATAGCTCTTGAGCTTTTAAGTAGAACATATGATTGAATTTAACTTTATCCACCCAACGTATAGGTACCTTTCTTTCTCCATAAAACGCACCAGCTAATTGGCCGTATATGCACCCGGTTGTATCTGCATCTTCGCCCAAGTTAACAACCTTTAATAAGCCCTCTTCAAACGATGAAGAATTAGAAAATGCCCAAAGAACAGCTTCTAGTGTGTGTATTACGTAGCCAGATCCTCGAACTTCATTTGAATTTTTCGTTTTGTACGATTTTTCTTCTAATAATTTCTTAATAGAGGTGCAAGGTGGATTTTTAGTCCAGTAAGTACCTGTCGGGTCATAGATACCATTGAGAAGTTCGTCTTTTGAAGCACCATTCAAAGCTCCCCAAAGTAAGCCACCAAAGTATCGACATGCATCAATCGCTTCGATTGCACCGTGCGTGGTCAACGAGCTTTTGCCCGAATATTCAACAGCTTCTGCAAAGTCGGAAATGTATCGAATAGGAACAGGTGCTAATCGCATCAATGAGCCATTACCAGCGCTGTATTCATCAGTCGGGCCGGATTCTGGATTGCCTGTTGATAGATAATTTTCAAGCGCCGATTGTACTGTCACACCAATATCGAAACATTCGGCAGTGACGCTGAAAGCACCATCTTTCCACCATTTTATATACAACTCAATCTGATCTTTAAGATCGAACGATTTTCTTCTAACGAGACTGTGTGCGAGACACAACATCATACTACAATCGTCCGTCCACTCACCGGCCTTAAGGTTAAAAGGCCCGCCGCCAGTAATATCGGTAACAGGGGTAAAGCTACCGGGCTGAGTAAATTCAATTGTTGTACCTAGAGCATCACCGATGGCTGCGCCGATTAATGCTCCACGCGCTCTATTTAGTTTATCTGAGTCGATCACTTTATCTGCTAGCTTTGAAAAATACTCCTCTCCAACAACCCCTTTTTCGATCGCTTTTCGGATGCCAATAAACGACTGAATATCTTTTACTTCTTGAGCTACATCGATACCAGTCATTTTTTCAGACGAATGTGGGAACCAAAGACCTTGTTTAGAAAGACCTGAGATTTTCATTATTTTTTTTTGCATTTCACTGATTGACATAAATATTCCTTTATATTTCTTCTAGGACTATGTAGTTTTGACCATCAGGCGTTTTTGTTCTGGAAAGTACTTTGAATTTCGTATTGGGCCTAAATAACACTTCTTCTTCATTTGGTTTTACTGAGATATCACTGATGTTAACTCCACTCTTGGATCGTATTTCAGTCACTGTATTGCCGGGAAAGGAACCCTCTGGATTTGATGAGCTACTTTTAAAGGCTGGATCCGAATGCACACCTCCCTCTGGAAACAAAGCCTCTAACATGCCGTCGTCAAATGTATCCCCCCTTACAACAGTCCCTTCATATTTTAATCCATTATTTGAGAGTTTTTCTAAAGCTGAATCTGCGTTTTTGGTTGCTTCTGACCATTGAATTTTAGATGCAGGATCCTTGCCTCGGAGCCCATTGTTCATCGGCTTGTACAGTTCTGTTGTATAAACCTGTAGGGAGAGGAATTCTTCAAAAGTGACCCCTTCCATATGAGAACTTAAATGGTATTCAATTTTAGCATTATTAATAAATGCTTCGCCTTCTAAACCGTTCAAGCTATTGCTAAGGTCTAGTTCGCTATCAATTAACTCGTATACAGTTGGTGATTGAGTAACTGGTTTAGCTGTGCCACCCGGCTTGTCATCTTCTTTATCTCGATCCTGCTCATCTCTATCATCCCCACGATCTTTTTCTTTTTTCTCCGAAGGCTTCCCATCCTCAGCCCCATGAGCATCGGTCTTCTTCGCCTCAACCTTTTCAACCGGCAGGGCAGCATTCTGGTTGCCTTTGGTTTTACGCTTCTTGGCTTGCGATTTTAATGAGCGCGTTGCTTTCGCGAAGTCTTGCAGTAAATCCCCAACCTTTTGAAATTTTTTGATCAAATGCGCTTTGCTGCCTACCGCCGCGACAACACCGACGCCGCCGGTAACAGCAGCCATGACGATGGCGAGGATGATTTCGAATACTGCCGAGCCGATTACGTTGGTAACTTCAATGGCGTGTTGAGCTTCGGCGTAGTCTTTGGTGAACTGGTAGAGCATCCCTCTAACATTGGGGTCATCCATCACTAGGCTTGTCATGGCCATGGCTTCGTCGATCTGTTGTTCTGTGATCGCTGAGGGGTCAAAGCCTAGCGCTTCGACGAGTTCTCGTTTTTCACCTTTAACATAGGTGTCAGAGTAGGTTTTGCTGAAGTCTTCTGATTCCCATGCAGCTTGTAATGCTTTTGCATGATGCTGCATTTTCATGAAAGGATTGACGACGTCGCTGACTTCTTTGAGCCATACCACCATGCCCCAGGCGGAGGAGCCTATGCCTTGCATAAATGCGCCAGTGTAGATCATGCTTTTGGTGAGGGGTTTTTCTTCATCTAATAGGCGCGTATGCATGGCGGCTTCGGCGCGCTCACCAGCCACAATGGTAGCGAGAGCGTTGCGAATTTTGACGATTAACTCGTTTCGTGGGTCAGGAACGTCATCGCTGATTACCAGCGCAGTGCCTATCTTCTCAATGGTGAGGTGTGAGCTTGATAGCGCATCGGATAGCGCGCCTTGAGGGCTACTTTGGCGATTAGGTAACGAGGTAAGCACATCGCTGTAAAAGTGATCGTGTGCCGCGTCGAGTGAACTCACAGGCACATTACATAAGAGTTCATCGGCTAGGAGGGTACTTCCGCCTGCAAGATTCTCCGAGTGCCAAAACTGTGGGCCTGCGCCACGGCGAATGCGGTAGCGATTCCCCTGACTATCCTCTAACTCAAAATCAGCCATGTCCCTATGTTTTTCCCATTCAGTCCAGAATATTCAAAGTCGTTTAAAGAAGTTGTTACACAACGACAGTGCAATACTAAGCGGTTAGGCTGATGGCTTCAATCAGGAGATGGGTCAGCCTGAGAAATAGAACCGGGTTAGAGCCTTTCGTACTTTTTATTTTGTAGGCCATATTTCCTTCCTGAGTCTGTTACGCTGCTGCTTTTAATGCCTTGAAAGCTCAAGTCCCATGTTTAACATCACTCCAAAAATCCAAGTTGAAATAAACGAGTACCTGCCTGTACTTCAATCACTGGGAGAACGTCGTACGTTTAAAAAAGGCGATGTGATTTTTCGGGCAGGCGATAGGCCTGATCATTTGTTGTATCTCACAGAGGGGGTAGTGAAGAGTTATTATTTAAGTAATGGTAAAGAGGTGATTCTTCGGTTGATGTCGAAAAACAGCGCGGCATTTGGCTACTCGTCGTTTATTACAGGTGCGCCGTCGCAGGAAACTATCGAGTGTGTGCAGGCGTGCGAGGGCGTTTGGATTTCGCTGAAAGAGTTGGATGATAAGAAGCAAGAATATCCATGGCTCTACGTGATGAGGATGTATATGGCAGAGCAGCATTATTTATCCATGGAGAGGCGGTTAATCATGCTGCACCATAAATCGCTTGAGCAACGATATCGTTATTTTCTGGATGTGATGGATGATGAGGTTGTCGAGAATACGCCGATGCATTGTGTGGCTTCATACCTTGGTGTGACGCCTGAGTCGCTTTCAAGAATGAAACGAAATTTGGAGCGACCTTAACATTTGATAAGGTCACAGTGGGTCATCTCCTTTATAGTCGTCAAACTAATGATAACGAGGTACTTGAAATGCTGGAGTCAGTCGAATTATTAAAGCCTGTGGTTGTGCTAGTGGCGTGGTCTATGGTGATGTTGTTTTGGATGCTCGCGACACGTGTACCAGCAATGAAGGCAGCTAAGATCAAGCTGATTCCGGGCGCAGCCTACGACGAGAAGATGGCGGCGTTGCCTGGCTCTGTGAAGTGGAAGGCAGACAACTACAACCACTTAATGGAACAACCAACTCTGTTTTATGCCTTAGCGATTTTACTGGCTATTATCGGTGGAGGTGATTCTGTCACGCTGATTGCAGCGTGGTCGTATACTGGATTACGAGTTTGTCATAGTTTGGTACAGGCGCTGGGGAATAAAATTGAGATACGTTTTCTTTTATTCGTTTTATCGAATGTTGCGCTTTTAGTCATGCTAGTGAATGCAATGTGTTTGCTGTTTTTTTAGGAGTAGTTAGTATTTATGAAAATTACCGTTCTTAAGTTCGATACCCACAAAGCCGCTTTAACAGTTGCCTCTGTGTTTGCAGTCAGCACGCTGCTATTTCTGATTCCATTTATATTGATTATGCCGATTGCAATGCAGGGGGCGAATGAGGTCAATGGGGGTGGTGTTGCAGTACTGACTGAAATGTTCTCAGTCATGATATTTATGCCTGTTTTCTATTTTATCTTTGCGTATCTAGGCGTACGTTTTTGTGCTTGGTTTTACAATAAAATTGCGGGTAAAACGGGTGGCTTTGTTTTGACAGTGGCAGTAGAGAATGATGACTAGTATAGGTCTTACTAAGCGATATTGATGTCGTTATTGACAGATTAAGGCCGCATTAGCGGCCTTGTTTATATGAATTCAAAGGTGCTCCAAATTTTACAAGTGCAACCCGCACTCTGTTTTTTCTTTCCCCTGCCAGCGCCCAGCACGACCTTCGCCTTTGACGGTGCAATGTGAGCAACCGATCGATTCATAGCCTTCAGCCACCATCGGGTGAAAAGGCACATTGTGCGTTGCGATGTAAGCATCACGCTCTTCTTTACTGACATCCAGCATAGGGTTAAATTTAATAATCCCACGGCGCTCTTCGAAAATATTCAACGACGCTCTGTGGTCAGACTGCCAACCCATCAGGCTTGAAATCCATACGTTGTAACGCGTTTTTACTTCTTCTAGCGGTTTCACTTTATTTACCGAGCAGCATAAGTCTGGATCGGTTTCCCATAGGTTTTCCGATTGCGAGTAGGCGTGTAGGTGAGTGTCTGGTGTGAGGTCTGTCTCTTATACACATCTCCGAGCCCACGAGACGGACTCCTATCTCGT
>OJAU01000529.1_pt1 | contig 15485 bp, 16 predicted proteins | sample 1589791 | NCBI WGS metagenome assembly OJAU01 (sample SAMN05416849, study PRJEB24817) | seawater metagenome | isolation source: Sea water | place: Canada:Atlantic | collected 2013-07 | reverse complement strand
GTATTATATATTGTTATTTTTATGTATTATTCTTTTTTTACCAGGAGAAATCTATATTCATTTTTTTTTTTTAAGTTTTTTTGGTATATATTTTGAAAGTTTTGTATTTAGTCTTTGTGTTCAAAAAGGATATAAGGAGAGAGTGGCCTAATTGGTAAGGTCCTGGGTTGTCTTTCCATGGGATGCGGGTTCGAGTCCCGTCTCTCTCGTAAGGGGGTATAGCTCAGTTGGTAGAGCGTGTGCCTTGCACGTACAAGGTCGTTGGTTCGAATCCAATTGCCTCCAATATATTAGGTCTATAGTTTAATTGGTAAAACCTGCTGCTCATAACGGTAATTATAAGGGTTCGAGTCCCTTTAGACCTAAAAAAAAAATGACCAGTAGCTCAGTTGGTTAGAGTATGCGCTTGATAAGCGCATGGTCGGTGGTTCGAGCCCACTCTGGTCAAAGTAAAAAAAAAAAAAGTTAAATGCCGACAATCAATCAATTAGTAAGGAAAAAAAGAGAAAAAAAAAAGTATAAAAATAAAGTTAAAGCTTTAGAAGGGTCACCTTTTAAGAGAGGCGTTTGTGTTAAAGTTTATACGGTGAGTCCTAAAAAACCAAATTCTGCTGTGAGAAAAGTAGCAAAAATTAAATTATTTGCAACAAAGCGACATGTTATAGCAGCTATACCAGGTATAGGTCATAAGCTGCAAAGATATTCAAATGTTTGGATACGAGGTGGGCGTGCTAATGACTTACCAGGTGTTAGATATAAGATTTTACGTGGTAAATTAGATTTTAATACTTATGAAACATTTGCAAGAAAACAGAAAAGGTCAAAATATGGAGTTGGAAAAAATAAAGGTTAATAATAAAGAAGTTGAATTAGTTCGTTTATTGATTGCATTATTAATAAAGAAGGGAAAACGTCAATTTATAGAAAAAAAAATATTTGATTTGTTACGTGTAGTAAAAAAGGAACATAAGATTACAGGTGCTGTTTTTTTGGATAAGTGTGTTTCAAATGCAAGACCATATGTAGGTTTTTTTTCAAAAAAAGTTGGTAAACAAACGCATAATATACCTGTAGGCTTAAGTCATCATAAAGAGATATCATTGGCTTTACAATGGTTAACTACGTCAAATTGCGGTATTAAGCAAGGTAATCTATTTAAAATACTTCATAGAGAATTAGAAGCGGGATATGCAGGGAGAGGTAAAGCTATTCAAAAAAGAATAAGTCAACATAATCTTGCGGATAAAAATAGAGTATACTTAAAACATATGTAATGGGAAAATTATTGGTTAGAATAAATAGGGGAGTAGGTCGTACACGTGGTCGTATTACAAGTTATCATCGTGGTGGAGCAATAAAGCAACGGTTAAAATTAATTGATTTTAGAAGAGATGTTCGTGATGTAGTTGGGCGTGTTTTTTCTATTGAGAGAACATTGCATAGAACATCTAGAGTAGCTTTAGTGTCTTATAGTAATGGTTACTTTTCATATATATTGGAAAATGAAAATTTAGCAGTAGGGGATTATATTTTACATGCTTCAGAAAGCATATTAGATATGAAGAATAGATATGAAAGGATACATTTAAAAGGTATTTCATGTAAATTAGAGCATGTTTTAGTAGGAAAAAAAGTATGCAATGTAGAATATTTTCCAGGAAAATCAGGTCAAATTAGTCGTAGTGCGGGGACTTTTTGTTTTGTAAGGAAAAAATATTCTAAAGAGTGTGTTTTACAATTACCATCTGGAGAGTATCGTATATTTTCTTTAGATTGTTATTGTACCTTAGGTCGGATAGGTAATCGCTATCATAAGGAAGAGCATTTAGGTAAAGCAGGTGTAAATCGTAGATTAGGGCGTCGTCCTATTGTTAGGGGTAGAGCGATGAATCCGGTAGATCATCCACATGGAGGACGTACTAATGGTGGTGTAACTCCACGAACGCCTTGGGGTTTGGTTGCTAAAGGTGTGTCTACTAGAAAAAAAAAAAAGGGTTTACAAATATTAAAACGTAGAAAATAATGGGTTTGCATAAAAAAAAATTAAGGAGTTGTGTTATAAAACGAAGTGACATAGGTAAAAGGTTTATGGTTTATAATGGAAAAGAGATGCATGAAGTTAGAGTACAAGAAGGTATGGAGGGGACTGCTTTTGGATTCTATGTGTTAACAAAACGTATGGGTCCTAAAATTCATGTAAAAAAAAAAAATAAAAAGAAGAGATAATGGGAAGATGTAGTAATGCAATTGGTTTACGTTTAGGAAAAACTGTTGGTTGGAATAATAATACTGTCGAGTTGCAGGAAAAGCAAAGACATTATGAATTATTCTTTTATAAGCAAATAGTAAGCTTTTTTCAGAGACGGAGTATTATTAATTCAGAGTTTATATTTTGTGGTTTGAAATTGACATGGGAAAAAGGTTGTTTTATAGCGGATGTACAATTATATGATTCTAAAGATGTTATGGGAATTAAGGTTACGCATAATAATTTTATGTCAAATAATACGCATAGCACCTTTGACCATAGGGTTATTAAAGTTTTTTCAAATAATGTGCATGTATATAATAATAATAAATTGAATAATTTGTTTTTTAAAATACAAAAGCACAATTATATACGGTTGGCGCTTTTAGAAAAAGGTATTTTAGTCGTAGCAAAACGGTGTTTTACAGAACGTGTGTATGTACGTTTTAAGATATTAAAAAATGAAAATGTAACATCTTTATTAATTACAACATATTTGTGTGTTAAATTAAAGCAACAATATTTTTTATCTGGTTTAACAAAGCCTATCATTAATTTATTAAATAGCATAAGTGGAATTGAAGGCTACAAGATTAGGTATGCGGGACGTTTTAATCGTAATCCGCGAGGTAGAAAACAAATTTTTAGAGGGGGATCTTTATCACTTTCTAAAATATCAACACATATTGATTATAATGAAAAGAATGTTATCTTAAAATTTGGTAAGTGTGGCTTAAAAGTTTGGTTAAATACAAATAAAGAATTTAAAAAATATCAAGTATCGGTAGATTTGAGTATGTGTAATGGTAAAAATGTTATCACGAAAAGAGCATAAAATACATATTAAAAAAGGAAAAGAATTAAAACGTCTTAATTTGATATATGGAGTGTTTGGTTTAATAGCACTAGAAAATATAAATCTTAGTGAGAAACAAATTGAAGCATTACGGCGTACTACAAAAAAATATTTAAAGAAAATTGGTAAAATGTGGCTTATGGTTAAAGCGGATCGTAGTGTAAGCAAAAAGCCTAGTGAAGTAAGAATGGGAAAAGGTAAGGGTAGTCATGATCATTACGTAGTTGTTATATCAAAGGGTATAGTTCTGTTAGAATTAGGAGGTAATAATTTAACGGAAAAAACTGCGCGTAAGGTATTAAAAATGGTAGGCGATAAATTGCCTATTAAAACGGAATTTATTACATATAAAACTTAAAATTATGATTGCGGTAGGTAGTAAACTAAGGTCTATTGATAATTCAGGTGCTAGAATAGTGGAGTGTGTAAAAATATTAGGTGGTAAAAATAAAAAAAATGGTAAAGTAGGGGACACTATAATAGTAAGTGTTAAAACTATTAATCCTTTAAAAAAAATTAAAAAAGGAGATGTACTGAGAGGTATTATTGTATCTGTAAAGAAAGGGACAAGACGCTATAATGGAGATATGGTATCTTTTAATATTAATAGTGTAGTTATTGTGAACAATAAAAATATACCTGTAGGTACACGTGTATTAGGTCCTGTTATGCTAGAGTTACGAGCACGTAAATTTATGAAAATTTTATCAATGTCAACTGTTGCTATATGATGGATAATTTTTTGATATTTTATAAACGTTTTTTTGTAAGAGTGGTTATACAAAAGTTAAATATTTTAAATGAAATTAATAGTAGGTTAACGGAACAAATTGAATTACAATTTTTTTTTCATAATTTAAAGGATGATGAGCGTCTTACTATTTTACGATCTCTTTATATATTAGAATTATTAACGGGTCAAAAAGCTTATGTATTTCGTAATCGATATAAGTATGTAGGTTCTACAAAAAAGTATTTTTTTGGATGTAAAACAACATTGCGACGAATTTATATGTATAACTTTTTAAATTATATTTATTGTGTAGCGGGACCTATTTATTTAAGACGTCAAGGGTATTTTTTTGTTAAAAGAGAAAATAAGTCTTTAAAAATTTGTGTAGATGATTTTGCGATATTTCCAAATTTGAATTTTCCAGATATTCCAGGATTATTAGATTGTAAGTTATATTTTTTAAATGCAGATAGTAAAAATTTTTTTTATCAATTATTTTTTTTTGGAAGACATGAAACAATTAATAGCAAGTGACAAGAAGAAAAGAGAGGTTTATTCTAAAAATGAGAAAAAAAGGTTAATTTTAAAAGGTATAGTTAATAATGAATTTTTGCCTAAAAAAATTCGAAATAAGGCATTAATTTCCTTAAGTTATACACCAGGTTACTTTGTACAAATAAAAAATCGTTGTATTTATACAGGTCGTGCACGCGCGTATATTAAAGAATTTCGAGTATCTCGTTTAGTTTTTAAAAATTTAGCTAATAATGGATACTTTCGGGGTGTTATGAAAGCAAGTTGGTAGTGCTATGCGGGATATAAGTACATTAATTATAAATTTTAATCATAGTGCAGAGAGACATAAGTTAGTGTTTGAAGTTCCTTGCACAAAAAAAGTTATAGCAATTTTAAAGTGTTTATTGAAAGTTGGGTATATTAGTGGGTATAGTGTTGTTTTAAATAAGGTATGTGTTGTGTTAAAATATACAGAGGGTACTCCTTTAATTAAATGTGTAAAACAAATATCAAAACCATCAAATAGAGTTTATATAAAAGGAAAAGATTTAAGAAATTTGAATAAAGTTGGTTGTTATTATTTATATAGTACGACGCAAGGTATATTTATTTCAAATTTTAAACAAAACCTTAATAATAAAAATTGTATAGGGGGTGAGCTTTTAATGAAGATTACATAGTATGGCTAAAAAAATATATAATGTACGAGGTATTTATTATAAATTTGATAGTAAAAAAAATTGTATTGAAATAAATGGTTTGCTAGGTAAATATAGGAGAGGTTACAGTGGTTTAAGATTAATTGGTTCCAATAAATTTTTTTTTGATTCATTTAATAATTATCGTAAATTTTTAGGTTTTATAAATGAACAAATGGAGGGAGTGAGTAATGGTTATTTTATTGAATTAAACTTTATTGGGCTTGGCTATCGTTTTTTACATTTTGGCAATATTCTTTTTTTAAAAGTTGGTTATGCACACTATATTAAAATAGTAGTTCCTGATAGTATAATTGCTTTTGGCTATAAAAAGCGTTTAATTTTATTTGGGTTATCTTTAGAAATTCTTAGAAATTTTTCAAATAAAATAAAATTTTGTAAAAAACCTGATGCATATAAGGCTAAAGGTATACAATATTTAAATGAGAAATTAAAAATAAAAGAAGGGAAGCAACAGCAATAATATTATGATATTTTTGTTAAATAAAAAAATTAAAGAAAATGAAAGTTTATTAAAAAGTTTAAGATCCTTTTATGGAATTGGTGAACAATATGCTGTATACTTATGTCGTCGTGTTGGGTTACCAAGAAATGCGAAAGTATTTGACTTAAGCAGGTACTCTATTCGAGAATTAAGTCGAATGATACAGCAAGAATGTATTACAGGTATTGAATTAAAAAGGTTACGTAGAAATAATATACGTTTACAAGTAACTTTACAAAGTTATAAAGGTTTTAGACATCTTGTGGGGTTGCCAGTAAATGGTCAAAATACAAAGAATAATAGAAAAACAGCTCGCAAATTATTAAGGAAATTATAGATTATGGTATACTTGGAGAAAAAAATAGAGGGTCGTTTATTTATTAAAGAAACTAAAAATAATATTTTTGTTAATTTATCGGACATTAAAGGTAAAGTTTTTGTTACTTACTCGGCAGGTAATATTGGTATGCAGGGTTCTAATAGACGAACAGCATTTGCAGGTAAATTTTTAGGAAAAAAATTAGGAAATGAAGCTTTTTTTAGAGGAATTACATCTGTTCGTGTAGCAATTTGTGGGCCAGTAAATCATATTGTAAAGAGTGTTGTGCAAGGTATTCTAAGTTATCGTATATCTGTTATTGAAGTGGAGCAATTAAAAGGGAGGGCTCATAATGGTGTGCGTAAAAGAAAAAAAAGACGTTTATAAATATGATATTTGAGAAACATAAAGGTTTTATTGGAGGTCTAGTTAATGTTATTGGATCCGATTTGCATCATTTACGTAAAAAATTAAGAGAAAATAATTTTAATTTAGTTATATTAAACAATAAAGGTTTGTTGGATAATGGCTTTTCGAAAAATTTTGGACTATGTTGTTTCATAGAGCATAAAAATAATATTTTCCGAGATTTTGAAGTGTTAGAGAGTGTTATTGAAAAAGAAGCTGGTTTGTATTTAATTTGTTATAAAAAAGATCAAGTTTTGTTTAGTTTAGCGGGTATTAAAAAAGAAAGTAAATTTTTAAGTAAAGTTGTAAATTATGATTTAGTATTATATAAGGTAGCTATTGTTTCATTTTTTTTTTTATTTCTTAGTTTATTAGTAGCAATTAAGTTGCTAGTATTAGTTCTAAAAAAATAAGATATAAAAGTGCTTAAGTGCTTATAGTTTAATTGGCTAGAATATCGCGCTTCGGATGCGAGGATCTAGGTTCGAATCCTAGTAGGCACTTTTATATCTTATTTTTTTTTTAAATGGGTCATTTGCATTCTATTAAATGCACAAAAAACAAAAAAGGCGGAGAAGCTTATATGGTAAAGCACTTGCTTTGTAAGCAAAGGGTTGCGGGTTCGAGTCCTGTCTTCGCCTTTGGCTCGCTCGCTCGTCTGGTGGAATTGGCAGACACGGTGGATTTAAGCTCCATTCCTCTTTGGGTCTCGGTTCAAGTCCGAGGACGAGTAATTTTAGTTAAATTTATTGTAATCATGCAGAACACAATAAAAATTTGATCTTTTTTGATATACTGCTTAAACGTGGGACGTAGAATAAAGATTAAATAATAACTAACTATTACATGAGGTATGGCCAAGGGGTAAGGCAGCTGGTTTTGGATTAGCGATGCGGTGGCTCGAATCCACCTACCTCAACCGCAAAGTAGCGGGAGCGAGTCAACCTAACCAAGGGACAAGAAAGGTGTGGGTATGGGCGGTTAGTTCAGTGGTAGAACGTCTCACTTACAATGAGGAGGTCAGTGGTTCGAAACCACTACTGCCCAGTAAATCCTGCCTCTTTCGTCTAATGGTTAGGACATTGCACTTTCTCTGCAAAAATGACGGTTCAAGTCCGTTAAGAGGTAGTTGTATTGGGTTTTGTTTTAAAATAAAATAAATTATGTTATTAAACTGTATTTTCGGTTAGATATGTAGTGTGAAATAGTAAAAATACAGGTATGTGCTGTATTTGAATTTTAAACGAATTTTTTTTAAAATAAAGGGTTAATTAATTAATTAAATAAAAAATGAGCGAATACACAATTATTATGATAAATTTTTTTACATTGCATAGGTTATTTTTTGAGCAAAATTTAGGGTGGGTTGATTGGTTAATAAAAGTAATGGTGATGCTTTTAGTTTTTATCAATATTTTGGCTGGAGTGTCCTATTTAAGAAGTAAAATATTTTTTTTTTCGACAAGTTATATTAAGAAATGGTACAGGGAATCACGCTATAGGCATTTATTAACAAAATATGTAACGTTTTTTATAAATATTATAAGGGATAGTTTTGTTATAAAAAAAGATAAATTTTTAAATAATTTATCGGAGGAATCAAAAGATCGTTATTTACAAATAAAAATGGTATACTTTGCATTTATAAAAAGATTGAAAGTTATATCTTTGTTTGATATTATTTGGTATTATATTGGTTTTTTATTTTTAATTTTAGGTATTAATTTACGTAATTGTTTTTTTAAATATCGTAGTTTAGAAATAAAAGTAAAAAAAATATTTAATTTATATTTAAAAGGTACTATTTATTCTATTTTTTATATTTTATTTTTTTTTGTTGATTTCTTAGAATGGTTATATAAAACATGTATATGGTATATTAGAATTAATATTATACAAGTAATTTTTGTATATAATAGTAGAATACGAGATAAATTTATTTTATGGCCTTTAGGGGACTATAGTCATTTATCTTTTAAGCAAGAATTAAAATTAGAGAAGATAAAAAAGAAACATAGTTTATGGTTACAAAGGTTAGAGGCTTCTTTAGTAAGTTTAAAGTTTCGTTTTATATCTATTACGTGGAAATTAGTATTATTCTTACCCTTATTAAAAATTTTTTTAGTGAAACGATATTATATTTCTTTAAGTGAAAAAATTTTTACATATTGGGGATTTTTTTTTGATAAATTAGAAACACCATTATTAGAAGCATTGTCATATAAAATAAGTTATTTAGGCGGAGCGACTGCAGCAGATATTTTTAAAGGTAAAGTGAATATTTTACACAGTGGTCAGTCGCAAGGCTTCCTTCAGGAGCAATTATATTCTAAACTGGATCACTGGGGTATGAATATTATTAGTTTTCCGGAGCATATAGATAATGAGGATTTTAGTAATTTAACCACTTACTTTATGGATACACGCTATACAGAAGCAGAACAAATTAGGGGGGATAATAAATTGGCTCAAGAAGTTTGGGATGCTAAAATTAAAGCTGTATCTAAATTAAATTCAGATATTACAAGGTGTTCAAATGAGTTAATAAATGTAATACCTAAACCATTCGATAGAGATTCTTTTTATCATCTATTAAAAACTTATTCTGAGATGGAGTTAGAGGATATATCGCAGGATGAAAAATTAAAATTAAGGGAACTTTTTTATAGTGGTGATTTTGGTGCTAAATTTATGGAATATAAAAGGTTGCTTAATCTGAAACATAAATTAGAAAGTGCTGAGATTGATACTTTAGTAAAAGCTATTAAAGAGTTAAAAGGTTCTGATATGTTAGAAAGATCTTATGGTAACGACCATGAATTGCAGGAATATACGAACCTTATAGGAGGCTATAGAGATCCAATTAATTCGGTTGAAGATTTAAATTTAGCTCAAGAACTCTTATATTGGGTAAAATTACCTTTTACAGTTTTTACTTTATTTAGTTTAGTTCTGTTTTTTTTTATTATTTTTTCTAGGCATAGAAAATATGTATTAAATGCTCCTGAGTACTTTGGTGCTAGTTTTAAAGCTAAATTGAATGGTGCACTTATCTATTTTATGTTTTTAACAGGAATGGAATATTTTGTGTTTAGATTTATTTTATTTGTATTCCTAAGGCTTATTCTTATGGTATATATAAATGTTTACGATATTTTAACGCCGATGTATGATTTATCTTATGAATTACCAGTCATAGAATCTATTTTACCAAAGCAGACTTTATATACTACTTTAGGAGAAAGTGAAGATAATATTATTATTGGTCAGAATAATGTATTTGTTGACTTTGATGAGTCATATTACTTGGATCAAGATAAAAAATTATTAAGTTATTATGAAGATATGTTAAGATTGTTTAAATTGAGACATAGGATACCTCAGTATTTAAGTAAGGATTTGGAGGACTTAACTTTAAATAAAAGTCAGTTAAGTTTAGATTTTTTTTCTAAAAAAAGTCATTTACAATCTTTTTTACAGCAGCGAAGTTATTTATTACCTTCATCTCCTTTAATCGATGGTTGGAGTATTGTATCTTCGGATGAATTGGGGGGTCATGCAACTGGTAATTTAAAGGTAAGTTCTTTTGAAGAAAAATTCTTTAGTAATAGTGCTATGTATTTAAAAGGATCTTCGACAAAAAACTTATATAGTGTGCTTCAGAGGGATTTGGTAGATAGTAAAAAAATAAAGTTGGGTGATATAAATCCTTTTATGGAAGAAGTAACATTTCGTAATAATTTACGTCGCAATTTTATTTTAATGTCGCATACTTTCAAAGATTGTTCTCCAGAGGTTACAGAAAGGGTGCAGCAATACTATAAGATGTTTAATGAAAGTATGCTAAGAGAGGATCCTGTTATATTAACAGAGCATCATAATAAATTTGGTCAAAAAATTATAAATAGTGTAGATTGTCCTATATTTTATGGTGGTTTTGGAATTCAATGGGATACTGAGGATTTTTTTGGTACTGATATGTTTGAGTATGAAGAAGAGGACAGTTATAACCCATTTTTTGAAAATCCAGGAAATAGACCTGTAAGATGGAACTCAGGTTTACCATCTATTTTTGATACATTAGCGTTATATAAAGTTAAATTCTTTCCAATTAAAAATTCTTTTGAAGTTAGATCGTTTTACTCTTCATGGGGTTTTGTTACAGCAGGAAATTCTGCTTATGTTGTAGAAGATTTATTTGGGTTACCTTTTGATATTATAAAATCAGGTGACGTTTTAGGTAAAAAATTAGTATCTAGTGAGATTATAACTAATGTTACTCCTAGAGGAAAATCTTCTTTTTCTGAATTTTCAAATTTTTATAATCTACTAAAAGATATTCCTGCATGTCGTAATTTAGTAATTTCATCTGGTGTTGTGTATAATCCTGATAAGTTGGAGGACAACTTTTTTGCTAAATGTAGTACTAAATCGGCTGATGCAAAATATATTATAGGTGAGAGAGGTTATATAAAGGACTTGGGTGAATTTTATTCTCGTAGACGTGACTTAGAATATGGAGAACAAGCTGTTCTTGATAATGTTTATGAGGAAGAAAATAATATTTCGTTGTTCCGAGGATTACCTGTCGGAGAGGCAGATTGGTTGAGTAGTGCTTATGCTAATTTATGTTTGGAGGATGCTGAACGTTTAGATAGAGGTAACTTTTTATTTGGTAACATTGCAAAAGATATTACGTCGGAAAATAAAGATATATTAATGTTAAATTATGAATATAGAAAGCAAATGTTAAAAAATTTGCTAATATATTACTCAGGAAATAGTTTTAAAGCACCTTCTAATTATTTTTCGACTACATGTAATGGTATTGAAAAGTATTATAATATGGCAGGTGTGACTGATTGTTATAACAATAAGAAAGTAGGTTACTTTATTGGAGGACTTGGTTTGCAGAAAAAAATTGTTATCACTCATAGTTTACAAAATGTAGTTCTTAATGGAACTTTTAATAGTTCTTTTTTTTCTTTGTATAATCAATTTTTAAAATATTTTGGAAATAATTTAAATATATATGAAAATAGGCATATAAATATAAATATAAATAATGCGAGTAGTGTAGCTCCAGATTATTTGCCAGACGAAGATGATAATGTGTCTGAATATATGAAATTTGTTTGTAAAGTATATGCTGAACATTATGAGATAATGCTTGACGAGTTTCGTGATAGTGTTGATGAATTAGATGGGTTACATTATTTAAAAGAAAGGTATTTAATAGAACAAGCTAACTTAGCTGAGGATGATAATGATTTAGTGGATATAGAAATGGAGATTGCTGGTAAACGGTTTGAAACTGAGTTAAACAAGTTGACAATAAACCATTATAGAGCCTCAATACCAGAAGAAGCCGATGATCTTATTAAAGATATAATAGAAAAAAAAAATATGGATGAGTACTTTTCTTCTGTGGAAGATTTAGATGTTTCAGATAGTAAAAGGGATTATCGGGAGTTAAGTTTACATAATATTATTGAGAATGAATTAGTTTTCTTAGACATGTGTAGTGAGAATATTAAGGAGGCACTTCAAAGCACTCCTACAGAGGCAGAACTTAAGGATCTGGTTCTAAAGTATAAGGTTACTGCAAAACTGGTATCGATGTTTAATTCTTTTACTAAAGATAAGACTTTTATGTCAAAAGCAATGGATACTTATTATCGATCTACTATAATGGAACAGGATGATTTTGATGAAACACTTGATAATGAACAACAAGTTATAGAGAGGTGTAAAGATAATTATAAAGTGGTAAATAAGCAACTTAGTGTTCTTAAAGAGAAGTTCGATGGAATAAACAAAGTTCGTTCTAAGTATCCTAATGATCCAAGAGCTAATTTGAAGTATGATTTACATGTAACGATTTTTGATATTCTTGAAAGAGAAAAGAATTGTCTTGTTGGGATCTTAGGTGAATCAATAAATGATATTCAAGATGATAACTCTGTTAAGGATAACTCTGTTAAGGATAACTCTGTTAAGGATAACTCTGTTAATGATAATTCTTTATTACAAATTGTTTCTGATAATGCTGCTGATAAAACAAATATAAAATCTAAAGATACCGTAACTAAATCATCTGGGGTAGTTGATTCATCTAAAAAAAGTGAAGATAATCGTATATTAACAGAGAATCAGAAGTCTTTGAAAGATACAATGGCAGAATATTCTTCTTTAATGGAAAGAAGATTAGACTTAGAGGATAATTTTGCTAAGTTTTTAAAGGAGACTGAGGATCCTTTACTTGATCCAAAATTTGAGCTATTTGAAAAATCGATTAAGCAGTTAGCTAAAGCTAAAGAATTGTATGAGTTAAAAATTGAAGCACTTAGACGTAATATTGAGGTGGATAAGGAAAGTGAAAGGTCAGTTGATAAATTAATTAGCAAGTTAGCAAATGAAGTTGATAATAAGCCTGACGATGAGCCTTCTGCTCGTTCAGTTTATACTCATCTTTATGCTAAAGAAATAAATCATTTGAATGCAGAGGGTGCTAAAACGGTAGCTAATTTGGAAAAAGCGTATGCTGGATGGCGTGCTTTGGAAGCAAGTAAAACGGACGCGAATAGAGCTGCGATAACTAAAGAACAACAAGAATGTTATATACCAGGTATAAATGCGTTTAACGAATATTTATATGAACTTAATGAGACGGTTAAGTTATATGGGGAAAATAATATAAAAGTTCAGTTAAATGCTAATTTATCAGAAGAACAGTTAGATCTTATACTTTTAGATAAAAAATCTTCTAATTTGAAAAAGTTATGTGAAAAGTATCCGCAATTCAAAAGTTTACAATTTAATTATGAAGGAAATCTATTACTTCAGCAAAAAGAAGAGGATAAGGTTATTAAACTAAAGGATCTTCAACAACAAACTTGTGAAAATCTTCTAGAATTAGTAGAAAAGGATCCTGATAATACTCTTTATAAAAAGTATTATCAAGAAGCTTTATACAAACTTAGATGTACGGAAGAAATTCTTAACCAATTTTCTTGTGCTAAAAATGTAGAGGAATCAAGTGAACGCTTTTATGTTTTAAAACATTTAGAAAACGAAAAGTTTAGGTTAAAATTAATTGCAGATACTAATATGGGTGATTTAAAGGCACAACATGCTGCTGCGGATGCTAATTTATATTACATTTCTACTGGAAACTTAATAAAGGAGTTAAAGAGTTTAGAAAAAGATCGTCCTTATGGAACTCTTTCTAAAATGTTTACTAGAAAGTATGATATGTCTCATACATTGTATAATAGTAAATATACTATATTTGAGATGCAAAGGGTATATAAAGATAATGAGTCCTTTAATGAGTTTGAAAGGTTAAGAAATGAGCATAAAAATGTAGTAAAAGAGAGTATTCAATTAACAAGAAAATTAAAAGATGCTAATGGTGATGTTAAATTTAATGAAAAATTAGTTGATTTACATGTAAAAAAAAAAATTTTAAGAAATAAAGTTAGGAATATAGTTATGGATTTAGATAACTCATTAAAAGAAGAAAATAAAAAATAAATAAAAGTTTGTGGGTATGGTGGAATTGGTAGACACGATGGTTTTAGGGGCCATTGACACGAGGTGTTGTGCAGGTTCGAATCTTGTTGCCCATAAATAATAACAAAGATATTAAGTTATTTATATATATTTATATATAGATCATAGTAATTGAGTTTGATCCTGGCTCAGAGTGAATGCTAGTGGCAGGCTTAACATATGCAAGTCTAACGGACTTTTGTTAAAAAAGTAAGTGGCGTACGGGTGAGTAATACAAAGGAATAATGTAAATTAGACTGGTAAAAGAGAATGAAAATTTTTTATAAATACCGGATAAAAAAAATTTCTTGTTGAAATATTTTTAAAAATTATATTGCTAGTTTACAAGCTTTTGTAGGATTAGGTAGTTGGTTGTTTAAAAGACTACCAAGCCGATGATCCTTAGCTGGTTTTAGAAGAATGAACAGTCACACTGGGACTGAAAAAGGCCCAGACTTCCATGGAGGGCAGCAGTGAGGAATATTGGACAATGGGCGCAAGCTTGATCCAGCTATGCCAAATAGGTGAAGACGGTTATTTTAATTGTAAAACCTTAATGTTAAGAAAGATAATGACATTACTTAAAGTAGGAGTCCCGGCTAACTTCGTGCCAGCAGCCGCGGTAATACGGAGGGGACAAGTGTTACTCGTAATGATTGGGCGTAAAGGGTACGTAGGTTGCTATTATAGTCTAGTGTAAAAAACTTAAGTAAGAAGAAGTAAAGCATTAGATACATTATAGCTTGAGTTTTGGAGAGGAAAGTGGTACTTTTAATGTAGAGGTAAAATTTGTCAATATTAAAAGGACGACCTAAGGCGAAGGCAACTTTCTGGACTAAACTGACACTGAGGTACTGAAGCATGGGGAGCAAATCGGATTAGATACCCGAGTAGTCCATGCCGTAAACGATGAGTATTGCATATTGTCCTATATAAAATAGGATTGTGTGTCAGTTAACACGTTAAATACTCCGCCTGGGGACTACGGTCGCAAGATTAAAACTCAAAGGAATTGCGGGGAAGCTAAACAAGCGGTGGAATATGTGGTTTAATTTGATATAACGCGTATAACCTTACCAATTCTTGAAAAGCAAAAGAGTTCATATTTAAAAAAATAGTTGTTTTTTATTATTTATAGAGTAGAAACAGAAACTTTTGTACAGGTGTTGCATGGCTGTCGTCAGCTCGTGTTGTGAAATGTATGGTTTATTCCTGTAACGAGCGCAACCCTTATCCTTTATTTTATTAAAGGAAACTGTCTATGAAAAATAGGAGGAAGGTGAGGATGACGTCAAGTCAGCATGGCCTTTATGGATTGGGCTACACACGTATTACAATGGTTATTACAATAGAGAGCAATAGTGTAAGCTGGAGCAAATTCTTAAAGATAATCGTAGTTCGGATTATTGTCTGAAATTTGGCAATATGAAGGCGGAATCGCTTGTAATCGCGAAAAAGAATGTCGCGGTGAATATGTACACAGCTTCACGACACACCGCCCGTCACGCCATGGGAATCGGTATTGTTCAAAATGAACTTACCTTATAAAAAGTTATTAAGTTAAGATATTTTTTTTATAATTTGTTTTAACATTATTTTTATAAGAGGTGACTTAGTATAATATCTGTCTCTTATACACATCTCCGAG